>Ga0066845_10000391_pt1 | contig 13809 bp, 8 predicted proteins | sample ETNtaG_31_FD_65488 | JGI IMG/M metagenome (GOLD analysis project Ga0066845, IMG submission 65488) | Marine microbial and viral communities from oxygen minimum zone, Eastern Pacific Ocean - ETNP201310SV78 | ecosystem: Environmental > Aquatic > Marine > Oceanic | place: Pacific Ocean: Eastern...
CCACGATCAGATATCGGGTATGCGATTCCGAGTCTAGGACTTAGTTGGCTCTTAGGAGATGTTTTTTTCCACCAGCCTATTTTTTGGTTTAAGTTTTTCTGGTTTCCAAGTCCTTGATAGTAATCAGCATAGCTATAGGTAATAGGGTTTCCCAGACTATCTTCAGTTGTGTACATGACTGAACCCCAATCAATCATCTCTCGATCTGCTAGAGAGAGACTGTCAAGCGCAGGATTTCTAGGATTTTTTATATATGGTTCATGAATATTGTTTGGCATAATAGACTTGGGGTCAAAATATTCATAGCGTATGCCAGCATTAATAATCATATTTCCATATTCTATTTTATCTTGGATGTAGAATGACCCCTCAATTGGATTAAATTGGTAGGTAGTTCTGTTGAAGCTATTTTTTTCTGGGATTGTTGGCGTAAATATTTGGTCAGATTGACTAGAATCTAAGAGCGCATACCCATCTTGTTGTAAACGATGTTTCTGAAACTCAAAACCAAATTTGAGTTGATTATATTTATTAATTTGTGTCGTAAGATCCCACTTAAGGCTATTTGTTATTGTTCTGCGAAAAAATCTATCAGTTTCAACTCCCCATCTGGAGAAGGTATATTGAGGGAAAAAATTAATTCCTTCGCCATATTTTTCAGCAATATCTGGAGTAATTGCGCCACTAGTATTACGCCAGAATAGGTGGTCTGGAGTAACGTATCTAGAATCCAATGGTTCTTCATAGAGGTGTGTATTATACTCATGAACTGATTGATTTATATTAATGTCATAGAATGTTTTGGAGGAGAAAGATTGTGATAGTTTTAGACCAGTAAAATTACCTGTGGCATAATTTGTTTTTTGTCCATTATGGACCATCTGCCTATAGTGGTCATAATTTTGCCAATGTTCATCACTAATAATTGAGTTTAGTCGCAGAATTAATTTTGGGTTTAGTTTATAGGTCATCTTTGTCTGAAGGGAGTATTTATTACGCCAGTTCATTGACTGATAATATGGATCTATTTTTATATCAGTTGAATCAAAATATCCGTTCTGGTTATTATCAATATGAATAGTATCACCATACATGGTAAATGTTTGCATTCCGTTCAACCATCCATCTGAAGCATAAGACCTACCAGAAATAAAAAAATTAAGTTTTTGTTTAATGATAGGTCCGCTAAGGTTAAAGGTAATATTTCTATCATTGGTTAATGTGTAAGAGTCCAGATCTTTATACAAATTATCGTTAGACTGATGGTCCCCAGAATAGATTTGGAAGTAAGATTCAAATTTGTCACTACCATCTTTGGTCACAATATTTATAATTCCGCTCATTGCTTTACCGTACTCTGCATTAAAGGTTCCACTTATAACCTGGAGCTCTTGAATATTTGCATTTTCAATATTGACAGCGATTGCTCCATCATAAGCATCTGTAACAGATACACCATCAACAAGATAGGCTACCTCGCTAGATCTTCCTCCTCGTATGTGAATTCCTCCGCCTGCATCCTGTGTAACGCCACCTTGCAACTTAATCACATCTGAAACATCCTCGATAGGCATTATTTCTAGCTCTTCTGATGTTACAATAGCCTCTGAATTTGTTTTATCAAAATCAATTAGCGGTCTGGTAGCACTTACAATTACTTCTTGCCCTTCAACTGCCTCTATATTGAGCTTTGCTGAAAGACGCGTTGTTTTATCAATTGATATACGAATATTTTCATATTTTTTTACTTCATAACCTATCATTCTTATGGTCACATTATAATTGCCAGGCGAGATATTTAGGATTACATAATCTCCATTTAGGTCTGTTGGCGTTCCAAGATTTGTATTTTCAATTATAATATTTGCACCAATGAGAGGACTATTATCTAATTCTGATGTGATCGTCCCAGTCAGTTTGCCTGTTGTTCCGCCAAATATTGGATTAAGGATAATTATAGATACATATAGGACGATTTTTATGGTTTGATTATTCATTTATAGGCATAATGAACTCTTTAATTAGAGTTGTGTCTAGGTTAATAATAGATTCTTTCCTCAAATTAGATATAAAATTAAAATATTCTATACGGTTTTTCTTTGGATTTTTTTTCCTTGATATATTGTTAGAAAGAACAGATTGAATTAGTAAATGATTTTTTGCCCGTTTGAATTCATTTTTAAAATATTCAGATTTATGAAGCTCAAGTTGCATCGATTTTTCTAAAAGAACTTTTCTGACAATAAGACCTTTTATTGTTAGCATTAATCGTTCCTTAGAATAAATATTATTTCTTTGTCTTAAAGATAGACTGTTGAGTTTATTTAAACATTTTTGAGTACTCCAGTTTAGGCCATTACCAAAAGTAACTAGTATATCATCGGGCTTAGGAAGAGTAAATTCTTTTTTATTTAGTTGTATTTGATTCCAAAATCGATTGAGAACATCGTCATCAAATTCAATCCTGAGGTCTGTTAGAATATTTTTTGTATGCATATCTAAGGTAGGATAAGATAAGAGTTCTATAGCGTGGTTTTGTAAAAATTTTAACTCATGCTGAAAGCTGTTTTCAGTGATTATCGGATCATATTCTCGACCTAATACTTGTATAATACTGTAGCCATTTGCAGTTTTAACCGGTTCGGAAATTTCTCCATCTTTTAGCGAAAATGCAGCAATTTCAAATGCTGGGTCCATATCTCCAATTTGAATTAGTCCAAGATTGCCACCGTTTGATTTAAGCTGTTTGTCTTTAAATATTTCACTTGCTATATCTTCCCATAAATCACCTGATTCGAGTCTGCGCTTTATATTTTGAATATCTTCATTTGATTTTGCATATAGATGTCTGGTTAAGATTTTTGATTTAGACCATACAAATAGTTTTCTAAGGAAGTTGTCTTCTAGCTTAATATTATTTTTGATTATTTTTTCATAGTAATCATTTAAAAGAAGCTGTTTTTTTATTTTTTCTAGTTTAGACGTGATTTTATCTTCATATATTTTTGGATTTGAGTGAGCAAATTGAATAATTAATTTTTCGTCAATTAATGAATTTGCTTGAAGGTAGCGATTTTTTAAGTTGTCGAATCGTAGACTGTGTTTTAAAAATAATGAGTAATTTTCTTTAAAATTGTTTAATGTGATGATTTCTTTGTTAACACGTAAAATGACGGGGTCATTATCTATGCACGATATTATAAATAATATGATAATAGTCAGCACATGATGCACTTTTATATTTAGTAGATTAAATAATTTTTTTGATAATTTATTTTGTGCCATTCATCTTAATTTATATTGTTACTGCTTAATACTGATTAATTTACAGTAGATTAATTTTTAGTAAATGTAAATTGTTTTATGGTTTTTAGAGCTTTAATTATTTCATTTTTAATATTATTCAATCAAGTACATTCTCAAGATCAGCTTAATGTAACGTTTCGCTACATAGATAGACCTGGGGATGATTTTCTAAGAGTCTTTGTACCTGGAGAGATGAATAACTGGGGACCCAATTCAAGCGGTTATATTAGTCCTACAGCAATTTCATTAATGGAGCTAGATGCTTCCACAGACTCATATGTTAAAAATTACTCGTTAAATATTGGTCAACAGTATTTGTATAAAATTCACTTTCACTATAATAACTCTGGTTCAAATTATGCTTGGATTTCGGATCCATTGAATCCACTTTCCACAAATGATCAATGGGAAAATTCGATTCTAAACATCACGGATCCTCTTTTTTTTCAACCTTCAAGACATATGAATCAAGAAGGAATGGTTGATGGTTTAAGTATTGGGGTGTTCACAAATGGTAATATAGAGGAGGTTATATGTTTAGTTGGACTAGACACCATAGATACGCAAAATACAGTAAATGATGATGGGGTTTTTTATGTGAGTTTAAATCCTCCTCGATCATTATATGAGTCTTATCTCATTGAAACTGTTATTGATGGTAATTCTATGACTGCTTACAGCCAGTCTGCAATCGAAGTTGAGGTTGAACCGTTACCAAGTGATGTTGTTTTGGGACCGAATTGGATTAATGATAAAATGACCTTAGTAGTATACGCTCCCAGTCAGTCTGTTATGCAAGTAATTATTTCTCCAGCTGGAGAAACAGGTTCTAGTTCTGATGCTTTGGTTATGAAAAAAGCATCAGGCTTAGATGATGTTTGGTGGCTAGAGCTTGATCTTTCTTTAGGACAATATGACTACGAATATTTGCTTCTTGATGGGACCAGAATACCAGACCCTTTATCAAGGAGGATGGAAAGCAATAGAACAAGGATTGAGATTGGATCTGGTGGCATATCAACTGCTGATGACTACCAATGGCAATCTAATAGCTATAGTAGACCAGACTTAGATACCCTAATTATTTATGAAATGCATATTGATGATTATGCCGCAGTTGGTAATGGTCAAGGAAGGTTTAGTCATATTATTGATAAATTAGATTATATCAAATCGATTGGTGTTAATGCTATTGAATTACTACCAATAACTGATTTTCCAGGTACGCATTCATGGGGATATGATCCACATCTTATATCTGCTGTAGAATCAAACTACGGTACTCCAGAAGAATTTAAGATGCTTGTTGATCAGGCCCATCTAAGAGGAATTGCGGTGATTATGGATATTGTCTGGAATCATATTAGATCATCTAGCCCGATATGGCAAATCCAGCCTGACTATGAGCTTAATCCTTATATTAAATTGCATAATGAATTAAACCCTAACGAGACTGAAGGGTCTTGGGGAATGTTGGACTGGGATCATTTTAATATGCGCACCGTAGAATATATTAACCAGGTGAATAATATATGGCTAGATGAATATAGGGTTGATGGATTTCGTTATGATGCAACTAGAATGATTGGTTGGGACCTTAATCAGCCAGAGTATGCAATACCAGCCTGGACATCAATTATAGAAAATACAGACCCAACAGTATATCAAATTGCTGAACATCTTCCCGCGGATCCTTGGCTTGTAAATAATACTTCTTTAACATCTTCCTGGCATGATAGTTTTCATGATAGAATTCTGGATCATATACATGGTGGTAATCCCAGTACGCTTACTTTAATGAATCAAGTAGTGAGGTTGTATGAATACTCTAACTCAGGGAGCAATTATCAGTATCCTAATCAGGCTGTAAAATATATGGTCTCACATGATGAGCAGTCTCTTATTCAGGAAATGGTTGTTTTTAATAATTATACATTAGATCAAGCAAGAGTAAAAGATAAGTTTTACGCTAGTATCTTATTTACTTCTCAAGGTATTCCGATGATTTTTCAGGGTCAAGAGTTTGGCTTGCAGACTGGTTGGAATGATACCAATGGTAACGGCGATTATGAAGAAAAACTGCAATATCGCCCGATTGACTGGTCATATCTTGAGACCGATGCTGCTCAATTACACCTTGATCATTATAAAAAACTAATTCAATTTAGAAAATCAAATCCTGCAATTTCTAGAGGTACTTTTTTTGATCTTTGGCGCTATGATCCGGAACGAGTAATTGTATATGGATACAAGGATGAGTCTAGTGATAATAATAATGATCAGATAGTGGTCATTGCAAATTTTAGTAATTTTAATCGTACTGTATATAATGTTCCTTTTTTATCTGATGGTACATGGTACAATATTATTGAAGACAATACAAGTCTGACCACAGATGATGGTAATTACGGGGTTTATACTATACCTGCAAACACAGCACATATCTATACTAATAATATTTATAGTTTAGGTACTGATTTAGAAAATAAAAATATTGTAACTCAGAGATTTAGAATAAACTCTATTTATCCAAACCCATTTAACCCTTTGATTAATATAGATTTATTTTTTGATAGTGATAATGTTATTGATATATCAGTGTTTGATATCCAGGGGAAAAAAGTAAGGTCGATACACTCAGGTTTTATTCGTCAAGGTAGTCACAGCATTAATTGGGATGGAAAGGGAGTGGATGGATTGAATGTCTCAAGTGGATTATATTTCATTTCATTTAGGACCAAGTCATCTGTTTTCTCCCAAAAAATAAGCCTAGTTAGGTAGTCTTAACTGTACATGTTTTTTTTAAAAAATTCTTTTATTAATGGTTAGAAAATTTTATACAACGTTTTCTTTTGTTTTTATTTTTGTTTGTAGTGCATACTCTGATGATTCATGGATGGTTTATGATGACACTACAATGGCAATGATTCAGATTGAGATTGATAATGAAGCGCTCAATTACATATATAATAATGTAGAAAGTGATTCAATACACTTGGCATCAATACATTTTACAAACCATTGGATTGATCAGAGTTTAGACTCTGTTGGTTTTAGATTACGTGGCAATACATCAAGACAAGCAAGTAAAAAGTCATTTAAATTAGATTTTAATCATTTTATTAGAGGAAGGGATTTTTATGGTCTTGAGAAACTGAACCTAAATGGTGAGAATAACGATCCATCAATTATCAGAAGTAAACTTTGCTGGGATATTTTTAAAACTATTGGTATGACTGCGACAAGATCATCACACGTAAAAGTCTATATTAATGGTGAATATTATGGACTTTATATCTCTGTTGAACATATTGATGAAAACTTTCTAAATAGAAATTATGATGATGATTCTGGAAATCTTTGGAAATGTATATGGCCAGCAGATCTTTCATATCAGGGAGATGAACCAGAAGATTATCACCCATACTATAGTGAAGATAGGCCCTATGATCTTAAAACAAATAAAGAAGACTATGATTTTTCTGAGCTTGCAAAGCTAATTCGAATTATTAATCAAAATCCAGATTCTTTAGAAAGTGTTATAAGCATTAAAGAGGTCTTGCAATATTTAGCTATCAATCTTTTAACAGGGTCTTGGGATGATTACCGTTTTTTAAAAAATAATTACTATTTATATCATAATCCTGGAAAAGATATTTTCCATTGGATTCCGTTCGATTATGATAATGCATTTGGTGTAGACTGGTTTGATACAGATTGGTCTGACATTAATCCTTATAGTTATGCAAATATAGATGGTTCAGATAGACCACTTACTGAATATTTATTTGCTCAGCCAAGATATGTCGATCTATTTACACATTTTTTAGAGTTTTATATGAATGAGGTTGTTAACCTAAATAAGCTAGAACCAAAATTGGATTATTTTCTAGAATGGCTAACACCTTCAGCTGAAGGCGATATGTATAGGACTTATGATTACGGTTTTGATTTAGATGATTTTATAGATAGTTATGGCTATGAATATTCTAACCAACATGTGAAAGAGGGGATAAAAAAGTTTTTGGTAGATAGGAAGAACTCATTAGAAAGTCAATTAGTATATCAATCAACTGCTCCTTACATTTATGATGTTCAAGGTTATAATGACCTGGTACCTTTTGGCAGTGCTATTGATATAAACATTTCTGTTTTTGCTAATGGTAATATTGATCAGGTATCTTTTTTTAGACGGGTAAATGGCGGTATGTGGCAGGAGAATCAATTTTACGTAAATCCAGAAAGCCAAACATCTCAAGTAGAGCTAAATGACCGTTGGAGTTTAAATTTTTATCCAAGTGAATCAGGGTTGGTAGAATGGTATGCTATTGCTTTTGCAAATGATGAAATAGATAGATACCCATCAAGCGGTTTCAAATCTTTTACCGTTTTGAATGCGCATAGCTCTAGTTTATTTATAAATGAGATAATGGCTATTAATGAATCTACAATTACAGATGAAGCAGGGGAATATGATGATTGGTTTGAGATTTATAATCCTGGAGATGAGTCAGTCAGATTGGAAGGGTATTACATCTCAGACAAAAAAGATAATCTAACCAAGTGGCAGTTTCCTGCTTCAGATATTGAGGTTTTATCAGGAGAGTATATGATTATTTGGTGCGATGAAGATCAGGAACAGGGAACTACCCATACAAATTTTAAACTCTCAGGGAATGGTGAATTTTTAGCACTCGTTTCTCCAGATGGTTTAACAGTTATAGACTCAATTAGTTTTCCACAACAACAGTCGGATATCTCATATGGCCGTGTTGAAAATAGCGTAGATGGATGGGCTTTTTTTGATGTCCCTTCACCAGGAGGTTATAATCAAGTACTGAATATTGATAAAGGATTGCATTTTCCTGAGAGTGTGAGTATTGTTTCTGCATATCCCAACCCATTTAATCCTAACTGCACGATAACATTTTATGCTAATCAGGGCAATTATGTTGCGATAAGAATATATAATATTATTGGTCAATTAGTATTAGATATGAAGCAAGAAATAAGTACATCTGGATTAAATAAATGGACTTGGAATGGCATATCATCTGCTGGAGACCATGTTGGAAGTGGGGTTTATTTGTTACAGGTTTCTGATGGAATTTCTAGTTCATTTATTAAGATTATTTTGGCTAAATAATTATACAATTTTTTTGATTAAATCTATATATTTGATTAAAATTATTCCTTGTGAAATTATATAAAAATAGTCGATTGTTTTTATTGTTAATACTAAGAAAATACCTATTTTATTTTTCAGTTATAATTTCTATTACTAATGCAACAGATTCTTATAAAATTGATCATTTAGAGCCACCGTTCTGGTGGGCTGGTATGGTAGATGATCATCTTCAGATTATGGTTCACGGGCAACATATTTCAGAATTAAATCCTGAGATTTCTTATCCAGGGATTTCTATCCTTGGGATAAATAAAATTACAAACCCAAACTATCTTTTTATTAATCTTAAGTTATCTAGTAATATTAAACCTGGAGAGTTTGATATTGTATTTAAAAAAAATACAAGGATTCAAATTCGATATAGTTATAAAATATTGGAACGGGAGTCTGATTCAGCTAATCGGAAAGGCTTTTCTTCTAAGGATGTAATTTACTTGATTACTCCTGATAGGTATGCAAACGGAAATCCAAATAATGATTCAGTTTATAACTTAAAAGAGAAACCAAATAGAAGAAATAAGGATGGCAGGCATGGTGGTGATTTGCAAGGAATCATTAAAAACCTTGATTACATAGAGGAAATGGGATTCACTCAAATATGGTTAAATCCTGTACTTGAAAATAATCAACCTGAATTATCCTATCATGGCTATTCTACAACTGATTACTATAATATTGACCCAAGGTATGGTAGTAATGATATTTACAAAGTGCTATCAAAACGAGCCAAAGACAAAAATATTGGCCTGATTAAAGATATTATACTGAATCATATTGGTTCTGAACACTGGTGGATGAAAGACTTGCCTTCTAAAGATTGGATAAATAATAAAGGAAAATTTATTCGTTCAAGTCATGTGCATGAGGTTGTAAATGATCCTTATGTTACTAAATCTCAAAAAGATGCCTTCACAGATGGTTGGTTTGTTCGAACTATGCCAGACCTTAATCAGAGGAATCCATTTTTAGCGACGTATTTAATCCAGTGTTCTATCTGGTGGATTGAATTTGCAGATCTTTCTGGATATCGTGTAGATACTTATCCCTATATGGATAAAGAATTTTTGTCAATTTGGAGTAGTCGGATTCATTCTGAATATCCAAATTTTAATTTTGTTGGTGAAGAATGGCCTGGGGTAACAAATATACCCGCAACAGCATATTGGCAGGCGGGAAGTAAGACATATGATGATTATAAATCAAGCACACCAAGTATGATGGATTTTCCATTTCAAACAGCTTTGGTCAATGCACTAAAGGGCAAAGAATCTTGGAACTCTGGTATTGGGGATATATACAGGGTAATCGCAACTGACTTTGTATATGGTAATCCCTATAACCTTGTAATTTTTGGTGGGAATCATGATATGCAAAGGATATACTCACAGCTTGGTCACGATATTAATTTATATAAAATGGCGATGAGTATCATTCTTACTATGAGAGGCATACCGCAGATTTATTATGGAACAGAAATTATTTTATCTAGTAATGGTGACCATGGTCAACTTCGGGAGGATTTTCCTGGAGGTTGGGAGAATGATAGGGTTAATGCGTTCACAAGAAAGTCGCTAAGTAAAAAGCAGTCTGATGCACAAATATTCTTAAAGACTCTATTAAACTGGAGAAAAAATAGTCCTCCTATAGCGAAAGGAAAATTAGTACACTACCCACCAAAAGATGGTGTGTATGTGTATTTTCGTTCATATGAAGGCGAGCTTATTATGGTTTTGGTCAATAATAATTTTAAGACTGCTAGTGTTGACCCAAAACGGTTCTATGAAGTTCTTAATGATAAAAAACAAGCTAGAAGTGTAATCACTAATTTGGACTATAATCTAAATGAAACAATAAGTGTTAAACAGAAAACTGCGCTTATTCTTGATGTTATTTTCTAGGTCTATGAATTTTTTGACACTTAGTGCAAACATGAGTTCCTCTACCAGCAACTTTTATTTTTTTTATTATTGAATCGCAGGCGTTGCATGCTTGTCCTTGTTTACCAAATATTTTTAATTCGTTCGAGTAGTTTCCTGACTGGCCATTAAGGAAACTAAAATTAATGAATGTTGTACCTAACTGTTTGATTGCTTCATGTAAAATATTTTGTATTGAACTATGAAGCTTTAAAATTTTAGATTTTGGTATTGAGCATGAAATTGAGTTTGGGTGTATACCACTTTCCCATAGGCTTTCATCAACATAAATATTACCAAGACCCGATATAAATGATTGATCTAAAAGAAGAGCTTTGATATTTCTCTTTTTTTTCTTCAGGTTTGTTAATAACCAATTTATTGTAAAATTATCTTCTAAGGGCTCTGGGCCGTGGGTTTTATTAATCTCTGTAAGATCTTTATACATATATATGCGACCAAATTTCCTAGTGTCCTCAAATATTAAATTATTTGAGTTTTCAAGATAGATTATTGCAGTGGCATGTTTAGGCAGCTTTTTTTCTTTAATTAAATAGAGTTTTCCAGTCATCCTTAAATGTATGGCCAAAATTATATTATCTAATTCAATAATTATAAATTTTGCTCTCCTACTAACATTTTTTATTCTATGTTTACCATTAAGATCTTTAGGATTAAAGTTATGTAAAACTTTTTTCCACAATGGTTCTATTTTTAAAATATTTTTTCCAATTAAATCAGGTTTGATATAATCAGCAACAGTTTGTACTTCAGGTAGTTCTGGCATTAATAGTCTCTTTTAAATATTTCATCTTTAAATCTATGTACTTTAATAATAATTATAATCCCAATCAATGCAATAGCATAATGAGCGGTAGCGAAATTCATTCCCGTAACGGGATTATATTCTTCTGTAATCCATCCAGCTAGTAGAGCACTTCCTAGTACCATTATTCTAGTATATATTCCAAATATTGTTTGGACGCGTCCCATAATATTATTAGGAATAATTTCCATAAATAATGTTCGCACGATGATCCTAGCTGCATTATTATGAAGGCCCATAAAAAAATAGGCAGCCCCGGCTAAGTATATTGAAAATACTAGCGGAGATATAAAGCAGCTGAATCCTGCTATAGCATAGCATATTAATAGGGAGTTTTTTCTGCCAATTTTCTTAATTGCTTTTGATATTGTAATCGTGGATAATAACGCGCCAAGACCATACATTCCATCCATTAGACCATACCCCCAGCTTCCTTTTAGAAAAATTTCTTTTGAAATTGTTATAGTTAATACGCTTAGTGCTCCCCATATAGCTATATCAGATAGAATTGTTGTTAGCCCTAAAAAGAGGACACCAGCTTTATTTTTTAAAAATAAGAATCCTTTAGACATTGATTGAAGTATATTTTCAGATTTATCATTTATAACTCTATTTTTAAAAGGAGCAAGTCCTATTAATATTGCTGAAAAAATGTAAGCCATTCCGTTGAAATAAAGTGCTGTTATTGGACCATAGTAATGGACAATAAAGCCCCCTATGCTCGCACCTAGTAAAGAGCCTACTTGATAGCTAGCTGATAAGAGCGCATTTGCAGAAAAATATTCTTCTTTTTTAACTAATTCTTGTACAAATGCCTGTGCAGTTGGCCAGAATAAAGAGTTTCCAAAGCCCATAAGCATAGCAAAAGGATATAGGACATATAGGTTAAACCCATCAGTATTAAGATAATATATAAATACTGAGATAATTATTAATCTAAATATATCTAGCTGAACCAGTAGCCATTTACGATTTACTCTATCAATTATTATACCTGTGAAAAGAGCAAGCAGCAGACCTGGCATTGTTGCAATGGCCATTATCTTACCTAGTGCAAACTCTGAGTTAGTTTCTTCGAGAACTAACCAACTTACAGCAATTAAATTAAAGCCAAATCCAATCAGAGAAAGTATATTGCCTAAAAAGAAAAACAAGAATGTCTTGTTTTTTAATATCTCTAGCATGTCATTTCAATATTTTTAATATAAACTTCAGAATTAACTTTAAATGAAAGTGAAGAAAATGAAATGTAAATTTAAAAGTATAATTATATAAAAATGGCATCAATAAAATCAATATCAATTATTTTTTTTGCTTTTCTTATGAGTAATTGCGAGTCTGTTAATACTATCACTGTGGAAAAAGCATATGGGCGATTAAATGATACTAATGTAATATTTTTAGATGTTAGGACGCGAGAAGAATTTTTGAGAGATGGAAGAATTCAAAATTCTGTTTTAATTCCTCTTAATAAAATAAAAGATAGTCATGATAAAATAGAAAAATATAAAGATAAAGAAATTTTTGTTTATTGTAGAAGCGGTAGAAGATCAGAAATCGCAGCTCGCCATTTAAATGAACACGGATTCAAGGCTTTTAATTTGGTAGGTGGTTTTTTAGCCTGGGAAAAAACCTTATCTCAGATTAATTAAAGTTCATTATTGGATACAAAAAAACTAAGTCAAACTATTTCGAGAATATCGCCTATTACGCCAGGCGCTACTTTTATGATATTAAGTTCTTTTTCATTTTGTTTAATGACGGTATTTGTAAAGTTGTCAGGGGAGACTTTGCCAACAATACAAATTGTTTTTATCCGAGGCATATTTAGTTTAATTATTACTAGGGTTTTTATTTTTAGGGAGAATATATATCCTTTAGGGGAAAATAAACTTTTATTAATTACAAGAGGCTTGACTGGGACAGTAGCATTGTTTTTGGTTTATGAATCTATAAAAAGATATCCATTAGCTGAGGCGACGGCTATTCAATATTTATTTCCAATTTTTACAGCATTGGCTGCATCATTGCTTATCTTTGAACCCATAAGTAAAAAGGTATTTTTTGCGGTAATAATTGGATTTTTAGGTGTTTTTATCATGCTTGATTTCCCTTTTCTTTCAGACAATGTAGATGTTGATCTAATTAGTATATTTATAGCGATATCTGGAAGTTTTTTAACAGGTATTTCGTATGTATTGGTAAGAAAAGCAACTTTGCTAAATGAACACCCTCTAGTTGTAATGTATTATTTTCCATTATTTACAGTTCCAATCTCTGCTCCATTAGTATATTATTATTGGGTAAATCCCTCAATTGATAACTGGGTATTTTTACTATTGGTAGGTATATTCACCCAGTCAGGACAGTTTTTTCTTACTCATGGTTATAAAGAGCTTCCTGCTGCTCAAGCAGCCCCTCTAAGCTATATACAAGTACCTATTGCTACAGTTATAGGTCTATTATTATTTGATGAAAAAATAAGCACGACATTTATTCTTGGTTCTTTAATGATATTATTATCAATTTTTATTGTTATAACAAAAAGGCAGGCAAAAGGCTAAATTTGATAT
>Ga0066845_10000393_pt1 | contig 13795 bp, 13 predicted proteins | sample ETNtaG_31_FD_65488 | JGI IMG/M metagenome (GOLD analysis project Ga0066845, IMG submission 65488) | Marine microbial and viral communities from oxygen minimum zone, Eastern Pacific Ocean - ETNP201310SV78 | ecosystem: Environmental > Aquatic > Marine > Oceanic | place: Pacific Ocean: Eastern...
CCGCGCGCGCCCGCGTCCGCGACCAACGCCGAGCGCACCATCGTCGTCATCCCCTCCACCGTCGACGACGCGCGAGACGACGACGAGGCGACGCGACGACGTCGAGCGCGCGAGGGCGAATGTCGACGGGACGCGCGCGATCGAGGTCGCGTGCGGTGTGACGTGTATTGTACATAGGACACACGGTACGCATTGTGTTCGTGTGTAAGACTATCCATGGATGGAGATGTAAATCGTCACGCATCGATCGGTGGGTCGACGCGTCGTCGACGACGCGCGAGACGACGACGGGCGCGAGAGGACGACGGGGGAGACGACGAGGAGGCGAACGGGGAGACGCGCGCGCGAATCGTCGAGCGCGCGAATCGGATGACGACCCCGAAAGAGCACGCGAATGGGTCGACGGCGACGACGACGGAGGACGAGGCGCCGAGGCGAGGCGACCGAGGGACCGAGGAGAGGAGGTATCTTCGACGACGAACGGGCGTGCGCGCGTGCGCGGGAGCGGCGATGACGCGGTCGAGAGAGACGAGGGTGAACGCGAGCGCGGTGCGAACGGCGAGACGAGCGATGGAGAGGAAACCGGCGGTGCCAGATGGACGAGAGACGTGGACGCCGAGACGAGTGGCGAGGGACTGGACGCGAGAGAACGCGTTGGAGGTGATCGAGCGATCGCGCGAACGCGCCGAGGAGGGGAAAGAGGAGAGAGACGACGGTGGTTCGTGGACGAAGGTTGCGACGCACGAGGCTTTCGGACGCGTGCCGACGTATTTGATGGCGTTTAATCGTCGACGAGAGGAGGAGGCGCGCGCCGAGGAGGAGGCGCGCGCTAAAAATATCGCCGCGCGAAGACGGGCGGGACGCATGGACGACGCCGAGCGCGCAATGTTGATTGAAAATCTTCGAAACGAACATGCCAAACTGAGCGCGTCGTACCAAAGGCTTCCGTTCGTCGTGGACACGCTCAACAGGCGCGCCAGGAAAGAGGTGCACGAAGCCAAGCTCGAACGCATCGAGCGCGACATCGAGACGCTCGGCGCCGCCGTCGTATTCGTCGGCGGTCGGTGAGACGATAGAGCGACCGAACGAGTTGCAATGAAAACTTCGACGCGCTCACCTCGAACGAACGTCGAACGAACCGATGTATCCATCGCCGTCGTCGCACTCTTCGCTCTCCGGCGTCCGCCGCCGCTCCTCGAAATCTCCCCATCTGATCCACACACGCGCGCGCGCGCCGACATGGCCGCGCTCTTCGACCACGTCACGCGCGGTGCGAACGCATCCACCGCGCGCGCGTCCACCGCCGCGCACGCTCGCTCGAACGCCGTGGCCGAGGACGAGCGCGGCGTCGTGTACGTTTTGAACGTCGAGGGTGAAATTCGTTCAACTCTCTCTCGAGACGTCGTTCGATTCGCCAACGATGCCTCGTTCGACGCGCGCGCGTTGGCGGTGGTGAAACACGCGCCGCGATACGATCGCGCGTTCGAGGCGGAGAGCTTGGCGGTGAGCCCGAGCGGTAGGCACGCGTGCGTGTCGGGACGCTTTGACGAGGGTTCGGGAGCGAGACCGACGGCGGCGTGTTACGTCGCGTATCTGAGTGCGGGAGCGTCGGATGGGACGGTGCCAGCGCGAGCAGGATCGAGCGGTAATTCTGGAGAGGAGAGCGACGGCGTGGAGGCGTGCGAGTGCGAAACAGTGAGCGTGTGCGAGGAGGAGTTTGACGCCGTCGCGAGCGTGCGCGTGGTGCGCTGCGCGTGGCATCCGAGCGCGGACGCCACGTTGGCCATGTTGACCACGGATGGGGTGTTTCGGTTGATCAACTGTGATAAAGTCGCGGCGGGCGGGCGACCTGTCGTGGAGAGGTGCTGGAAATTAGATTTGAGCGGTTCGTTTCCGGAGGCGGCGCCGTTGCGACCGGACGTCGTCGACTTTTCGTTCGCTCCTGCGGACGGTTGGGGGACGTTTACGGTGTATTTCCTCGCCAAAACGGGCGATATTCACGCCATGTGCCCGGTGGCCCCGCGAGGCGCCAAGTATCCGCGAGTGACACTGAAGCATTTAGACGTCGCGGACGAGGCGGCAGCGAACTGGTTGAACGCGACGTTTCCCGAACTCGCGGACACGCGAGTTCCGATGCTCGCCGCGCACGTACAAAAGGACGAGGATCGACCAGTCGCTTTACAGGGACCTTTACCTCGGTCCATGAAAACGTCTGCGCGGGATGGATCCGCGAGTGAAGATGCGTTGAGCATTGCCGTGTCGCCGCCGTTTTTCGATCTCGGCGGCGGCGGCACCATGGCGACGCTTCACGCGAACGCCGTGCACGTACACATCATTCCGAGCGAAATGAAACCGTCTTGGTGCCAAGGTCCACACAGAAACATGCGGGGATACACGTTCGTGATGAGCGATACGTCTTCGTCTGCTCCTGAACTTCCCAAGTTGGTCACCGTCGACACCATTCAACTCAGCGCCACGCCCGGCGAACAGAGTTTGGCGAAGGTCGTCTTCGGGAGCGTCATGTGGGATCCGGCGCTTCGCGAGAGAATTTTCGTCTGCGTGAACGGTACGGTGCACTCCATCGTCTTGACGTGGCTTCCGGCCATCGAGACCGCCGCCGAAGAAGCGGTGGATGAGAATCACGACGAGTACGACGCCTTACCCATGCCTCAAGTCGTCGCGTTGTGCGAATTCGACGCATCCTTCATGGGTCTCTGTGCGCTCGGTGATCCTCTCGCCGAGGGTGTGGTCGTTGCCATTCGAAGCGATGGGACCTATCGCATGCTAAACCCTCCTCCGACGAGCGCGCTGGCGGAATCAGCCGGCGCGCTCTCCTCTGCATCTGTCGCCGCGCAAACGCTCGAGGCGGGCTCGAGGAGCGAGCTTCGAGCGCTGGCGGAGGGCATTCCGAAGGACAAGATGAAATCGGAGGAACAGATCATGAAGGAGTGTGGCATCACTCCGGACATGAAGGCGGGAGATCCGGCCTCGAACGAAGCTCTCGCGAAGTGCGCCAGCATGCTCAAGGAAATTTATGTAGACTACGCGCGTGATGTTCACGATGAAGTCAGAACGACGGCGCTTCGTCTGACGGCGGAGATAAGGCGACAGAAAGAAGAAGTGGCGGCTTTGTTAGACAGCGCGAACGATGCGATCGAACGGCACAACGAGCTCGTCGAGCGCCTCGAGTCCGCGGCGACGAGACACGAGGGCATTCGTAACCGTCTCAGGGACTTGGCGGAGAAGGAAAAATCCATTCCCCACCCACTCACCAAGGCTGAAAAGTTATTCAAATCGCAGATGGAGGCGTTCCAAGCCGATCTACCGCTCTTAAAGCAACGGATCGAAGAGTTGACTGAGCGAGCGGCTATCGCTACCGAACGAGACGACGACGACATCGGATACGTTGGCTCGCGGCGCGTCGCGGGAGCTTCGACCCCGAGGGAGGCGTGCAGCGAGGACGAACGCAAGGTGAGTAAAGCGCTCGCGGAGCAAGGTGAGATGATAAAAAAGAACGTCGCCAAGGCGAAACTCATAGAAGAATTGTTGCAAAAGGAATAAAGTTGCGTCTCCTAACAGTCGTTCGTCCCACTTCTTCTCTTTTTACGTCACTCTTCGCGCGCGCGATCATGTCTCCTCCCGCCAAGGTGCCGTCGTCGTCGGGACGGGTCGTCATGGGTGGACTCGTGCTCGCCGCCGTCGCCGCGGTGATGACGTCGTCGATTTATCCGGTCATGATCGCGCCTCCCGAGGACAGGAGAGCGAAAGCCTCCTCCGGGACCGGTTTCAGACGCTCGGGAATGTGGGAGTCCGTCGATCGCGAGGCGAAATCGTGAATGAAACGTTTAGATGGTCGTTCGTAGTCGCTAGCTTCCGTTCGTGATGCGATCTGTGTAAATATAGTCACACTAGCTAGCGCGCTCAACTTATTGACGTCTCGCCTCTCCGCTCACTTGCCCAACCTTTTGCGCATCTCCACCATGCGCTTCTGGTTGGTGTCGAATTCGCCTTCGTACACGTCGAAGGGAACCGAAATATCCGTGATGTCCACGCCCTTGGTGTTGCACTCTTGCGCGAGCTCGTACATCTTGTTGCGCATCTGCACTTGGCCCAACATGCGAGACGGTAAGAATCTCGCGTCACCCTTCTTCGGCGGCTTCCAATCCTTGGGCACCCAATCCATACCCTCAGCGTCACCGAACGGATACGCGTCGCCCGGGAGATCGAAATCGTAGTACAAATCTTCGAGATCGATGCCGTTCGCCTTCGCCTGGGCGATTTGGGAGTCCAATCTCTGTTCGATGAGCTTTTGGGACACGACGGTGGCGCCAACCGCGACGCCGGAGAGGGCAAAAAATGCCATCATGCCTCCAGCACGCGTCTTGACCGAGTCGCCTCGCCCCGCAGAGACCGTCTGTCTCTGTTCGATGGAGAAGAACGCGCGAAGAGGCGACGGTTAGTCGTTTAGGATATGGATGTGGATATCAATCAATCCCGTTCGACAGAGGGGCGCCGACCGCCGCGCTCGCGCCCTCTCGTCGAGCGCGATCGACGTCGATCGATCGATCGATCGCGTACCTTGGTCGTGCTTCGTGCGGTGGTGACCGCGACGACGCGCGTGGACGCGCTGCTGGCCAGAGTGGACATTGTCGCTGCTAAATGTGAAGACCGGAGGGGGCGCGGCGTTCCGACGAGACGCGTAGTCGAGCGTGGCTTTCAGGACGACGGTCGCGCGTTGCGGGTGAGCGAGACGAAAGATGTCGAGTGCACGTACGCGCGAAGCAAAGCGCGCGTGGGACGACGATGAGACGCAATGAACGGATGTCTCTCTTCCGTTACAAATTTCTCAACGCGACACGGCTACGCGTCGCAATCGATCACACAAACCCCTCTAAAGAACTTAATTCATACCGAACGCATCAAAGCTTACATCTTGGCGAGCTTCGCGGCCTCTTCCGCGTCCTTCGCCTCCTTTGCAGCCTTCACGATGCGCGGGCCGACTTGGCGGGCGTTCATGCGCTCGACGCGGAGCTTGGCGTAGGCGCCAAAGTTCTTCATCTCATCGGTGACCGCAACCATCTCAATAGCCTTCTCTTCCTTCTCAATCGGCATGATGGTGGCACCCTTGTGTTGAGTGGCCGCCGCGAGGTCAGCCGCCGGGCTATCGCCGTTCTTCGGCTTGGAGTTCTTGCGCGGGAACAAGATCAACTTGGCCTTGTATTCCTCGAGACGCTTCTTGTTGAGCTGTGAAGGGTGAAAAACGATGAATTCAAACGTCAGTCATCTCAATCTCTCATTTCGTGTGATACCGCGCTCGTTCACCGCGCGCATCGTCCGTCATTGCGCCGAGAGAACTCTGGTGGCGATCAAAGACCCTAAAGCCTTCGCGTCCGAATTCGTCTCGTCTCGCTCACGCGTCGCGCGAAAATCACGTACCGCCAAAGACTCCTCAGAACGGTTGCGACGACGGTGGTCGACGCAGATGCCGATCGTCGGGGCCAACTTCTTCGGGATGCCAGCCGCCTGCGCGTGGAGAAAGAGATGATGATGTTCGTCAGTCACACAACCCTCGACCAGTCACGATGTCTCGTTCGGCGCCCGAACGGCGGCGACGGCGCGCGTCAATGCCTTCTCCGACGAGGTCAAACGCACCTTCAATTCCTCGAGCGTGAAACCGCGGCCGAGACGAGTCTTGAAGTTGTATCGCTGGGTCGGCGGGTGGACGATCGGACGAAGCGCGCCGGCAACCGGCCGCGGGAACGTCTTCTTCGCCTTGAGCTCACGCGCGTTGCGGCGAGACTTCTTGCGGCCGGCTGAGGAAAGGAAGAAGATGAAACGAATTTAGGTCAGTTTCCTCGTCGTCTCGTCGCCTCAAAGACGTCGACAGCGTCGTCCTCACGGGGCGCTAAAGGTGGTCATGCAGAAAGACCTAAATCGCGATCGCGTCGGCGTACCTTGGTTGAGCCAGGTGCGCACGCGGCATTGGCCGTTGATCGTGTTGCCCTGCCAATCCTTCTTGAAGTGGGCGTTAGGTAACTGGTTGTTCCCCTTCATTGTTATCTATCGACCGTCTCGCGCGTCGAACAAAGGCGGATGGGGTGACTCGCGCGTGGCTCTCGATGCCCAGCCGAGAGCCACATGGCCTAAACCCTCCAGATTGGGGGGGCGAGTCGAGCTAGGACAATGTCGCGACGAAGCGGCGTGTGCGCGTGCGTGCATAACAAATGAATCGAATCTAAGAAATAGTGTCGGATGATCTAGGACGTGGCCCCGAAAACGTCGCGAATGGTGCGCGCGGCGACTCTCGACGAGAGGCGTCGAACGAGCTCTGGGACGATCTCGGTGGCCACCGCCGGCAATAGCGGCGAAATTTCGTTGAAAGCGCGACTATTCATGCGGACCGACGCGGAGTTGACGCTGAAATCTCGAACATCGAATTGTACCTCGTCGCTTCGAGTGCCTCGGAGGAGAAAGTTGAGGAGTTTGGTGGTGCTCGCCAACGTCGCCTCGTCTTCACTCGTCATCTTTGGCGAGAGCGGCACGATACTCGGGAATCCCGGTAAAAAGACGGGAACGAAGGCGTTCTGGAGACCAAAAGCGGTCAAGAGACGGATGGCGTTATCCCTGCTCAGCGCATCGATGCCCTTGACGGCCTCATCCAATAAAAATTCTCGGAAGAAGGAGCCGTCGGCGGAGAGGACGAATTGCAGCGCCTCGCGCGTCGCCTTCTCCTCGGCGGATGGACCCTTCTGCGCGTTCGAGGATTCCAAAGCCAGTCGCGGGCTCGCGGCTTGTTTCGTCGGATCACCTTGAGACATCACACTCGCCACCCGGAAAGTTTCGAGAGCCTCCAACAGATCGATAATCCTGTCCGCATCGAATGCCTGATTCTTCCCGTACACCATGTAACGAAGCGCCTCGCGCAAGCGCGGCGAATCGTCTGTCAGCAATCTCTTGGCGATGTACGGGTAGGCTTCGTCCACGAGGGCAAACTCCGGGTTACCCACGAGCGCGATCCCCTCGAGGACACCGATGGCCCGAATGATGAGCGCGAAGTACGGTGGGATGCGGAACGGATAATCGAAGGTGATTTGTGCCAAATCCGCCGCGAGCTCTTGGAAGTTGATATTCTTCGCTCCACCACCCTCGAGCGCTTGATCAAAGACTCTGCCGAGAACTGGTAAGATTGGCTTGAGATCCGTGCCTTCGGGGATGAAATCGAGTGTCACGAAGTCCTCGACGATGGCTTCGTAGTCGCGGTGAATCAAGTGCGAAATCGCCTCAATCATCCCGTACTTGATGTTGTCATCGATATCCGTCATCAAACCAAAGTCCAAGATGGCCAATCGACCGTCCGGCGTGCGAATCAAGTTACCAGGGTGCGGGTCGGCGTGGAAAAAACCAGTATCGAGGAGCTGCTTCAAGTAACAGATGACGCCGATGTTCACCAAGTCGCCGACGTCGTCAGCGGTGCTCTGAGAGAGCTTCTCACCCTCCAACCACTCCGAGGTGATAACTTTACGTCGCGTATACTTTGCGTACGTCCTAGGAACGACCACCTGTGGCAAGTCCTCGGCGATGCTCTCGGCAAACTTTGTTTGGTTTTCCCCCTCCAAGTTGTAATCGAGCTCTTCGAAGAAACGCGCCGCCCACTCGTCGAGCAAGCCGACGACGTCCGTCGTGATGGCGGGAAACTGCTTGAGAAACACGCCCACCTTTCTCAGCACGTACAGGTCGATCGAGACCGTTTCCAACACCGCCGGTCGCTGCACCTTGACGGCAACGACCTCGCCGTTTTCCTTGAGCACGCCCTTGTACACTTGACCGAGCGACGCCGCGGCGACGGGATCCGGTCCGAGCTCCGAGTACACATCCTGCCATTTGCACCCGAGCTCAGCCTCGAGCGTTGCGAACGCCAATTTGTTATCGAAACTCGGCACCTTGTCGCACAGTTTCTGCAACTCGTTCATCGCCGCCGGGGTTAAGATGTCGGGGCGAATCGACAGCGCCTGTCCCAACTTGATGTACGCCGGTCCGAGCGACGTCACAATCTCTCGTAACTGAATTGCCCGCTTCACCGAGTTCTTCTCCACGCTCTTCGTCGCGAAATCCGTCACGATTCCCGTGATGAAAGACCCTCCGATCGTGGCCAACTGCGCCACGCGCTGCGCCACCGCCGCCGGTCGTCTCGACCAATAACTCGCGATGAGTTCTGGATCGTAATACAGCGGCAACTCGTCCCCGAGCTCGTCGTTCTTCAATTTATCCAAATCCACAACCTTCATTTGCACCCCATCCGCCGCGAAATCGCTGTCATCGATGTTCTTCCCTCGCAACCCGGCCATCAAGACGCTCAAATCGTCATCCTCTTCCATCCGTCGTCGCGCGTCGTTTATCTGTCGCTTCATCTCCGCCACCCCACCACCGGACGCCCCCGACTCGCGCTCGGACGTCCCCACCGCCCCTCCGCGCGCGTCGCTCTCCGACGCCGTCTCCGGTTCCGACACCGCGCGCCTCGGTCCTCTCCCTCGTCGCGCCCGCCTCCTCGACGTCACCGCCCGCGTCCACCACGCGGCGGACGAGGACGACGACGTCGACGTCGACGACGACGCGCGCACGTTTCCGACGCGCATGGTTCCTCGCGCGAGTCACTCGCGACCGGTGACCGGTGACCGTCGAGTGACGACCGTCGAGTGACGTCGATCGATCGACGACGGACGCCTCGGTCGGTCGTCACCCGTCGCGCGTCCCGCGTGCGTGTGCGGTGTGCGGTGTGTGCTGTGCGGCGCGCGTGTATCCCATGTATGTCCATGTATGTCCCATACTGTACGAGAGTGGACCGATCGTGACCCTTCATCGAGTCCCCGATCGATGACTCGATGACTCGGACGACGTGCCGTGCCCGGACGGACGAGGCGACGGGGCGGGGCGGCGGTGGGACGGTGGGAACGCGCGGGACGCGAGCGCGCGAGAGGGCGCCGGACGAGGGCGAGCGAGCGAGCGAGCCGTGGGAGACGACGCGATCGAACGATCGAGGGCGCGAGGAGGACGCACCGGGTTTGATTGCGATTGATTGATTGATTGCGATTGATTGCGACGTTCGGTGAAAATCGGAAGCGGTCGCGTCGTTCGTTCGTTCGCGCGCTGACGTCCGTACGTTCGGTCGCTCGGGCGAGTGAGCGAGATGCGGACGGCGTCGTGCGCGGCGGCGGGACCGAGCTCGAGGACGCGCGCGAGGCGAGGATGCGGACGACGGGAACGCGGGACGAGACGGCGGCCGCGCGCGGTGGCGCCGAGATCGAACGATGACGCGGACATGATCACGGGATGGGAACACATCACGCCGGAGTTTTTGTGGAACACCGAGTTGGCGCGAAGGGTTCGGTATCTGGACGACTTTGAGCGCGCCGAGGTGCGAGACGCGCTCGAGGTGGCGTTCGACGCGCACGAGGGGCAGAGAAGAAAGAGCGGGGAGCCGTACATCACGCATCCGGTGGCGGTAGCGGCGATATTGGCGGAGATGGAGCTCGACCACGAGAGTCTCGTCGCAGGATTACTTCACGATACCGTGGAGGACACGCAGGCGGTGACGTTTGAGTCGCTCGAGAAGCGATACGGCGCCGCCGTGCGGAGAATTGTCGAAGGCGAGACCAAGGTGAGCAAGGTGAGTTCATCGCTGAGTAAAGAGGAACAGAGAAACGGCGGTGCGACGGATTCTGTCGCGACGGCGATGGCGTCCGCGAGCACGGAGGATGTCAAGTCGGAGGATTTGGCGCAAATGTTTCTCGCCATGACGGAGGAGGTTCGCATCATCATCGTCAAACTCGCCGATCGTTTGCATAATATGCGCACTCTCGAGGGTTTGAAGCCGGCGAAGCGAGTGAAGATCGCGAAGGAGACGCTTCTCGTCTTCGCGCCTCTCGCCAAGTTGCTCGGGATGTATAAAATCAAGAATGAATTGGAGGATTTGTCGTTTCGGTACGCCTACCCCAATGAATACGCCGACATGGCGCGACGATGCGACGAGCTGAGCAAGCAGCAAGAAGACTTGGTGCAAAAGGCGGCGCTGACGTTGCAAGAAAGGATGCAGGATGACGATTTCTTACGCGGTAGCACGGTTGGCGTGACCATTCAAGCCAAGTCAAAGGAGCTGTACGGTTTGCATCGGCAGTTGCGTCAGAGTGAGACACAAAACAGGGGAGCGTTCGCGAAGAATGGCGAAGTGAAGACCATCGAGGACATTTTCCAAGTGGCACAGATTCGCATCATTTTGCACGACACCGGAAACTTGGCCGGTTTGAGTTCCGAGGCGCGCCAAGTGCAGGCGAGCCGCGTATGTTATCACGTGCTCGGCATCGTTCACGCGATGTGGCCGCCCGTGCCGGGCAACATGAAGGACTACATCGCGACGCCCAAATTAAACGGGTACAAAGCTTTGCACACAGTCGTTCTTCCTATTCGTTCCGAAGACGAAAAGAGCGCTCGGGAGGATTCCACCGTCTTCCCGATGGAGATTATGATTCGCACCGAGGCGATGCACATTCTCGCCGAGAACGGCATCGTCGCGGACGCCGAAATTCGTCAACAGTGGCGAGCGAGCGCACGTCGGACGAGTCGCGCGATCAGAGCGCAGAGACGAACTGAGCTACGCTACGCCGCGACGCAGCAGCTCATGGACATAGATCTCAAGGGTTTGGATCGCGAGGAGGCGCTCGACACGGCGGCGGCCGCCGCCGACAGAGGGAGCGCGGAGAGCGTCGACACGTCTCTGCGTCAAGTGGCCTGGTTGAAGAACATTCAAGAATGGCAGAAAGAGTTTATCGATGTGTTGAGTGCGCGTGAATTCGTCGATACCATCACTTCCGACTTACTAGGCCGGCGTGTGTTCATCTTCACGCCGAAGGGACAGGTGACCAACCTTCCGCACGGCGCCACCGTGGTCGACTATGCCTTTTACGCCGACGTCGGTATGTTCATGAAGTACGCAAAGGTGAACGGCGTACAGGTTGGATTTGACCATTTATTGAAGAATGCAGATGTCGTGGAGATTTTCATGGAAAAGGAAGAACTTCCCGCTCACATGATGATGAGGCGACTTCGAAGCATGCGTCTGTCGGCGGTGACACGATCGGCGCGCGCAAAGATTCAAAAACAACTCGCTCGTCTCGGTAGCGGGGAGACGAAGGAGTTACGAGAGTCGCTTCAGATCGAGGCACTCACGCTGTGCGGGGAAGTCATTCCAGAGAGTCTCGGACCGCGTCCGCGCACTTTGACGTACTGCGTTCATATGCTCGAGCTCGACGCGACGGATCGCACCGGTTTGCTCGCCACGGTGAGCGCCATCATCACGAAGAGTGGGGCGAACATCGACTCGTACACGGGCGTCAAGGTTGAAGCTAATCTCTTCAAAATGAATTTCGTTCTTCACTTCGACGATAACGAGCTGAGAAACGGCGCCACTCTGAAGAGCATGGATGAAAATTTGTGTCGACTGTACACCGAAATTCTCCAGCTCAAGGGCGTGAAGAGCGGGTCTCTGTATTGCGACGTCGACACCGCGCGAAACGCCGCGGCGAGCGATTCCCTCAACGCGGGTACCAATTAAACCTTTTAGCCCGAACGCGATCCGTTAGTTCGTTCTTTCGTTCGCTCGTTCGTCGTACACGCAATTTTAAGCAATTTTAAACCATCCATTGAAGCAAACAAACACCTCCCCATCCTCTCCCCGCCGCCGCGTCGACCCAAGGGAGAGGAAGAAATCCAGCGCGTCGCAGTGCGACGCGCGTGGAACTCTCTCGCCGAGCGCGGCGGTGCGAAGACGACACACGGTCGTCATGGCCAAGGCACCCGCGACATCTCGCGCGGCAAAGGCGTCGTCGCGCGCGACAAAGGCGAAGAATTCGACTGCGAAGGCATCGGCGGCGGCGGCGGCTCCGACGGCGGAGCGAATGGATGTCGAGCAGGTGCGCTCGGCCGTGCGGGCGCTGGCGACGCATCTGGAAAAGGTGGCGAACGATAAGCCCGCGTCCAAACTCTTCGAGGACGACGCGGAGACGTACATGGCGCTCATCTCCCTGAAACAGACGCCCAAGGAGGCCAAGAGCGCGAGGCTGACGCAGGTGCCGCTTCCGCATCCGCTGTTGGATCTAGAGAGCGCGGAACTGTGTTTGATCGTCAAAGATCACGACGGAGAGGGGCACAAGGCGGCGAAACAAAGAGTGGCCGAGATGGAGAAGTGCGGGGTGGCCAAGGTGCTCGGGATCTCCAAGCTCAAGGCTAACTACAAGGCGCACGAGCAAAAACGCAAGCTGTGCGACTCGTACGATTTGTTTCTAGCCGACGATCGAATTCTTCCCATCCTGCCCAAATTATTGGGTAAAAACTTCTTCAAGAAGAAGAAACAACCGGTGGCGGTGAATTTGACGAAGAAGGATTGGGTGTCACAGGTGAAGTTGGCGGCGACCTCGACGTACCTGAACATTCAGGGCGGAACGTGCGTCAACGTCAAGGTTGGTAAGAGCACGATGGACGTGGATGATATCGTAGAAAATGCCGTGGTAGCGATCAATGGAGCGGCGAATAAGATTCCGCGCAAGTGGGGGAACATACAGAGCATCTATATCAAGACAACGGACTCAGTAGCCTTGCCCGTGTACACTGCGCAGAGTTGAAATTTTTCAATTTCGTCTTCTATTAAACGCATCTTTAGCTTCTACGACGCGCGCGACGCGCGACATCTCGACGAAGGTATCACTTTTATCCTTGCGCGTATCTCTGCGGGCGCCATAAAGTCGATGGGTCAGTCTTCTCGCGTTTCTCGTCTCGTCCGTCGCGTCGTCGCCGTCGATTCGTCGCGAGCGCACCTTGGTCCACTCCTGCGCCGTCTTATCGTGACTTTCTTTATCTTGCAGCAGCTGTTGCGCGATGCTCCCGACGAGAGGATCGTGCGGATTCGCATCCGTCAACAACGAGCAGATGGAGAGCAAGACCTTGGAGATGGTGAGCGCGGGCGACCACTGCTCCTTCAAGATGTCCAAGCAAATCTGCCCCGAACTGTTGACGTTGCAGTGATAGATTCTCGTTCGAAACGTAACTTTCGGCGGTTTGAACGGGTAATCCGTTGGAAACTGAATGTCAAGAAAAAATACACCATCCTTATAGGGCGATCCTGCGCGCGATGTCGAGACGGTACACCGTCCGATCGGTCAGCGTTCGATTCGAACGGCGAAGGGCGCGCGCGCGTCTCCGCGTCGTCTTCGTCTCCCCTCACGCACCGGTCGGACCGACGATGGTCGACACCCATTCGTACAAATTATCCCCCTTCGGTCCCGCGCTGCAATTCGTCGGCGGTTCCAGCGAAATCTCCGCCAACTCCTTCTGGATGCGTCTCGCGCTGCTCGACAGCGAACTCTTCTTCTCGCTCATCCGCCCGAGCCTCTCCTCTTCTCGTTCCTTCGTTCGTTCGTTCGTTCGGTGGCGTCCCTCGCGTTCGCCTCGCGTCGCGCGTCTCGTCTCGTCTCGTCTCGTCTCGCGTCTCGACTCGTCTCGTCTCGACTCGGTCGTCGTCTCCGCGCGTCGCACACTCACGTCGAGACGACGACGACGGGACGACGACAGTTTAAAGTCATCATCATCATCCATCACATCACATCATTCGAACGAAGACGAGACGAGACGAAAACACAGTCGGTCGAGCGCGGGGGGGGGGCGGGTGTAAACCCTACTTTCGGTGTGTGTATCAGACTGATATGATGCTTGTATGTGGTGTGATTCTTTATGATCCGAATGTCCGAGA
>Ga0066845_10000395_pt1 | contig 13754 bp, 10 predicted proteins | sample ETNtaG_31_FD_65488 | JGI IMG/M metagenome (GOLD analysis project Ga0066845, IMG submission 65488) | Marine microbial and viral communities from oxygen minimum zone, Eastern Pacific Ocean - ETNP201310SV78 | ecosystem: Environmental > Aquatic > Marine > Oceanic | place: Pacific Ocean: Eastern...
GAGCAGGACCAGTGCTCATCCGGTCCGTGGAAGAAGGCCCAGCCTTCGTCCCAGTTGTGAGGTGCGCCGGAGTCGTTGTCGGTGTTGCCGGCGTCGGCCTTGGCCACAGCAGCGTTAAGCTCGTGGATGGTGTAGCCGACCATGCCCATGTTGGCGGTCAACTTAGCGATGCCTTGGTAGCGAACGGTGTCGGTAGCATCGGCGAAGTCACCGGTGCCGTCCATGGCCGCCATGATGTGAGCGCCAATGGCGCCGTCCTGTCCGTAGAAGGCGTCGTAGTTGTGGTTCTTGTTCGCTGCGCCAGCGAAACCAGCGAGCGTGCGGAAGGAACCGTCGCTCTTCTCGGCGTTCTTGCCGTTGGTGTAGATGTTCTTTGCTTCATCCCAGTTGCTGTCAGATGCAGCGGTCTTGATGTCGCAGAGGTCCTGCATCAAGGACCGGTGGTTGTCCACGTTTGATGCGTAGGTGTAACCCGCATCAGAAGCATCGAGGAAAGCCGCTTTCGTCTCCTCCGCCTCTTCGGTCGTTTCGTCTTCTGTGCCGATGCATCCTGCCATAGCGGCGATCAACATCAACAGTGCTAGCGTCATTCCTTTGATTGATTTTCTCTTCAATTCCATGTTCAAACCCTCCGGTTTAGGTCACCCTAAAAGTGGGCCGAATATAAGGTTTAGGTCACCCTAAAAATGCACAGATGATGATGTGGAGCCCTTTTGCAGGGTTGCGGTGGTAGTCCCTCCCGGATTTGAACCGAGGTCGGAGGAACCAGAATCCTCCATGATGGACCGCTACACTAAGGGACTATGGCCCTGCGAAAACCATCGCCTTCTTCAATTCAACGGTAAGTCGTCGAAATTTAGACCGTCGCAAATCTGAACATGACCTTGGAGACCCAAGAGAGCATCATGATGATCATAAAGGAAGCCAAGGCATACTTTGCCCACGGACGTGCAGGCTTGGTTTCGGGCCACAAATCCACACCCATGGCCTCGGCTTGTGCGACCAATTCGGCCAGTTCAGCAAGGTGTTCCTCGACCGAGTCATGAGCCATGTTTTTTCGTTCATCCCGCTTTATTTGAATCCGCCGCAACCCTGCAACGTCTGACCGCGTCTTCACAAGACTTTGAAAGGACGGTCGCTGAGGGAACTGTATGAGTGAGGTTCCTGAAGGGGTTGACATGGCCTCCCGCAGTCGGGGAGCACCACGCCCGACGGCCACCATGACACTCACTCGAGATGGGCCAGAGGGCGTTGAAGTCCTTCTCGGGTTGCGTGCAAAAACCATGCGAGCCTTCCCCAACTACTGGGCTTTCCCAGGTGGCGGCGTCTCGTCGGTGGACCGGGCCGCCATCGAAGCCCTCCCTGCGTTGGCAGGGCCGGAAGCGGCCTCAATCGCCTGCATCATGCGGGAAATGAGCGAGGAACTTGGCCTCGTCCCGTCCGGTCTGGGAGCGATGGCGATGGAACCATCAGCACGTCTCGCCATTGTTGCAGACAAAAAACAGTGGCTTCCTCTTGCCCTTGAGGGAGCCTTTCCCGTTGAGCGAGCGCACATCAAAACCCTCAGTCACCGCATCACGCCCCCGTTCGGGCCGGTTCAGTTCGACAACGCCTTCCTTCACCTCCACCTCGGTGATTGGAACGATGTTCCCGAGATTGATTTGGAGCCTCAAACCGAATTCACGGAAGTGATGTGGGCAAAGCCCGTTGACATCCTCGGCCGCTGGAAAGCCCATGAAATCAAAGTCGCTCCTCCTGTTGTTACCTTGCTCATGGAAATTGAACGCACCCTCGACCGTTGCGAGCGAGACATGAACAAAGCCGCCAGCGACATTGCTGAGCGTTTACCCGGGCGACGTTCAATTCTCTTTGCACACGGTGTTGAAGTGGTGCCCATCAAAACCGCAACACTTCCCCCCGCTGACCATACCAATTGCTACCTTGTGGGTGACCCAGAAGGCGATTTCGTGTTGGTTGACCCAGCGGTTCGCATGCGAGAGGACATGGAGGCCTTGGCCACGGCCGTTGAACGACACCGTGGAAACCTCATCGCTGTTGTGTTCACGCACAGCCACAGCGACCATTTGGCTGATATGTCGCTCCTCAAGGAAGCGTTTGATGTTCCGGTTTGGGGAAGCGAATACACCTCACGTTCCGTGCCCTGTCAGCGAATTCTTGCCGATGGAGAGGACTTGAAGTTGGGTCGACAAACATGGAAGGTTTTGATCACACCCGGCCACCATCCCGGCCACGTGTGTTTGTTCAGTGGGGCCGGATTGGTCGCCGGAGACATGGTAGCCGGCATCGGCACCATCCTCATTCCTCCTCAGACGGGCGACATGAATGAATACATCAGCCAATTGAAGAGGTTGAAGGGACTCAAGCCTCACTTGGTGTTCCCAAGTCATGGTCCCGTGGTCGCCATTCCTGACCGGTTGATGGAACACTACATCACGCATCGCCTTGCACGACACGAGCGCGTCCTCAACGCCGTTAGAGAAGGAACGGGTCAGCTGGAAGACATCGCCGTTCACGCTTACGCCGACACACCTGATGCCCACCCCGGGCTTGCACTTGACCAAACGCTCTCGCATTTGCTCGCACTTGAGGCATCAGGTAAGGTCAAACACCACCAGTCCGCATGGCATATGGAGGGATAAAGATGGGGAAGCGAGTTGTGATCACCAAAGCCGGTGGGGTTTCAGCCATCACCACTCAACCGATGGAACCGACCGCACCCGGCGAAGGTGAAGTGAGGATCAAAGTGGCGTACGCCGGCATCAATTTTGCTGATTTGCTCATGCGAATGGGGTTCTACCAACCCCGTCCGCCCTTCCCCTTCACACCAGGCTACGAAGTGAGCGGGGTGATCGATGCCCTGGGAACCGGTGTTTCTGGCTTTGAGGTGGGTCAACGGGTGGTGGCTGCCATGCGAAACGGCGGTCAAGCCAGCTACGTGCTCTCACCGATGGACCGCGTCATACCTCTTCCCGACGGTCTTTCTCTTCAAGCGGCCGCCTCCACACCGGTGACCTACATGACGGCCCACCACATACTCCATCACCTCGGCCATCTTCGTCCAGAGGACAAGGTGCTGGTTCACGGAGGAGCTGGTGGCGTTGGAACCGCTGCCTTGCAACTCTGCAAGTGGGCGGGCATCGACCGGGTTTGGGCGACCTCATCCAAATCAAAACATCACATCATCGAGGGGTACGGTGCTCGGGCCATCGACCGACACAACGAAGATTTCGTCGCCATCATCAAAGCGGAGACCGACGGCAAGGGAGTGGACCACGTGCTTGACCCCATTGGGGGCGACAATCTACGACGGAGTCTATCCTGTCTTGCGGAAGGAGGGCGGCTCTACACGTACGGGTTATCAGCCGCAGCACCCTCAGGAAAACGTTCGTTGTTGAAAGCCTTCTTTGCCATGCGAAAAACACCCAAATTTGACCCCCTCCGCCTGATGACACGGAACCGTGCTGTGTTTGGCGTCCATATGGGCACCTGGTCAAACGAAGTGGTCATGCAAAGCCAACTCGCACGTATTGTTGAGGGCATTCAAACCGGGCACCTGGAGCCCATTGTTGACCGTGTCTTCGCTGCTGAGGACGTGCAGGCTGCGCATCAACACATCCACGATGCGAAGAACATTGGCAAAGTGCTGCTGAAGTTCGAGGATGTAGACGGAGAATAGGTGCTGTGGCGGTGCATGGTCCTGAAACCTTCTTCACACCTCGAGACTTGGAAACGACGAAGGTGAGACCGTGAAGAAAGCCATGTCAGGGTTTGACCTTCGCGTGATGGCGCGAGAACTTGACGCCTTGAAGGGGGCCTATGTCAAGAAGGCCTACATGCCTCATTACGAACAAATTGTACTGAGGGTCAACCCAAAGGAAGCAGACCAGCGTGACATGGTCTTCGTCCGAGGGGCTCGCATTTACACCTCAAAGCGAGACCGCCCCATGCCGATGACACCTCCACCTTTTGCGATGGTGCTTCGAAAGCACTTACGAAACGCCCGACTGACCGGAGTGAAACAGGTTGGTTTTGACCGCGTCCTGGCGTTTTCTTTTGATACAAAGAACGGCCAACGCACACTCTATGTGGAGGTGTTTCGAGATGGAAACATCATCCTCGTAGATGAAAACGGGATCATCATTCAGCCCCTGACGCACGCATCGTATGCAGGTCGAACCCTCAAGAAAGGCGTCGAGTACACGCCTCCACCTCCGGCTATGGACCCCTACGAACTCGACGAAGCAACGCTCCAACAACTGTTGAATGAATCCGACCGAGACCTCGTGTCCACCCTCGGTGGCAAGGTCAATTTGGGGGCAACCCACGCCAACGCCGTCTGTGCTGTGGCCAACCACGAACCCAATTCACCCACGCAAGAAGCCGACGCCTCGGCTGTTTACGCTGCGCTTCATCAACTGCTCACTCAACTTGACAACAGCGAGATGGCCCATCTTGTGCTCAAATTGCAAGAAAAAGATGCGCCGGATTGGAACCCTTTCTACCAAGGCCTGAGCGTCGCAGAACAGCAGGCGTGGTTGGCTGAACGCTCGGTGGAAGCCACGCCCATTCTCCTCCCACAACACGCCGATATGCCCCAAGTAAGTTTTCCTTCACTTTGTGAAGCCATCGATACTTGGAAGGGGTTGCACGATGCCCACGCACTGCAACGTCGGGAAGAAGAGCGCTTTGAACAAGCCGGGCCTGGACGAGGGCAATCCACTGAGGTGGAACGTTTGGAGCGTCGTAAGGCGCAGCAAGAGAAAGCCCTGGGTGGTTTTTCTGAGAAAATCGAGAAGCAACAGCGGCTGGGGCATTTGATTCAAGAGCACTGGGGCCATGTTGAAGGGTTGTTGGAACAAACGAAAGAAGCCGTGGAACGTGACGGTTGGAGCACCGTCCGAAAAGCCATCAAAAACATCCCATGGATCGTCAACGCCGCCCCAGCAGAGCGAACCATCACGGTGGTCCTTCCGGATGAAAACAGCGAAGCCAAAGGACCGCAGGTCTTGCTGGAGTTGGACGCCACCGTGCATCAAAACGCTCAACGCTATTTTGAGTCCGCTCGCAAACAGAAGAACAAGACCTCAGGTGCCGTACAGGCCCTTGAAGACACGGAACGGAAACTCAAGCGAGCACGGAAGAACGAGGCGAAACAGAAGGCGAGTGGCAAACTCAACCGTCTCAAACGGAGCAAACGCATGTGGTTTGAGCAGCACCGATGGGGAATGGTCGAAGGAGGCCATCTCATCGTGGGAGGAAAGGACGCCAAAGGCAACGACGCTGTCGTCAAAAAACACCTCTCCGGCGACGACATGTACCTGCACGCCGACCTGCACGGCGCACCCTCTTGCAGTTTGAGAGCCAGCCAAGGTTTTGCGCTTGAGGAGCGCCGTCCTGCACACCTCCCTTCCGATATTCCAGCCTACCGCTTGGTTGACAAATTGGAATCGCCTACGCTTGATGAAAAGAAGCTCCAACAGGCGGCTGTCCTCGCTCTTTCTTGGAGTCGTGCATGGAATGGAGGAGGTGCGCATGGCACGGTCTATAGCGTCAAACCGGCGCAGGTTTCCAAATCAGCACAAACCGGCGAATTCGTTGGTAAAGGAGCGTTCGTCATTCGAGGTCAACGCACATGGTACAAAGACATGGATGTTCGAATCGGGATCGGCATCATCGCCGTGAACGGAGTCCCAATGGTGGTCTCTGGCACGCCCGAACACGTTCAAAACATGTGCCCTCGCTACGCCATCCTGACGCCTGGCCAAACCAAAAAGGACCAACTGGCCAACAAAATTTACCGCAATACAGGACTGTCAACCGATGATTTGCTGGCCGTGCTTCCCGGTGCCTGCGATGTCATCGAAGAACACGGGATACTCACGCCACCTCCTTCCGAAGAGGAATGATTCAGAGGTGAGAAAGGCTCACCCATGGCTTGATGGCATGGTTTGGGGTGGGGTGACCATGCGCTTTTACCACAACCCGCGGTGTTCAAAATCCAGACAAGCCCTTGCCCTGCTTGAAGAACGGGGTGTTGAAGTGGAGGTGATTCGTTATCTCGAAACGGGTGTCTTGGAAGACGACCTCAACATTCTGGCCCAACTTGAAAACGTTGTTCGTAAGAAAGAGGCGGGTCCAGAGGCGATGGCGGCCCTTCAGAGCCCTGATGACGTCATCACACTCCTTCGAAGCCACCCCAAAGCGCTTGAGCGCCCAATCCTCGTGGTCAACGGAGAGGCCGTCATCGGCCGACCGCCTGAAAACGTGTTGACCTTGCTCAAGAACGAATGAACGCTCACGATGGCCTGCGCACGTACATGGCCACGGCGTTGCCGCCACCAAGGCAGAGGGTGACGATGCCCGAATTCGCTTCAAGCCGGCGCATGACGCCCAGCATCGTGATGAGACAACGCGTTCCGCTGGCTCCCAAAGGATGGCCAAGACTGACAGCTCCGCCATGAAGGTTGAACCGATCGTCCGGTATTCCGATCTCCTGTGCAACCGCACAAGAGGCTGAGGCGAACGCCTCGTTGTGCTCGTAAACATCAACGTCCAAGACGTCCAAGTCGTTGCGCTCCAAGAGCATCTTGACGGCTGGAATCGGAGCGCTCATCACACGAGCGGGTTCAACGCCCGAGGTGCAGTAATCTTCGATGGTGGCCAGAACTTCCCATCCTTGGGCCTTGGCAAATTCGGCCTCGGCGATGAGCACGGCGCTGGCTCCGTCATTGAGGGTGCTGGCATTCCCTGCCGTCACGGCCCCGTTCTTGTCAAACACCGGGCGCAATCCAGCCAACGACTCAGCCGTGGTTCCGGCACGTACACCTTCATCGTTGCTCAAGACAATGGGGTCGCCTCGCCGTTGGGGCACCTCCACGTCAAACGTTTCCCAATCGAACCAACCCTTTTCCCAGGCGGTCGCCGCTCGTTGTTGGCTTCGTGCGGCAAAGGCATCCATGCTGGCACGGTCAATGTTGCATTCCTGAGCGACCGTCTCTCCGGTGGTTCCCATGTGGACGTCGTTGTAGACATCCCACAATCCATCATGAATCATTGAGTCCACCAGCGTAGAGTTGCCCATTTTCGCACCCTTGCGCTGACCCATCAAGAGTTGTGGAGCGTTACTCATGCTCTCCATACCCCCGGCGACAATGGCCTTGTATTCACCAGCACGAATGCTGTTCGCAGCCATCATGGCGGCTTTCAACGAGGAACCGCAGACCTTGTTCACGGTCACGCACGGTGTGGAGGCGGGAAGGCCGGCTCCCAAGGCAACTTGACGAGCGGGATTTTGACCAACGCCTGCCTGCAGAACCTGTCCAAAGACGACTTCGTCCACCACGCCGCTCTCAGGTTCAATCCCCGCTCTGTTGAGAAGTTCCTTCACGGAAAGAACCCCGAGGTCAACGGCGCTCATGGAGGACAGTGTTCCCATGAATTTTCCGATGGGCGTGCGCGCCACAGCACAAATGACAGCCTTTGGTTGACTCATGAACAAGGGAAGCCAGTTCACACCTTCAACCTGACCTCTTCCCATCCTCAGGCTGAGGAAGGGTTGATGAGGGCCACGCATTGGCACGAAACATGGGGAAATTCAAAACCGAACTCAACCTTTCTCGAGCCAACGATGAGATGCGAACGCCAGAAGTCACCTTGAACTTCACGCCCAACGCCCTTGCCTCGGTGTTGTACAAGCAGGGCGACACGGTGATTTTGGCGTGCTGCACAAAGGAAGCTCGGCTTCCCGGCTGGTTCCCCCGAGACGCCACGAAAGGCTGGGTACACGCCGAATACTCGCTTCTTCCAGGTTCCACCGATTCTCGTTTTCGCCGTGAGCGACGCGGTGCCAAAGGTCGCACGCAAGAAATTGAACGCCTCATTGCTCGCTCACTCCGAGCAGCCGTTGACCTTGAGGCCCTGGGCCCCATCGCTTTGAACGTGGACTGTGATGTCTTGAACGCCGACGGTGGAACCCGCTGCGCTTCCATAACAGCGGCCAACATCGCCCTCCGCTTGGCCGTTCGCCGATTGATTGCCCAAGGCGTTTGCTTGCCAATTGACCTTCGACCGACTCCCGAGCAGCGGAAGGAAGGTTGGACGCCCCCTGCGCTCGATTCTCTCGAACGCGAAAACCATGAAAACGCCGTCATTCCTCATGACCTTGCGGCGGTTTCCGTCGGACTGATCGACGGGGAAGTCTACCTTGATTTGGACTACATTCTGGATTCCAATGCCGATGTTGACATGAACATCATCAAGACCAACGACGGCAAGTACGTCGAAGTGCAAGGCACTGGAGAAGAATCCACCTTTTCAGCCGATGAGTTATCCGCTCTGCTCGCCGGCGCTGACAAAGGACTCGAAAGGTTGTTTGCGTTCCAAAAGGAAGCCCTTGAAGGAGCAGAGTGAAACATCCACCATGGTCAAGGTCCATCTCGGAGCCAGTTGCTCCATCGGAAGGCTTGATATGGCGAGGGCGTTGGCCAACCTTGCACGGGTTAGTAGCTTAGTTGGGAGAGCGCGGCACTGAAGATGCCGAGGTCGCTGGTTCAAGTCCGGCCTAACCCACCAACACATGAGCACCTTCCAGTGCAACATGTGGATTGTGATGATTTCTATAGAAAGGAGTCTATCGTATTGAACTCGATAGAACCAGGGAAAAGGATTCTTGAACTTGAGCGGGCATGCAACATCATGGCGAAGGAGACCGACTCGGAATCCGGCGTCAAAGAAACCTCCGAGGAGCACGCCAAAGCCAAGGACAAAGAGGCCAAGGAACTCCAAGAAATCCGGCAACGTCGAAGTGGCGGCGGCAAGATGTTCCTTTCCAAGATCGAAGACTTTGTCTTGATGGGCGGCGTCGTCTACGGGTTGTTGTTTGCCCTCCTTTTGTTCTCGATGTCGTCAGGCATGCTTGGCAACACCACCAGCCTTGACCATACGGCCTCAACCACCTTCCTGGATATCGGCGATGAGTGCACCGAAATCACCGATGAGCCTTGGCTCAACATCTTCCCCGACCCAGACCAGGAGTTGTTCTCCATTGCGGGCCATAACCTACCCAACGGCGAAGCCTATCTGAACTACACCTTCTTTTCCGTGTCGAGCGATGATACGAAAGCCGTCGTATCCGAAGACTACGGCTCCAACGAAACCGTGCGAACCATCAACAAAGTTGACCAATCCTACGGGCGTGCGTACTTCAAAGCCCCCTATTCCGAACTCCCAGAAGGACACTATGAACTCAAATTCACCGTGACCGTCTACGAAGAGCGGAACACCTCCTCAAACCGGACCATGGAGCCCCAATCAAAGAGCATCAAGTTTGAACACACGCTTTCCAAGGAAGCCCTTGCCTTCCTCCCCTTTGTGAACGATGCCGAGCATTCTGAGGTGAGAATTGAAGACGCTGGACCTCGCTCCTGCTGGACCGTCCAAGATTTGGGTGATTGGGGCTATATCTTGATGGGGGCAGAACTGGGTGGAGGACGTGAAACCGCCATGCTCACCGGTGGTGCCGCCGGTATTCCCGCATGGTGGATGGCGTTCATTTCACTCTCCCTTTCCATCATCACCTTACTCATCATCTACCCGGTGATGTACAAAGTCTACCACCAAGACGCAGACGACATCCTCTCCCGAACCCACATTGTTCGCCTGGTTGAGGACACCGTCGAAGAAGTCGGTGAAAAATTGGGTATTGAAATCGATGATGACCTGTTCAAAACCGAAGTCAGAGAGCTCTCCATCGACATCATGGTCCCCTACAAAAACACGGAAAACACCCTCTCAGATTCCAGTGAGGTGCGGGCCGAACTGCTCCGCTCCTTGCTGGAGGAGTTTGCGATCTTCCGAGTCTTCAAGCCCGTTCAACTGAACGTCCGGGTGATCGGCGACGGCCAGATGGTGGACTTTGATTCGGGCGTTGGTGTCGGGTCCCAGGGCCAAGAAAAGGACCTGAAATCCGAGCAACAGGACTATTCAAGTTTCTTTTCCGAACTTCATTCGCTTTCCAGAATTGAAGACGACGTTCGAGACAGTTTGGACCTGTTCTTTACCCGCCGTTCTGACGTTGAGATGACCGGTGCTGTGGTGACCAGCGACGACCGTGTGGTCTTCGTCTCTGTGATTTTCCGGCCCACCCAGCGCTTTGCATGGTTGAGATTCCGCAAAACATCCACACAGATTAAAGATGAATTGTATCGATTCATACACGAGCGTAACGAGGACCTCCTTGGCTCACAAGAATTGGTTGTTAAGACCCGAAATGAGGTCTCGACGCTCGCCGACAGGTCCGGTGCCGGTCGTGTTGAGCGCCGGTCGCAAAAAGACGACGAACGCATCGTGGCCGTGGCCAAACAAGATGGATTGGGTGGCAGAGTTCTGCAAACCAAATTCCTGGGCGATACGCTCTCAACGGTGGAATACATGGCCAACGAGAAGCGAGAAATGATCAACAAGTGGGGCTTTTGGGGTCTCATCTTCTTTGTATGGATTCCGTTCATGGCCTCGGGCGTGTTGGTCGGTGCTATGCTTGGCCTTCTCTCACGTATGCAATTCATGCGTGTGCTGGTGGCCACGTTTATCGGCGGTTCCATCGCTTCCGTCACCTGGGCCTACACGGCTGAAGGAATTGTAAAATTCATGCACCAATACAAACTCGAAGTGTTCATCCCGTTGGTCATTGGTGTGTTTATTCTGATGGCCGTGTTGCACATACGTTCAACCAAGATGCGCCGACAAACCGAATTGTTCGAGGACACACTCCTCGACAACTTCCATGCCGACATCGTGGCCAAATACGGCGACCAGTAGGTGAAGCCATGGAGGCCAGCACCACGTTTTCAGGCAGTGAAGACCACGTGGGAGATTCCGTTCGTTTGGGCATCGTAACGGTCAGCGACCGAGCCAGTCGAGGCGAATATCAGGACGAAGGCGGACCAGCGATTCTCGGATTTTTTCAAGCGGCCATCAAGAGTCCTTGGACCGCCCACTACCGTTGCGTAGCGGACGAGCGCGAGGCTGTGGAAGCGGCGCTGATTGAACTCGTGGACGAAGAGGGGTGTCATGTGGTCGTCACCACCGGCGGCACCGGCCCTGCACCTCGTGACATAACACCAGAAGCAACCGAAGCGGTTTGCGACCGGATGATGCCGGGGTTCGGCGAACAGATGCGAAGTATTTCGCTTGCCTTTGTGCCGACCGCCATTCTCTCTCGACAGGTCGGTGGTCTGCGAGGTGAATCCCTCTTGTTCAACCTCCCCGGTCGACCGAAAGCCATTCGGGAAACCATCGATGAAATATGGAAAGCCGTGCCGTACTGCGTTGACCTCATGAACGGCCCGTACATGGACATGAATCCGATGATTTGCGACGCATTTCGTCCAAAAAAAGCCCGCCGCCCTCCTTTTGAATAACACATCACATTCAATAGCCTCACACCACTGGAGGATTACAGAGGATGAGCATGACGGGGAATCTCTTGATACATGGTGCAACGATGGTCCTGCCCAACGAAACGGGTGTTGGCGATTTGAGAATTCGCAACGGCGTCATCGAGACCGTGGCTCTTGGAGCCACGCTTGAACCGAAGGATGATGAGTTGTTCATTGACGGGCGAGGTTTGCACCTCCTGCCCGGCATCATTGACCCGCAAGTCCATTTCAGAGACCCTGGCCAGCCAGAGAAAGAGGATTTGGGTTCTGGTTCGGCAGCCGCCGTCAGTGGCGGTGTGACCTCTTTCTTGGACATGCCCAACAACAAACCTTCCATCACCACATTGGAAGGGATGCGAGGTAAACTGAAGACGGCTTCTGAAAAATGCGTGAACAACTACGGCTTCTTTATTGGGGCCACATCCAACAACGTGCCCGACCTACAGGAAGCGGTTGGAACCCCCGATGCTCCACTGGGTATTCCCGGTATTTGTGGCATCAAAATTTTCATGGGTTCATCGACAGGAACCTTGCTGGTCAACGACCGAGATGCTCTCGAAGCCATCTTCGAAGGAACGGGTGGCCTCATCGCCGTCCACGCAGAAGATGAACAGCGCATGATCGAACGCCTTGACGGCATCAAGGGCCGAACGGACATCGCAGCACATGCAGAATGGCGCGATGACGTGACCGCCCTCTTAGCCACGCAACTGGCGGTTGAGTTGGCACAGGAATTCGGTCATCGCTTGCACGTGCTTCATTTGACCAGTGGTATCGAGGCCGATTGGTTGGAAGACATCACAACCCTGCCCTCTCTTTCCAGCGAGAACAGCGCCATCATCACCACCGAAACCCTCCCGCAACACTTGACCTTTGATGAGACAGATGTGGCACGAGAAGGCACTCGTCTCCAGATGAACCCTCCTATTCGATACGCAAAAGACAGGGAAACCCTGTGGAAACAACTCAAGAAAGGGACGATTCAATGCATCGCTACGGACCATGCCCCGCACACGCTCGAAGCCAAAGGACTCGGATTCCCGAACGCCCCAAGCGGTATGCCGGGTGTGGAGACTTCGCTGGCCGTCATGCTCACGCATGCAAAGGACGGTGCATGCAGCATTGAGGACGTCGCAAAATGGATGTCGACCAACGTCGCCGACTGCTTCAACATGGTTGGCAAGGGGAAGTTGGAAGAAGGCATGGACGGGGACATCGTGCTGGTTGACATGGACAACGCACGGGAAGTCAAAGACGAACATTCGTGGGCTCGAGTGGGCTGGAATCCGTTCCGTGGTCGTTCCTTGGTGGGCTGGGCTCAAGTTACGGTTGTTGGAGGCGTACCCGTCTTTGAGCGAACCGAAGCTACGGGGCCAAAGGGTGCCATTTTGGTGGAACCCGGTGCTGTGGGCGAACCCATTGTGATGACGCCATGGCGTTAGCCAAGCTGGTAAAGCGCACTGTATTTTTGCTCAACATAGCGCAAGAAAGGTTCAGGGCTGGGCGGTGAACCCGTTGCGTCCTCAATGAGTTGGGCAGGAGAGACTTGACTGCCTCGTTGATGAATACGTGGTCGAAGCCATTCCAACATCGGTTTCCAGTCTCCTGAAGCAACCATCTCGTCCATATCGCCCAGATCTTTCGCCATGGCTTCCAGTAATTGGGCAGCATAGAGGTTTCCAAGGGTGTAGGTTGGGAAGTAGCCAAAAGCACCCATGGACCAGTGAATGTCTTGCAAGCACCCCAGGCGGTCTTCCGGTACATCAATGCCAAACCATGCCTTGAACATGCTGTTCCAAGCCTCGGGAAGATCGTCCACATCCAATTCGCCGTTGAAGAGTTGCTTCTCAATTTCATACCTTAGCATAACATGTAAGTTGTAAGTGACCTCGTCCGCCTCGACACGAATAAAGCCTTTCTCAACCCGATTGGCCAGCCGATTAAGCGTGTGTTCATCCCAATCAGGAGCATCAGGGAAATTGGCTCGGAACCAGGGCAACACCACTTTCCAAAACGAAGGTGTCCTTCCAATTTGGTTTTCCCAAAAACGACTTTGAGACTCGTGAACACCTAACGAAACGGCAGCCCCTCGTGGCGTGAATCGGTGATCGTGGTCCAACCCCTGTTCATACAGAGCGTGCCCGGTCTCGTGCATGACGGCATACAGACAGGAGAACGGGTCCACCTCGTCGAACCGCGTGGTGAATCGGGTATCGCCTGGCCACAAACCTGCCGAGAACGGGTGCGTGGAAGCGTCCATCCGTCCTGCCTCGAAATCAAAGCCCATGTGCTTTGAAA
>Ga0066845_10000401_pt1 | contig 13669 bp, 12 predicted proteins | sample ETNtaG_31_FD_65488 | JGI IMG/M metagenome (GOLD analysis project Ga0066845, IMG submission 65488) | Marine microbial and viral communities from oxygen minimum zone, Eastern Pacific Ocean - ETNP201310SV78 | ecosystem: Environmental > Aquatic > Marine > Oceanic | place: Pacific Ocean: Eastern...
AAGCAACAAAGAACAAATATAAAAACCTTAAGTTAAAATTTTTCATTTATAAAACTGCCTTTTTTATTACTGCGCTAATTTCATTATAAGCTTCTTTATAATTAAGAGCTAAAAAATCCTTCCTTACAACAAACCTAATCCCAAAAGACACGGGGCCAAACCCTGCATCAAAAACTATAGACTTGATCCTCCTTTTAATCTTGTTCCTATCAACAGCTTTAGGAAAAACATTTTTAGGTGTAGAAATAAAAACACCAAGCTCGCCAGTTAAAGATGCAGCCACAAAATTACTTGAATAGATTTTTTTAAATTGTTTTAGAGACAAGTTAAGCAGATAGAACTTTTCTACCCTTTCTTCTTCTTCTGGAGAGAATTGCGCGTCCAGCTTTTGTTGCCATGCGAGCTCGAAAGCCATGAGTTCTTTTTCTCTTAAGGGTGCTTGGTTGAAAAGTTCTTTTCATGGGAGTTGGTAAAAAATTAGAAATGCATTATACATAAATTAAACTAAATTATGTCAAAAAAAAGAGATAAAGTTATTGACAAGTTATCCACAGGAAATACTATTAGTTATTCTGTAGATATCTTGTTAATTTTTGCTAGACTATCGCCAAGAGGATATAAATTGAAAACCTGGAACCAAATATCGAAAAAGCTTGAAAAAAAACTCAGCCAAGACGAGTTTAATACCTGGATAAGGCCTCTTCAAGGTGAAATTAAAGAAAACTCATTAGAAATTTCAGCCCCAAACGATTTTGTACTAAATTATGTTTCAAACAACCTTAAAGATCATATTACCGATGTTTTGTCTTCACAAGTCACAAAAATAGTATTCAAAGACAAAAATAATTCAACATTTGTTGATAAATATGTTGAAAAGCCCTCCAGTAGAAGAAAAAACAACCCAAAGCTTGTTGAATCCTTTGTTTTTGATACCTTTGTTGAGGGTAAATCAAATCACTTAGCGTTAGCTGCCTCAAAACAAGTTGCACAAAACCCGACAGGTGACTACAACCCTTTATTTATATATGGTGGTGTGGGTTTGGGAAAAACACACCTTATGCATGCGGTTGGAAATGAAATCCTAAATCAAGATCCATCAAAAAGGGTTATTTATGTTCACTCTGAAAAATTTGTGGCCGATATGGTTAAAGCTCTTCAACTTAACGCAATTAATGAGTTTAAAAACTTCTACAGAACTGCCGACGCGCTTTTAATTGATGATATACAGTTTTTTGCCGGTAAAGAACAATCCCAAGAAGAGTTTTTCCACACCTTCAATGCTCTGCTTGATAGAAACAATCAAATGGTACTAACTTGTGACAAATATCCAAAAGAGATAGATGGCCTAGAAGAAAGATTAAAATCAAGACTGGGTTGGGGGCTCCCGGTTGTAATAGACCCACCCGAGCTTGAAACAAGAGCCGCTGTTTTGCTTGCCAAAGCTTCTTCAATGGGTTGTCACCTACCAAACGAGTGTGCAATATATATAGCTCAAAGAATTAGATCAAACATAAGAGAGCTTGAAGGGGCTTTAAAACGAGTTGTTGCCAATGCGAAGTTTACAAACCAAGAAATCGATATTCCCCTAGTTAAAGATGCGCTAAAAGACTTATTTGTTATATCTGCAAAAATGGTTAGCATTGACAATATTCAAAAAACCGTAGCAGAGTATTACAACATCAAGCTTTCAGACCTCCTTTCAAAAAGAAGAAGTCGCTCTATCACTAGGCCAAGGCAGCTTGCGATGTCACTAACAAAAAGGTTAACAAATCATAGCCTACCCGAAATAGGTGAGGCATTTAATGGAAGAGATCACACAACCGTTATTCATGCTTGCAACAAAATAAAGGAGCTTAGGGTAGAAAACACTTCTCTTGAAGAGGATTATAAAAACCTGATAAGGTCGCTCACAAACTAATGAAATTTACAGTTAGCAAAACAGAGATTATTAAAGCTTTGTCACCCACACTTGGCGTTGTTGAAAAAAGACACGCAATGCCCATGCTTACCAATATACTTTTAGTAGTAGAAGATAATAATATTTCATTTACCGCAACAGACCTTGAGTCCCAAGTAAGGACTACATGCTCAACTGCTAAAATAGAAACTACAGGAAAAACAACAACTTCAGCGAGAAAACTCAGCGACCTATGCAGGCTATTACCAGATGGGTCTGACATACTTATTTACTTAGATGGCAGTAAGCTTTTTATAGAATCAGGATCTGGCAAGTTTTCAATAGCTACACAGCCCAGTGAAGATTTTCCTGCGTTCGGTGAAACAGGCGAAAACTCTGAATTTAAGATTCTTGCCCCAACACTTAGAGATATGATCAGAAAAACCTCATTTTCTATGGACAGTCAAAACTGGAGAAAACACCTTAATGGAATGTTTGTTGGTGTAGAAGGTAAATCTATAACACTTTCAGCCTCAGACGGACGCAGGCTTGCCACATGCTCTAATGAAATTGTAGGAGATGTGCCTGGCCACCTCTCCGGAATCATTCCAAGAAAAGCCGTTAATGAAATAGGAAAGCTTTTAAGTGATTTATCAGGCGAAATTATATTTTCACTTGGTTCAAATACAGTTTCTGTTGAAACATCCAGCACAACTTTTGTGAGCAAGCTAATCGAAGGCTCTGATAAAGTAAACTATCAAAGAGCTGTTCCGGTCGGCGAAGCACCTGAGCTAAAGGTCAACACCAGGGAGTTATCAGATATTATTTCAAGAGTAAGTGTTTTGTCGGGTGGTGGGGTAAAAGGTATAAAACTTAACATCGGATCTGACAATGTCCTGGTCTCATCAAATAATCCAGAACAAGAGGCGGGTGAAGAAAGCTTCCAATCAGACTTTAGTGGTGATGATATAGAAATAGCTTTTAGTGTAAATTACATTCAAGAAATGCTTTCTAATATTGATTCAGAACACTGCATCTTTAATATATATGGATCAGATAAGAGCTGCCTTGTTACATCAACAAGCGATTCAGAGTTAAAATATGTAATTGCTCCACTTTTATTGTAAAAATTGTCAATAAAAAAAATCTCAATATCAAATTTCAGATGCTTTGATGAAGTAGCATTAAGTTTTTCAGATTCAAATAATTTTATTTATGGCTCAAACGGTTCTGGAAAAACTTCTGTGCTTGAGGCCCTGTATTTTTGCTCAACAGGAAGATCGTTTAAAAGCTCAAACAAAGATCTTTGCATACAAAATAATAAAAACGCCTTTAAAATTAAGCTAGATACAATTAACAATAACAAGATCACTATTTTAAAGGAATTAAAGAAATCAATATCATTTAAGATAGATGGAAACAAAGCAACCTCAATTGAGCTTTTTAGAGCTTCACCATCAACACTCTTAGATAATAAAACATTTTCCATGTTTGCTGACACACCAAAATACAGAAGAAAAATATTTGATAGATGTTTAATAGCTTCTGATGAGAGATATAGTAAGGAATTTTTTTCTTTCCATAGGTCATTAAAACAAAGAAATGCAGCCCTAAAGTTTAAAAAGCTAACAAATATCGATATGTGGTCTGAAATTTTTATAGACACCGGAGCCTCAATTTCAGAAAAAAGAAACATATTCTTTGAAGAAACCAAAAGAAATTTTTTTGGATTTACAGAAAGTTTTAAGGATAACAGGGTGATTGAAATAATAAACTCTCTAGAAATACATTTTAATAAAGGGTGGTCAAATAGTCGCTCACTAAAAGAAGCTTTAAATAACAGTAGAGATGTTGACCAAAGAAAAACAACCACAACATTGGGTCCACACAAAGCAGATATTAAATTCCTAATAAAAAACTCCGATATAAAATATATATTATCTAGGGGGGAGCAGAAATTTATGTCGATCTTGTGGTGCTTTTCTATGCACAAAACCCTATCAGCTTTTTATGGAATTAAGCCTTTTTTAATTATTGATGACATACATTCTGAGCTAGATGAAGATTTTTACAATGAATTAATAAATTTTCTTCCAAAAACAGGCAATCAATTGTTTTTTTCAGACATTAACAACCCATTTAATAGTAAAATAAAAGATCAATTTAAGGAGCTAAAAAAGTTCCACGTGGAACAATTTACTAATGCCAAAAAAACAAGATAAAAAAGAATCATACGACTCATCAAACATACAGGTTCTAAAAGGGCTTGAAGCTGTTAAAAAAAGGCCAGGAATGTATATAGGTGACACCGATGACGGCTCAGGGCTTCACCATATGGTTTTTGAGGTTGTTGATAATTGTATTGATGAGGCAATGGCAGGACACTGTTCAGAAATAGTCGTTTCAATTAATAAAAATGGGTCAATAACTGTTAAAGATAATGGAAGAGGAATTCCTGTAGACACACACAAAAAAGAAAAGGTGCCTGCAGCGGAACTTATTATGACAACTCTTCACTCAGGTGGAAAGTTTGATGATAACAGCTATAAAGTTTCGGGGGGTCTCCACGGTGTAGGTGTCTCCGTTGTAAATGCTCTTTCTGAGGAATTAACACTTAAAATTTGCAGAGATGGTGGACAGTATGAGCAAAAATATTCAAATGGCAAAGCTCAAACAAAACTTAAAAAAGTTAAAGCCTCAAAAGAAACTGGAACTGAAATCACATTTAAACCATCAAAGGAAATATTTTCGTTTGTTAACTTCGACATAGATAAGATTAATAAAAGAGTTCAGGAGCTATCTTTTCTTAATGCGGGTGTGAGTATTCTTGTTGAAGATAAAAAAACAGGCAAATCTAAAAAGTTTTCAAATAGTGGTGGACTATCCAGCTACGTTAAGTTTTTAAAAGGAAGAAAACAAAATATATCAGAAATATTTCACTGCGAAGGGGAGCAAGATGGCTTAAGTGTTGAAATAGCACTTCAATGGAATGATGCATACTCAGAAAACGTTCTTTGTTATACGAACAATATTCCTCAAAAAGATGGAGGAACACACCTTTCAGGTTTTCGATCAAGTTTAACAAGAGTAATGAAGACATTTATTAGAAAGGAAGAGTTAAATAAAAAATCACCTGTTGAGTTACTGGGTGAAGATGTTAGAGAAGGCTTAACAGCAATAGTTTCAGTAAAAATACCAGATCCTAAATTCTCATCACAAACAAAAGAAAAACTTGTTTCCTCAGAGGTTGAGAGTGTTGTTAGTAATGTATTCAACAAGAATTTTAATGAGTACTTGCTAGAAAACCCTAAGGAAGCAATGTCAATTTTAACAAAAATATCTGAAGCAGCTTTAGCAAGGGAGGCGGCTAGAAAAGCTAGAGAAATGACAAGAAGGAAGGGGGTTTTAGAGGTTGCAGGTTTGCCTGGTAAACTAGCAGATTGCCAAGAAAAAGACCCTGCCTTATCAGAAATATATATTGTAGAGGGAGATTCCGCAGGAGGATCAGCTAAACAAGGAAGAAATAGACAAAATCAGGCAATACTTCCCCTAAAAGGAAAAATTTTGAATGTTGAAAAAGCTAGGTTGGATAAAGTTTTATCTTCACAAGAAATAGGAACACTTGTAACAGCTTTGGGTTGTGGTATTGGCGCGGATGAGTTTGATGCTGATAAATTAAGATATCACAGAATAATTATAATGACGGATGCTGACGTGGATGGTTCTCATATAAGAACTTTGCTTTTAACATTCTTCTTTAGGCAAATGTTTGAAATCTTAAATAGGGGACATGTTTATATTGCATTACCACCTTTATATAAAGTTTCAAAAGGGAAAAACATCAAATATGCAGCTTCAGAAAAGGAAAAGGATATAGCCCTAAAAGAGTTATCTAAAACCGGTAATAGAGGAATTGAAATACAAAGATATAAAGGTCTGGGTGAAATGAATCCAGATCAACTCTGGACTACAACAATGGATCCTCAAAATAGAAGAATGATGAGAGTTCGAATTGATGATGCCAACGAAGCTAACAACTCTTTTGAAGTTTTAATGGGTGACCAAGTTGAGCCTAGAAGAGAGTTTATTGATGAAAACGCCCTTTCTGTTGCAAATTTAGACATTTAGTTTTTATTGTACACATAAGATTATTCTGTACTCATAGAAGCTTTTATGTTCATCCAGTCTACCAAGTTTTTTGTCATTTCAGATGAATCTTTTCCTTGAATGGGATCACCAATAACCACCTTAATGGTGCCAGGAAATTTTATAAACTTTTTATTTTTCCAATAAAGGCCTGAATCGTGATAAATTGGTATTAAATCAACATTATTTTTTATTGCTAAGTCAGCAGCGCTTCTTGCAAACTTCCCAACCTCTTTTCCTGGAATTTTTCTAGTCCCTTCGGGAAATAAAAGAATAGAAAAACCATTATGAAGTTTTTTAGTTCCAAGCATTATTACTTTCTTTGCTGATTGAATCTTTTTTGTTCGGTTAATCTTAATTGGGTTAAGAAGACTAAGTGACCACCCAAAAAAGGGCACAAAAATTAGTTCTTTTTTTATTATTGTGGTTAGGGGGTTCGCAAGGGTTTGTAAATAAAATGATTCCCAAAGGCCTTGGTGATTAGATGCTATTACAACTGGTTTTTTACTTGAAATCTCACCCTTAACCTTCCAATCTATTCGACAGATGAACTTTAAAATTATCAATAGTGTCGATATATACCTGCTAGTTAAAACATATCTTTTTTTCAGCCTAATAAAAGGCGAAAAAACAACAAAAAACAGCGTAAACGCTATTACTGAGATGTAGAAGTAAAGACTAAATAATAAGCTTCTAAAAAATAACAGTAAAACCAAAACTACTTTACTAACAGGTTTTTTAAAAGATCTTCTAAACTTTCAACTTTTACCCTTTTTTGCTCCATTGTATCTCTGTCTCTAACAGTAACTGTGTCATCTTCAAGGGTGTCAAAATCAATCGTTATGCAGATTGGGGTGCCAATTTCGTCGTGTTTACGATAACTTTTACCAATATTACCAGTATTTTCCAAAACAACCCTCCCAAGGCTTAGTTTTTGCAGCTTATCCTTTACTTGCTTGGAAAAGTCAACAATTGTCGAATCATTCTTTTTTATTGGTATAACAGCAGCCTTAATTGGTGAGAGGTGAGGCTTTAAAGCTAATACAACTCTATTTTTACCATTTTCAAGGGTTTCCTCTTTATATGACTCATTTAATATAGCCAGCACACCCCTATCTACACCTGCTGATGGTTCAATTACATATGGGACTTCCCATTCTTTTGAATCAATATTTTGAAAAGCCAGCCTTGCATTTGAATCCTTATTTTTTAGCACATCAGCAGCTATATCAAGTTCCTCTTGATTTTTTGAATGTGAACCAAGGTCAAAATCAGTTCTATTTGCAATTCCTTCCAATTCTTCAACACCGTGAGGAAATTCATACATTAGATCTATAGTTGCTTTAGAGTAGTGTGATAGCTCTTCTTGTGGAACATTAAAAACTTCAATTTTCTTTTTCTCAACACCTTGCTGGACCCACCAATTTATTCTTTCCTCAATCCAATATTTGTGCCAATCTTCATCTTCACCCTTTCTAACAAAGAATTCTAATTCCATCTGTTCAAATTCCCTCACTCTAAATATAAAGTTCCTGGGAGTGATTTCATTTCTAAAAGCCTTACCAATTTGGGCTATACCAAAAGGTAAAGATTTTGATGTTGAGTCAACCACATTCTTGAAATTAGTAAATATTTGTTGTGCTGTTTCAGGTCTTAAATATGCATATGATTCATCGTCAGCAACAGGGCCAATATTTGTTTTAAACATTAGATTGAAGGGCCTAGGATCAGTAAGGTTTTTTGAACCACAATGTAAGCACTTACTATCTTTTATATGATCTTCTCTCATGCGATTTTTACAGTCCTTACAATCAACCAGTGGGTCTGTAAATGTATCCTCGTGACCTGAATATTTAAGAACTTTTTTATTAGTAAGTATAGAGGCATCAAGACCCTCAACATCATCTCTTGAGTACACCATTGCTGCCCACCAAGACCTCTTAAGGTTTTCCTTTAACTCTACACCTAAAGGACCATAATCGTAGACACCCTGAAGACCGCCATAAATTTCATTTGTTTGAAAAATAAACCCCCTTCTTTTACACAAAGATACTAATTGTTCCATTGATTGAGCTGGCATTTTTTTCTAGACGTATATCCCCTCATGAAGATATTAATATATTATTAACAATATCGTAAGCAATATCTAATAATGAGATTATTTTTTTATTTACTTTCTCCATTTAACCTAAGGCTCGGATATGTTTTTTGTGACTTCATCGCCTTAGTTGTATTAGCTATAAATACGGAAATTGTAAAAATTTCAAAAATTAATATAAATATCGCCTATTCTTCAAAAAATAAAGAATATAGAGAGTCTTTAGTTAAAAGATCGGTTAAGCAAAGCATAAGATCTTACTATGAGACAATATTTTGCCTATCAAGAAGGCAAAAGAAACTGAATAAAAGTATTTTCAAAGTCGAAAACCGATTTCTTTATTCACAAACCAACAGAGATTTTGGACTAATCTTTCTTTCTGCCCACAACAGAAGTGTTGACTTGTTGTTAAACCAGTTAACCAACCTGGAGAATATTACAGCCATTTTCAAACCAATAAAAATAAAAGCACTTAACGAATTTGTTAGAAAAAATAGACAAAAAAGCGGCTCAAACGTATTTGAAACAAACTTTACTGGCGTTAAGGAGCTATTTTCGGCACTAAAAAGGGGTGAAGCTGTAGCGATGGCTGCAGATCAGGTCCCAGCCAAAAATATGGGTGTTTATGAAAACTTTTTTGGAAGAAAAGTTTATACAACAAACTTAATTCCATCTTTGCATTCTAAAACAAAAGCACCAATCGTTTCTGTGGCTATTCATTCGGATAGTCTAACTAACCAACTTTATATTAGATATGGGTCTAAGAGCATCTACAAAGAAAAATCTCAATATAACGCAAAAGAAATGAACAAAGAGATTGAAAAAATTATCAACATTAATCCCGAAGACTACAATTGGGAGTACAAAAGATTTAAGAAACAAGAAGTTCAAGACAAGTCTATTTATAAATAGTTATCTTCTCCAAAAAGCTGGCATCAATACAACAAGAAATGTAAAAATCTCAAGTCTGCCCAATATCATGGCAAAAGAAAGCAAGAGTTTTGTGGTAGAGGGAATATTTGCATAATTAGATGAGATCTCACCCAATCCTGGACCAAGGTTATTTAGGCATGCACCTACGGCTGAAAAAGCGCTTATAAAATCTAGGCCCGTTGCAAGCACAAGTAAAAACAGAGCCATAAAAGATATAATGTATATTGAAAAGAAACCCCATACAGCCTCCGACACATTACTCTCCACAACCTTCTTACCTAACTTAATCGTATTAACGGAATCAGGATGTATTATCTTAAAGATTTGCTTGTAAGCATGTTTTAACATTATCAAAATCCGCCAGGATTTAATTCCACCCCCAACAGAGCCGGAGCAAGCGCCAATAAATGCACCAACCAACAACATAAAACTTATATAAGCTGGCCAGCTTGAATATTCATCAGTTAGAAAACCAGTTGTGGTTAGGATTGATACTGTTTGGAAAAGGCCGCTTCTAATCGGGTCATTAATATTATTTGCAAACAATGATAGGCATACCAAAGAAAGGATAACTGCCAACATGGAAATAAAAAATCTTAATTCAGGATCATAAAAGTATTTAAGAACCTGTTTTCTATATATGGCGCTGTAATGAACTGCAAAACTCATAGCAGAGAGCAACATAAAAGTTATACAAACAATTTCAATAGAAAGACTGTCGAAGAATCCTATACTCAAATCATGTGTTGAGAACCCCCCAATAGAAACTGTGCTGAAAGCATGACTAACAGCATCAAAATAATTCATTCCGGCCAAACGATAAGCAAAGATACACAAAACAGTAAGAACAAAATAAATAGACCAAAGAGCTCTTGCTGTAGAGGTAATTCGTGGTGTTAACCTTTGTTCACTCATAGGACCAGGTGTTTGCGTTTTAAATAACTGACCACCACCTATACCTAATAGCGGCATAACAGCAATTGCCAACACAATTAAACCCATCCCACCAAGCCATTGTAAAAGCTGCCTATAAATTAATAATGATTTTGGGAGATTATCTAGACCAGCGATAACCGTTGCACCTGTTGTAGTTATCCCTGACATTGACTCAAAAAAAGAATCAATAACACCGAAACCAAATAAGATAAAAGGAATTGATCCAGAAACAGACAAAACAATCCAAAAAAGAACAGTTATAACAAAACCATCACTTAGAGAAAGTTCTTGTTTATTGTCTTTGGTAAAAAACCAACTCAGAAAACCTATTAAGACAAGAATAAACATACCCATTCCAAAGACCTTTATAAGACTCTCACCATAAAAAATAGCAACAAACAAAGGAATGGCAAAAGACATACCAAACATAATTAACAAAAGACCAAAGAAATTTAAAACTTTAGCTTGATTCAATTAAACCTCTCTAAAATAGTTTTCTATTTCAGGTATAGTTTGCTTATCTGTAAAGAATACAATTAAGTGATCATCAATATTCAACATAAGATCATTTGAGGGCATTAAAATTTTCTCATCTCTTACAATTGCACCAATGCTTGCTTCTTCAGGTATAGGCAAATCAACCACCGGCTTTCCAATAAAATCTGAAGTAAAAGGGTTTGAGTGAACGACACCCTCGACAGCCTCTGCACCTGAATGCATTTTTAATAATACATCTTGAGCAAAATCTGCTTCACGAAGATCTTGCATGACTAGAGAAATTGTTAGCCTGTAGGGCGCCACAACATTATCTATAAACCTTTTAGGAATTATGTCCATATAAGAAATATTATTGACCAAGATCATAGTCTTCTTGGCGCCAAGTTTTTTAGCAAGAAAAGATGACATGATGTTTGCCTCATCATCATTTGTTAGCGCGCAAAAAACATCAGTCTGATCAATATTTTCACTTGATAAAAGCTCTTCATCAGAACCACTTCCATTCAAAACTATTGATCTTTCAAGTTCTTCAGAAAGAAACTTACATCGCGCTTTATCTCTCTCCACCAACTTAACATTAAAATCTGATTCAAGATCTTTTGCTAGATTGAAACCTATTTTTCCGCCACCAACAATAAATATCCTCGAGTGTTGCGAATGATCCTCTTGTACTTCATTAACAACAGAATCGATATTTTCAGCTGAGGTTATAAAATAAAGTTCATCATTTTCTTTAATTATTGTAGATCCTGAAGGTTTTATAGGCTTATTTTTTCTATAAATCACAGGCACATGCGTTTCAACATCTGGCATATCGTCATTAATATTCTTGAGTTCTTTTCCAACAAGCTTTCCTTTTTTAGATGCTTTAACAGCAATGAGCTTTACCTTCCCATCTGCAAAGGTTTCTATTTGATTTGTTCCAGGATGCCTTATTAGTTGCGACAAGTGCTCAGTAATATCTTTTTCTGGACTAATAGGAATATCTATAGAATCCTTAAATGATTCAAACGAATCTAAATATGAGGAATCGCTTAGCCTGCATATAGTTTTTTTCACGGAGAATGTCTCCTTTGCTATCTGGCATGAAACAATATTTACCTCATCATTATTTGTAAGAGCCAGCAAGATTGTGTCGGAATCACACCCAGCTCTTTTGAGGGTAATAGGGTGGCTTGCATGTCCTGAAACAGTTCTAAGGTCTAGTCTAGAATCTAAATCAGATAACTTCTCATCGTTGCTATCAATAACAGTTACATCGTAGCCATTTAAAGACAAGTTAGCTGACAAACTGCCACCTACTTGACCTGCGCCTAAAATTAGTACTTTCATAGGTGCTACGGTATACCTCTTTTTGAAGAATTTAAAGTTTTATAACAAATTATATTTCGACAAAAAATTTTTTATATGAATTATAAATATCAGAAGAATTAATTATTTTTTTACCGGGTAACTGTATGTGAGTAATCACTATCACTGAATTATTTACTTTAATATGTATACCATCCTTTGTTACATCCAATATAGTTCCTGGAGTATCGTCGTTATCTAGCTCAATGATCCGCATTCCATGTATCTTAATAGTGGCATCTTTGAATTGGAAATAAGTCCCAGGCCAGCCTGAAAAAGCTCTATATTTATTAAAAATTCCAATTGCCGTTTCCTCAAAATTTATTTTCCCATCTTTTTTGGTAATTTTTCTACAGTACGAAACATTAGCATCATCCTGGGCAACAGGTTTTAATCCATTAGTGATTTTTTGAATAACATCAACAATATTTGATTTAGCTATTACTACTAGTTTTTTTTCAAGACTAATTCTGTTATCGCTATTAGAAATTTCTACTTCAGAAACATCATAGACAGGACCCTCATCAAGAGATTCAACCATCTCCATATAAGAAATACCAGTTTTAATATCACCATTCAATAAAGCCGATTGAATTGGTGAAGCACCTCTATAAAGAGGAAGAATTGAGAAATGAATGTTTAAGGGCGTAATGTTTGGGTGACTCAACACCTCTTTAGGTATTATTTTGCCAAAAGATGACAACACCAAGACATCGCAGGGATATTTGGTTATGTTATCAATAGTTTGGTCACAAAAACTATCAACCTTAATGCAAGGCAGGTTTGCGTTTTCAGCAAATTTAGCAACTTCTGATGGCTCCACTCCCTTATTTCTGGAAGATCTTTTGTCAGCCTGCGTTAAAACTAGCGATATATTAAATGGACTATCTACGAGTGTAGACAGTATTTCCGCAGAAGATGAGGGGCTTCCGGCAAAGATAATATCCATTTTTCGATTAATTTCTTCTAATTTCGTTTAATTTCTTCTATTTTCTAGTTTCTTCCTAATTCTGTCCCTTTTTATTGGGCTTAGGTAGTCAACAAAAAGTTTTCCGTCTAGATGGTCTATTTCATGCTGTGCACATACAGTGAAAATACCTTCTGGCTTTTCTTCATGGAAGTTACCTTGAAGATCCTGCCATTTAAGTAGAATCTTTGACGGCCTAGATATTTCTTCGTTAAAACCAGGAATAGACAGGCAGCCTTCTTCATAGGTAAATGGACTTTTGTCTAATACCTTGTATTCAGGGTTTACAAAAACTCTGGGCTCATTCCTTTCTTCGCTTAAATCCATAACAACTAATCTAATGTGAATATCTACTTGCGTCGCAGCAAGACCTATACCCTCAGCTTCATACATTGTCTTTAGCATGTTTTTGGAAAGAATTTCTAAACTTTTGTCGAATTTCTCTATCTTTTTAGCCACATTTCTAAGCTTTGGATTTGGAAATATAAGGATTTTTAAGTCTGGCATGTACATATTCTATCCTTTTTTCCTTCCAAATAAAGCTTTTTTATTTATAATACTTGCATGTCAGTAGCAATTTTAATGGGTTCAGATTCAGATTTAGATGTTGTATCTAAAGCTTTCGATGTTTTAGATAGTTTTGACGTCAAATATACTAAAAACGTGCTTTCAGCTCATAGAACTCCAGCAGAAGTTCTTAATCTTGTAAATAATGCCGAATCAAGCGGTATTAAAGTTTTTATAGCCGCTGCAGGTATGGCGGCTCATCTCGCAGGTGTAGTTGCTGCTCATACAACATTGCCAGTTATAGGCATACCAATTCCGTCAGGATCTTTAAACGGCA
>Ga0066845_10000404_pt1 | contig 13656 bp, 3 predicted proteins | sample ETNtaG_31_FD_65488 | JGI IMG/M metagenome (GOLD analysis project Ga0066845, IMG submission 65488) | Marine microbial and viral communities from oxygen minimum zone, Eastern Pacific Ocean - ETNP201310SV78 | ecosystem: Environmental > Aquatic > Marine > Oceanic | place: Pacific Ocean: Eastern...
GGGTTGAATCGACACAAATTCCAAGGTCGAACTCTTGTGTCGTCATTTTCTCAACGTTTTGGACGCTCGACTTGAGAAACATGCCAGGATGCGTTTGGCCGCTCGGTATCTCGACGAACGTGTCTGCGTGAACATTTTTCTCACCGGTGCTCTCCTTCATCCACGCTAAACATTTTATGCTACACGCGGAAGAATTCGTTACCAACAAAACGCTTCGATACGACACATTTAATAAGTGTTTCAAATCATCGCCATCGGGTTCATCTTTCGTCAGACGCGTCCTGGTCGCGTCGACGAGCAGCATCGAACACACGTGAGGATAGCCCTTGACGTCCAACCAACAGCAATTCGGCACCGGAGTGCTGCCAACCTCGGAGACACGGAGTGGCATTGGCTTGTTTTGACTGAGCGTGAGATGATTACTGAATAATGAAACGTGAAACGCGAGTTCATGTTTCGTGTCCACGGAAGTGAGACGTTTCTTTTCGTGTGCGAGCAACGAATGACTCAACGCAAGTCTATCGTCGGCGTACACACTCACTTGCGACGCGCAGTGCATGGAAGATGTGACGTGTAGAGGCGCAACTATGCGAATTCGCATTCCTGGGAGCGAGTCAGACGCACTATCTTGTATGTCTTTGTGATGATCTTTCACCAAAATGAAGAAATCTGACCCGTTATTGTAAGAGCACGCGGCGTCATTCAATTTGAAGAACCATCTCATATCGAATGCCTTTGCATCATCCAACTCCTCGGTGGCCAAAGGCTGCTCATCGTTTGACTTCGCTTTCAGCACTAAAAGATGCGACTCAGTCCTCGAGAAAGCAGGCAAGACCAGTTGTTGGTCGGCTTCGACCTCGCCGAATACGTCTTCCACGTCGTCTCTCCTCGTGTTTTGGAAAACAATCTGCTCTGTGAGATCATCGATCGTTTTCACGCGAACGATGGGACGAACCCAACGTCTTCTTCGCGTAGCTCGAGCCTTGCGCTTCGCGGATCCGGCCGGAGGTGGCCATCTTGTTAACCAAACAGCTCCGTACGCCCAGCCGTTCTCGTTCACGACATCCTCCGGCATGTCGAGTTGCCAGGGTCCGTTGAACTTGAACCCTTTCGGTGGCTTGACGTCCGGGAAGAACGCGACTGATCCACGGCCACTTCGGCGTGCGCTATAACGTGCATTCATGATGGCATCTTTCGGCGCCGACCATCCAGCGAAAGGATAAAATCTCTCAGACTCGAACACTTCGACCTCGTCATCCGTGCCTCCTTCGTTCACGCTCGTTTGAATGCTACTGACGCTGATGGGACTGCCGAGAGATTCATGATGCGCACCTACTTTTGTGAGAATGGTGTCGTCGGTCTCATTTTCACACGCCAGATAGCTGAGAAGCTTTCCGCGTTGCGCATCAAAGACTAAACCATGCGTTTTGTGATGCACGACGTGCGACGCTCCCAGTTGCAGATGGATCGGTTCGAACGGTCCTTTCGATGAAAACGAGATGATGAGCGTTTCCTTGTCAGATTGCATCTCCCTCTTCAAGCGTTCGACGTGAGATACGGTATCGAACCATATTTCTTTGACACTCTCGTCATGGATCGAAGGAATGCACAACTGTTGATTGAGTTGGCGCATGGGCGGAACAACGCTTGTGATTTCTCCACGCTTGCTACGCGCGCATTTTTCCTGAATGAAACTCCAGCCGCCGGTGCTCATCTCACCATTTCGAATGATAGAAAATCTTCCATTTCCGATCGTTCTGAATCGTCTACTCGATCGCCACGCGGCGGCTGGAGGCATCGGCGCCGTCTCAGTCAAATCTTCGCGAATGCACACGACTGAGTCGAGACAAGGCTTTGTAGAATCCTTCGTCACTACGTTACCGATGGCGACGTAACCATCTGGAGCGACGGGTTTCCAGAAAGTAACCGTATCTACATCTGCCGCCCAAATCATTTCAAAATCGATGGGGAAAGCAGTCGGAGAGATTTGATTCTCCTCGTACTCGAGGACCAGCGCCATGAGCGCGCTGCGAGGGGCGACAAGACCTGGAACGATGATCGTTCCAAAAGGCACCAGTCTGTACTCATTTTCCGATTTGGTTTTACCGAATGAAAACCGTGCTTCAATTTCCACCTTTGAAGGTTGACGGGGCGTCCAAGCGCTGAATGCACTCTTCACGCTCTTGTACTTTGTCCACCACGTTTTCACGAGATCGTTCGTCCTGCAAACAATCAGAGGTGGCGCTTTCACTTTGGTCCTCTTCACCATACTCTTGGTCGGACTGTTTAAGATTCGATGCACTTCTTGCGTCTCGCAAATCGGATATAGCGTCAAACCTTCGACCACTCGCGCGCGTAGTTTCACTCTCACGGATGCGCGATTTGGCGCTTCGCACGTCACCCAGCAACCGTCCCAACTTCCGACCCATCCACGTCTTTGCTGCTCGCTAGGAGCCTTGAAGACGCCCGTGACGAGAAGATCATCACCCTGAGGTCCGACGTACGATATCTCGACGACGACGTCCACATCGTCGTTGTGGGTGTAATCGCTGCTATCTTTGCGGTGGAAAAGTGGATGCGGCACGGGTACCTTAACGGCGCCGCTGAGAGTGCCAATCGGTAGCGAGTCTGTGTGATACCTCTGCAATCTACGGTCCCAAGTTTTGATCGTCAACTGGGGGTACGACAATCCATCGATGGGCTCAATACTGAAGACATCGAACGTGAGGTACGATGTCACAAGACTCTCATCGCCGTGATGAATCATATCGTCAAAGACGTCAGCCATTCCGCGAGCGGCGTGCAATTTTGTTTCAACCTGGTGTCGTCCCCCCAAGGATTTTTCTTCGTTCTCACGCGCTGACGATACATGAAATATCGACAAATTTTGTCCAGGGAGCACTTCATCGACAGTGCCGTTGTTTCTTTGAATCCATAACGATCGACCGGTGGCGTTGACGACGACGTTGTCTTGCACCGCTGCGTAAGAGACCAATCTCGCAATTTTTGAATTTTCATCGTTTGGCTTGCGCAGTTGCATCACCGCCTCCATGATGTCGGCGATCGACGATTGATTGATGATCGCTTCGAGTTTATCGCTGCTCTTGATGTCTATCCAAAGACCCGTGGGTGTGAAGCTGGTGATGTCATTTTGCCGTTCTCTCAACGATACGGTGGACCGCCAAGGCGCGACGATCGGTTCGAGTGCGTGCCCGTGTCGTTGATTTCTGTGATTCAAAGCCAACGAAGATTGGACAGAAATATTCATCGACTCGGGTCCCTTGTCGTAGTTCACGATAACATTAGTCAACTCACCAGAAAATAAAACTTCATTTCGCAGTCTCCGTTCAAACGCGACGCCCACTCGGATGGCCGGCGCGTGAAACTTGACCATCGCGCTCGACAACCTCGATTGATTCGAGAAATCGTCAGGCATGTAGAACACTCCGAAACCAAAGTCTGGCGAAGATCCGTGGGGCATTGAATTCACCACGAAATTCTTGGTCGAGTCGTTCGTGATCCAGAAATGCGTCGCAAACGCAGAGGTCTCGTCGTCCACCCAAAACGCGTTCTCCGACGTCCACGTGCCTTTATCTATGTACGTCACAAGATCTTCTCGCACGCACGCGATAGATCCACGCGTCGCAGGATCCTCATCATCGATCGTCACGACGTACCCCACGCTTGCGTAGCCATCCGGCGCGACAGGCCTCCAGAATGTACATCGTTGGGACGTGCCGTAGGCGCGGGGTGGCGCAATCCGCTTGAACGATGCAGGCGGCTGAAAGATTGATTTGTCCTCGCCGAACACGCACGCGTGCAAGGGGGGCAAATCGCCCGTCGAGAGACAATCTCCGGTGGACACGAATCCCGCGGGAGTCACGACCTCCCAAAATCCAATCTTATTCTCGCCGCTCTGCGCGAAACCAATCTCTTTAAACTCGACAGCCGTGGAACACACGGCTTTTGGGGGCGCCGGCACATCCTTCCTCTCCAGCTTGTGTTGCATCGTTCGTTGAAACCCGGGCGGTTGACGGATATCGTGCACCAAAGGTCTCTCTTTGTCTCCGACCTTCGAACACAAAAAACCGTTCGCCATGTTATTGGTTCGCCAGAGAGAAATTTTCGGCATTTGATAGTCGCCGTACAGGCGAAAGTTGACGTGGGTGGACGCCGTCCCGATGTTCGTCACAATCTGTTCTCGAACGCAACGAACGACGTCAAGCGAAGGTTCGTCCGCCTGGGACACAGATGCGATGAGACCCAAGCTCACGAAACCCTTCGGCGCGATCGGCCGCCAAAAACAGGGACAGTCGCTCCCTTCAACGCGTTCAAATTTTAATGGAATCGCGCACAGCGCCGGGACATCGCGTATAAGGCAAGCCTCTACTTCGGGCGCGCCGCCTTCAGACTTGACGACATCCGCGAGCATGGCGTATCCAGCCGGAACGACGGGCCTCCAGATGGTGTAAGATGTATTGCTCCCCTCGCGATTTTGCACGAAAACTTGTTCCAAGTCTGTCTGCACGTTGCTCTGTCCGCCGGCCCAAATGCACGTGTAGAGACTCGTACGCAGCAGCGGTGCGATTGCGAACGCACGAGCGATGCGTTCGACAAAAGCTTTCAATATGTGCATTCTGTGTGGACTCAACTCGATGTTGATGGGCGTGAACGTACCGTCACACGTCGTGACGCCGGAGTGACGGCGAAGTTGCAACGTCATGCCCGTCGGCCCTAAAAGAGGAGGCTTCATCGTATCCTTCGTGCGAAGTCGAATGAGCTCGACTGCCGCCGTCGCGTTGTCATGATTGTCTCGTTCCGCATAACAGGACAGGCCAAACAACACGTTGATGTGATCCGCCGGGGAGACGTCACCGATGACCACGTGTACACACATCACGTTTACATCAGTCGTCACCGTCTTCTTCTTGATGTCCGTGATTCGTTTGTCTGACCGATCGCGCACCTTCGCGTGAACCGCTTTCACCACGGGAGAACTTTCGGAAGAGTCGCCAGTTTCAACCGCCAACGGTTCATCACCCAAGTCCGTGACGAAACAAACGTTGGAGCCGAGCACGTAACTGCCCCCCGGAGCGATTCGGAAGAATTTTGAAAGCGCTGATTTATCGCAACAAAACGTGATGTTATCGATTTTCAGCGTCGCCCCTTGTCCGATAATGATTCTTGGCATAGTTTTACGACGAGCTTCGTGGTGCGAGTGCGTTCGAATAACGTTGCCCTTGCTGATGAATTTAATCGAATGACCGCACCCATTCAAGCCGTACACGGCGGCGTGGACGTACGGATCGTCTGCGAGTATCCTCACGCTCTCGGTCAGCTGTAAATCATCATCCAACTTGATTTCATCTCCAGGAAGACATTTTACATCCTTGGGAAGAATGAGGTCGGCCAAGTAGGCACCGCCCAAGCTGCGAGGGGCGAACGTTCGCACAGTGTCCAATATGATGTCCATTCGAAGTAGCAATTCCACATGCTGTAGCGAAGCTCGCGTCTGAATCTTTTCTTCATCTTCTCTGTAATTCAATCGAACGAATGGCATGTTTGACGCTCCAGCGTAGAGAATGTGCTTAACCTTGAGGTTCCTGGAGTGGTATGAATCATCATCTATACCGATGACTTGAACCGTCGCGTCCAGCGCCACGCCAAACGTCCTGTTCAAGTTCTTTACAGCGAATACATCAACACCTACCACTTTCGCGGTGGAAATTGGACGGATTTGCATAGGAAGTCGGAAAACTGTCAACTGTGCACTACTCAGATTGATCGTCACTTGCATCGATCGTAAAGATGCGGGCTCACTCACTTCGACTTTGAGGACTGGATCAACGTCTCCCCAACGAATTGGATTTTTCACTTGCACGTTTGGTCTCACTTTTCCAGACTTGACATTCTTTAAAGCGTCGTGTATGCATCGATAATCGCTCCCACATATGTCAAAAAATATGGGCTTCACTTTGATATCGCTCTTGTCGTCGATTTCATGCACCACAACGGGCCCGTTATCAATTCTGGTGTGTTTAGATATGCTCACCTCTATGGGTTTGCGAGTGATCCTTGAAACCTTTGGCTGCTTCCCAGACGTATCGATGATGGTCATGTCCAGTTCGTGAAGATTTATTGAGGTCGTTTCCAAAACAATTGGAAACCCTTCGTCAGTTGGCTTTGAAGAAAATCCACTCGTCATTTCCACGCTTCCCGGAACGATGATGAAATCATGACCAACGCTGTGACCGTCAAGAGTTGTCGCAGGTAGTGTAATCCTAGGTGCGTCAACTTTTATCGCACTGCGCACCTTCAATTTCGTGAAACCAACGCGCGCGCGATTGCACGGGTGAATAAACTTCTCGATGTGATCAGGCTTTTGCGCTCGAAAGAAGGAAAAGAAAGGACCAATTTCCTTGAGTTCGGGTGTCACGAGGATATCCAGACTTGCAAGCTCAAGCTCTATCGAATGATTCGCGCCGTCCTCTTCCTCTCCATCATCGTACACACGATTCCGTAGCGCGAGAGTGGAAGCGGCATCAGCTGCAGGTTGAACATTCCATTTTCCTTGGGCTGCCATCTTTCCAGTCGCCAACTTGATAACGCCGATGCTCACGCTCGTCAATCGACTTGGAGGGCTTATTGATGTATCCCACGAGAAGTCCGTAACATCTAAAACACCCACTGGCAGAATGTCTTCTTTGGTATGGTCGTAGAGTAAAGTTGCAGTGACCGAGGAAAAACTCGTTCGGATCTCTCGAGCGATACGCTTCAACAGCTCATCGCCAACCATGACTCGCGCAGTTTTTGTGGGCATGATTTTCACGAGCTTGAAACCTCGAGGTCGCAATCTAAAGCGCAATGAAATCAATGCGAGAAGAGTACTGCGGCGCAACTCGAGCTTCAAATTATCGTTCACGCGGATATCGATGAGTTTATCAAGTCCGTCGTACTTGGGATTGTCTTGGCCGCGAATCGTCACTGAAACTGAAACAAACTCTCCATTCTTTTTCTCTCCCGAAGCCGCAATACACTCGCGACCGATCGCATCACTCGAGTATCGATCGTGTAAACGAAGTCCCTCAGCCGCGACCCGTATGTTCTTCTCAGTGCTCGCGAGCGCTGTATCGAAACCAACACGCGTCAGGTACAGAGATGCGAGCGCGCGCTCTGCATCCACATCCAAATCACCGCTCAGATCCTGCGCATCCAATTCGCATGGATGTGCTTCCAGTGGCGCAGATACGTGCAGACCAAACGTATGAATACTAATTCCGACATGAACTTGTGTCTTACTCGTCTTCAACTCTTTTCGAGAGTCGACAAGGCCGGCGATATTTTCACGCGCTGCGCTATTGATGCGCGCGTACCACGAATCGAATATAGCCGCTTGGTCTCGAGCGCTCATCTCATCTCTGCCATCGAATGTTATTATGACTCTCTTATCTTTACGGAGCGAAGAGTGCAAGTCATCGACGGAAAGTACCACTTCTCCAATAGCGATGATGTTCTCATAAGGAGCCAACTGCCCGCATAAATCACTCCGCAGCTTGCTTGCTCCTGCACTCTCAAGCAGGTCAAGACGCATAGATCTGGTGGCTTTACTAGCATCGATGAGCGTGACATCGAGTGCCATGGTGTGCTTATCTTTAATCAGTGATATTTTACCAGGTATCCACGAGAGCTTTGTGTGTTCGTCGACTTGTAAAATCATCGCATCGGCTGTGTCAAGCGAAGTCGCCTGTGCAGGATTCGATTTTGAATTTGTCTGAGGTTTCAACGATTTAATCAATCGTCGCAATTTGAATACTCGCTCGGGAGAAACAAAAAAATCGAACGTTGGAAATTCGGTTCTCATGGACAAGTTTGGAGATTCCGACGCACGGCTCAGGCTCTGCATCACGGTCACTGTGTACGCAGGCACATCCAACATCGGGAGAACGACGGGCTCGTATTCTCCCGTCCGAGTCGAGTTTATACTCCAGTCGTTACAGATAAATCCGGCGTGGAAACCATCGGAGCACACTCTGAATGTGTTGCACGCATCTCGCACGTCGGCGTCTTGCGATGCTACTTCAACTTGCCCAACTTGCAACCGGAAGTTCGCATCGTCTGAAGCCAGCATGATGACCGACTTTTCCATCTTTACATCCAATCGGAGTTTTGGTTTCACCTTGAATGCACCTGCATGCTTTTCGATGGCGTCTGTATGAGACTTTTGACTAGTCTCATCTTCGTAAATGAAAGATTGGAGGTACCCCGAGGTAACCTTGTGCCGCACAGCCACTTGCGCGACTCTATCCACGGGTTCTCTGAGTACGTGCACAATCGACTTTTTCAGCAGAGCCTTAAGATAAATATCCTCCTTGGCGCTGGAGTCACCCTTGATCATTTGCACCTGTATCGCACTCGATGAGACCGCATCGCTCCACGAGTCTACCTGTGATATGCGCGACGCGTTGCAGTCTGGGCTCAAAGTCTCTTCTGCCTTCATGTTCATATCTACCAGCGTGCCTTCTGGACTCAACACGGCAAGACTCCGAATTGCAGCGCGCAACTCCGTTCTTTCCGTACCAAACATTCTGGAAAAAGCAAGTTGATTAATGTTGATTCGGAATATTTCATGCTCCGAAGTCGCCAAGCTGGTAATTTCATCGTCCACCATAACGATCAAGACGTTCTTAACACTGACTATGGTGGCGATTTCGACTGACGATGTCACAGCACAGTTTTCCAACTCCATACTGCGCTTACTCAATTGCATCGTAGTTTCCAAATCTTCCTGCCACGTCGCCGGCTCGTCCTCTCTCTGAGCCTGTCGAGCGCGCTTTTGTTTGTGAACCAAATCGAGCGAATCACGCTTACGCACGGCGCGCGCGATCCCTCTGATGGGATTTGTGAGTCCTTTCAAGACTTTCACGGTATTCTTTGCTCCTCCACCAGCAAGACCAAACATTGTTTTGACGACCTGCTTCTGATGAAATCGTTGAGTGCGCTCTCTTTTGACCGCCTGTTGTACGCCACCAGATTCCCTATATTGGGAATGAGCCAAAGTCCTGAAAGTGAAGATGGCGTGCACAGGCAAACTCTCTTCAATCTGATCGATTTCTTCTAAAACACCGAGTTTGAGCTTCGGCGGCCAGCGCTTGTTACGCTGGTCCACGCGTTCGGCGACTAAACACTCCGGAGGGGGAGGCAATTCTCGCAGATAACGCAAGTACAAAGGCACGTAGCGCTCGCGAGCGGCGCTGATGCGGACCATATCATTGACGCTCGAAGCGAAATCTAGACCACGATGTCGTTTCATCTCATTGACGTGCATTTGTACACCTTGAATGGCGAAGCGCCACCAGTCGGCGGCGTTTCCACGCACGCTCGCGCGCGGACGAATGCTTGCGTACGTGTACCGCACGCGACTGGCGCGTAATTTCGCGTACATCGCGTAAAACACTCTCAACTGTGTCGACCTAATGCTAACGTGCACCGATTTGACATCCATCTGAAGGTTATGCAAGGGTTCGTTTTCGTCACCGTTCGGACTTCGTCTTGTGTACATTGCGGTTGCGCGCATCGGTCCGAATATGTAACACTTCGGAACTCTGTGACGCGTGCCGTTGCTCCCGTTACGCGGCACATCGTCGATTCTGAACACGGACGACATTTGAGAGACGAAATATTCATCGCTCATGCCCACCCAACCCTTGGGATGGTCCGCCGCAACGGACGGTGAACCGGCGTCAGTGTACACGCCAATTTGTTCCAAATTGATCACCTTTCTCAATCCCTCCGCAAATCCCCCAACCTGAAACGCGACTCTCATGTCCTTGTCCACCGTCGTCAGCGCCATTCGTTTGAGCACGAATCCCATCCCACATGGCGCGCGATTGTCATCGCACTCGCCCTCGATGCGCACGTGCACCTTCGCGACTTCCACCATGGTGTTCGCAAGCGCGACGTCAATCAAACCCGCTATACCGCTCCTCTTTTTCATCATACTGATTCGTTTCACCGTCTCATCTTGCGCCTCTAAAGTATCCGCATCAACAATCGGATTCCATCGCAACCATGCCTGTTCCGCGGCGTCCACCGCGCGTCTCGTCGCCTTGAGCGCCTTGGCTCGCCTTCGCTCGGCGCGTTCGCTCTCGCTCCCCTCCGCCGTCGTCCCTTCACCCTTCTCATCGATCTCCGCCACGACGTAGACGCCGTGAAACGTCACTTTGATTGCATCTTTACCCAAATTTCTCCACGGTATCTGCAATCGCAGTTCATCGACGAATCCGTATCGCACGCGAACGCTCGGCTCGTCTAAAATTTTCGTCAGCGCCGACGCGCGCACGCGCACCCGACGTATCCGCACGTCCCCGTTCAGGACGCCGACGCGGACGTCGCCCTCATCGATGCCCTCGAGAAAAGCGCCGAGCCTGGAATTCAGCGCATCGGTCAGCTGTTTCTCGAACATGGCGGCGTCGAGCGCGCTCGAGGAGGAGGAGGACTTCGCGCTCGAGGTCCGTTAATCCACCCACGCACGCACGCGTTCGACACCGCCGACGACGCGTGAGACGTGCGCGCGCGCGAACGAGCGCGAAAATAGATACGAACCGGCGTGCTGCGCACTCGAGATGGACTCGCCGCCGGTCTCGTCGCGCCGCGCGCGCTCTGTCGCCGTTCGCGCGCGGTCGCCGTCGCAATCGCCGACTTTTTCCCGAAAGCACGGGTATAAAATAACGGACACATGATCAATATTTAAATATAGATAGATAGATCAAAGTAGCATAATGAGCATACAGTTGATAGCTTAAAACTCTTCTCAATGCGGTACACGTGCCTTTTATGCGTGCGCTCCACCGTTGTCTCGGGAGGGGACCGTTGCATGAATCGCGGGCACCCCGGCGACGGAAGACGCGCGCGCGCGACCGCGACGAGGAGCGCGACCGCGAATCGACGCGCGACGAACGCAAACGACCATGTTACCTCCGCCTCGAGGACCCGGGGGCGGTGTCTCGCGCGCGGGCGCGTCGAACGCGTGCGGAGGACTCGGATGGCGAGGGGACGCGAGCGGTGCCTCGGGACGGCGTCGCCGCGCGTCGACGTCGGGACGCGCGCGCGGACGACCGATGGAACGGAGAGGAGACGCGCGCGGTGACGCCGCGGGACGCGCGCGGTCGATCAAAGAGCCGAACGGGGCGACCGGTGGGACGACGGACGGGAGGGGAGGCGCGAGCGGCGGAGGCGCCGGCAAGCAAGGGGGCGGCGGCGGATTCGGGAGTCTGTGGGACAAGGCGGCGGAGCTCACGAAGAAGGCGTCGGCTTCAGCGTCGTCGTTGGCGTCGTCGACGCAGGACGTGGTGACGAAGCAGTTCGACGAAAAGGCCAAGTTGATTCAGCCGTCGATGAATGTGGCGGTGGACCACTTTGGGCCGACGGCGAGGCAGATTAATAACCTGTTGAAGCCGATCACGACGCCGATACGCAACGAGTGGATGAATCTGAAGCCGGAAACGAGAAGAGTGTTGAAGGGTGGGTTTTTTGGTGCGTTTTTCGGGAATCTCATCTTGGGATGGCCGGCTCGCGCGGACCGCAAGCGTTTGAGACGCAAGGTGGAGCAAATGCACCTCGAGCGCACGAAGATGCTCGTGGATGACTTTTCGCTCGAGCGCGAAGTCTTATCGCTCAACGCGGAAAACAGACGTCTCGAAAAGCGCACGCTTCGCGCGGAGATGGCGTTGAATGCCATCAAGCGACGTCTGGGTGAGTACGTCGTCCAACCATCTACGGATACGAAATTCGCCGACCCAAACTTGCAAGGAGTGATGCCCGGCGCGCCCTGGGCGAACGATTTGCTCGATGCCGTGGGCGCCCGCGTGGATGGAACGGCCAACGGGGGTGACGCGAATCCCACGGCTGTGAACGCGGTCTCGAACCGCGGTGGTGATTCCAAGGATGCGTGGAGTCGGCGCGACGAGGCGTGGGCGCACGCGTTCACGCTCGCCTCCGAGGAAGCGTCGAGCGATGGTGGTGAGCGCCCCACGAAGTGAGCGCCACGATGTCTTTATCGGCATTTCACGTGCGAAGAAAACCGATCGAACTCTCGCATTTGCTGCTACGTACTCAATTTCACATCACATCATCAAATCAACAAATCTACAACTACCGACCCACCTCTATCTACTGTGCCAACTTTAGCGCTTCCAATACTTCGACATCTTCGGTCTCGAGTAAATCGAATTCCGCCGCCTCCTCGAGTTTCACCACGGCCTGAGCTACACACTTGGCCGGCAGAGGTATCGGACCGTCACTCTCCGCCGTGAGAGAAACGAGACACATCTCGGACACGGCACGATACGCCGTCGTCTTCAAAGCCGCGCCGAGCATGTAACTTAAACTCTTCGCGTTCGCCCCTTCACACGCGCCAAAACTCTCACCGTAACACCAATTGAAACTCTCCAACGTTTTGAAGTCGCCATCACCCTTGGCTTCCGCGAACAACACCAGCGCGCGCTCGAGTCGCGTCTCCGTATGCCGCCGTCTCGCCGCCTCGAACTCTCGCAGCGCCGCCATGACGTCTGGGTGCGCCTTGTATCCACGGCTCTGATCCCAACTCGGACTCTCTCTCGCCGCCGTTTTCAACGTCTTCAACGTCTCCGCGCGCGCGCACAACTCGGCGTGCGCCTCCGCCACTCGCGTCGTCGCCTCGGCTTCCGTCGTCGCCGCCGCCTCGGGCGCGGGCCTTCGCTCCCTCGCTTTCGCCTCCCTCTCCATCTTCCGACGCTCCGCCTCCGCTTTAAACTCCCTCACCTGTTCGCGTTTCTCCTCTTTCCGTTTCTGTTCGCTCGCGCGCGCGTCAGTCGCCGCGTCGCGTCTTCTCCGTCTCGAGCGCGAGACGGTCGCTTTTACGAACTCGCGCCCATCGACGAACGCGCGCGTCGACGCACCTGCCGACTCGCCGGGGATCTCTTACACACGACGCGCACCGCGCCGCGCGCGACGATGGACGCGACCGCCATCGCGCGCCGTCGTGTGACGACGCTCCCGCGCGCGCGGCGAGCGAGGAAATGAAACCTACGCAATTTGGGGGCGCGAGTCTCGACGTCGCCGTGAGATGACTACGGGATGTGATGCTACACGTGGACTAAGAAACGATCGAGCGCGCTCACTTGCCGCCGCCGACGACGCGCTCGACGTACGGACGAAGCGACGTCGTCGCGAGTCCGCTCGGGACGATGTAGTCGGGACGCTTCCAGGGGACGAGCTTGTAGGCGCCGACGCGCGTGCGCACGCCCGGGTTGATGGCGCCCTTACCCTTGTAGAAACCCTTCTTGGCCATCTTCGTCGTGAGCGTGTTGAATCCGACGCGACGCGCGCGTCGGGCGAACGCGACGGCGGCCGTGGCGAAGACCATGCGCGTACGGTTCTGAGGCGCCCGGCGCCGGCGCCGAGGGTCGCGGTACTCGCGAGCGGTCGGTCACGAGCGGTTGATCAACTCTTGATTAATACATAACAGTTTAAAAACGTCTACGAGGCGGCACCGGCTCCCGTGCGCGAGGTTGCTGTGATGTACACCGTCTCTCGTCTCTCACTCGACTGTGGTCTTCGCGTCGACTAAACACAGCTGTCTAAATCTGTTGGCCATGTTGGTTTGCTGATTTTCGGATC
>Ga0066845_10000408_pt1 | contig 13626 bp, 12 predicted proteins | sample ETNtaG_31_FD_65488 | JGI IMG/M metagenome (GOLD analysis project Ga0066845, IMG submission 65488) | Marine microbial and viral communities from oxygen minimum zone, Eastern Pacific Ocean - ETNP201310SV78 | ecosystem: Environmental > Aquatic > Marine > Oceanic | place: Pacific Ocean: Eastern...
ATTTCTACCAATTAGTAAAATCTTTTTCAATTTATCACCTTATCTACTAGTTCAATAAAAGTTGGAAATGTCTTTTTATAACATGTATCATGGATTTGATGTTTATAATTTTTATTTATTATTTTATTTGCAATATAAAAAGACATAAAAATTCGATGATCTCCATAACTTGATATAGTTGTATTATACAGCTTATTATTTCCATATATTTCTAAACTATTATTATTTTCCTTAGCTATTCCATTCATTTCTTTAATATTGCTTATGATTGACTGTAATCTATTTGATTCCTTAACTCTTAACTCATCAACACCGTTAAAAGTTGTTTTTCCATCAGCATATAATGCTAAAATAGAAATTATTGGAATTTCATCTATAATATTTGATATGTCAGATTGATCAATATTAACGCCTTTCAATTTAGATCCATTATAGACATGAATATCTCCAACACTCTCACCATTTATATTTCTTTTATTTTTAATTTCAATATTTGCTCCCATTTTACAGGCAACCTCAACAAAGCCAACTCTATATTTGTTTATACATACATTCATAATTTGTAAGTTTGAATTCGTTGATAATATGGCTGCGCATATTAAGAATGATGCACTTGATATATCTCCTGGTAATTTTATATTAAGATTTTTATTAGTATTAATATCTCCTAATATTCTTATCTCATTACCATTTATTTTTATTGGATAATTAATATATTTTAACATTCTTTCAAGATGATCTCTTGTATTGGTTAATCCAGTGATTTTACTTTCACCCTTTACGCTTATGGCATAAAGTATTAATGCAGATTTTATTTGGGCGCTGGGCAATTTCAATTCCTGGTTGATTGGAGTTAATTTTTTTGAACTATTTATCTCTAAAGGTATAAAGCTATCTTTAGATTTAATCTTAGCCCCAACTGATCTTAGAGGGTCAATGATACGATCCATTGGTCTATTTTTTAAAGTTTTTTGACCTTTAATAATAGTTTTTATTCTTAGACCCGAAAGGTATCCAGTTAATAATCTGGCTGCAGTTGCTGATTCATTGCAATCAATTTCTGTTTCATTGAAATTTATATCATTTGAGTTTATATTAATGTAGTTCTTATAGTGTCGATATTTAAGCCCAATTTGACTTAATGCATTTAAAGTTGCTGTAACATCCTCATTTTTAGGAAAATTATAAATTTTATGATTTCCTTTAAAATGTGCGCACAAAATTAAAGCACGAATTGCAATTGATTTATCTCCTGAAAGTGAGAGTTTTTTACTTTGATTATTTAATTTCATTTATAAAATTTTCTATCATTTGCATTCCAAAAATTGTTTCGATCGATTCAGGATGAAATTGAAGGCCATAAATATGTTCTGATTTATGTTTAAAAGCCATTATTTCATCATCCTTATCTGTTTTTGCAGTGATTTCTAAATCTTGAGGAAAGCTATCATTAGAGGCAACCAATGAATGATATCTAGTTGCATAAAAAGTAGGGCTAATGCCTTGAAAAATTAAACAATTGGAATAATGATTAACTCTATGAACTTTACCATGACAAACTTCTTTTGCATTACAAATGGTTCCGCCGAAATTTTCAATTATAGCTTGATGACCTAAGCAAATTCCAAGCATAGGAACCTTATATTTCATGGATTCAATAACTTCTGGCATTTTACCAGCATTAGCAGGTTTTCCTGGCCCTGGAGAAAAAATTATTGCTTTGATATTTTTAGCATTTAAATCTTCTAACTTTAGATCATCGTTTTTGTATACACAAACATCATTATAATGATGACCCACATATTGATAAAGATTATATGTAAATGAATCATAATTATCAATTATAATAATCATTTTATTCTTTCTAAAATGTTACCTAAATGGATTATATTGGGATTATTAGGAATTATTCTTTGAGCTAATTGATAATGCCTCCAACTACTTTCTATATCATTCAATTCTAAATAACATACCCCTAAATAAGCATGATATTTTCCAATTTCCATAGGGTAATAATTTACCAAATTTTCGAAATATGGAATAGCTTTTTGGAAATTTTTCTGTTCATAAAAATTTATACCTCTATATTGAGAATATTTTAAAAATCCATTAAAAAACATAAAAATAATTGCAAAACAAAGTAATGCTTTTCTCAAATTCAAAGAAATACTATAGTTGAAAATAACCAAACTAACAATTGAAGACACTCCAAATGCTAACATGTGCCCAAAATGGAAAAGTCCATCTAAAAGCAATCCAAATAAAAGACAAAAGGGTATAATCAATATATCTTTATCCCTTAATGATATAAATTTAGATTTAATTTTTTCATTAATATAACTTGCTTTTTGATAAGTGAAATCTGAAAAACTTAACTGATCATAATCTTTAACTGGATTTCTAAATTTATATTTTAGCGCTTTCTCAGGACAATCATCAATACAAATCATACAAGAAGTACAATTAGAATTTATCACTTTTTTGTATGTGTTGATTTCATGACTAACATCTATTCCAATCGGACAACCAGAAGTACACATATTACAGTTTGTGCATTCGTCAACTTTTCTAACTTTAAATGTAGATAATGATGTGGGAAATTTTAAAAAAGCACCCCATGGACAAACAAATCTACAAAAACCTTTTCTACCTAAAAAATAAACTATCAAAAAGCCATCAACTATAAAAGTTAAACTACCTATAACAAATCCAGGCAAAAATCTCCAAACTTCAGGGTATGATAAGTTTAATGATAATTGCCAATCCGAATCACTACCAATGGCTTTTGAAAAATTTGGAATGATATAAAAATTGAATAAAACAAATAATGGTAGAAATGTAAGTAGCCTAGAATTTATAGTTTTAGGCTTGATGCCAATTTTATCAAAAATCCACCAGGCAAACTCTTGCACTGCACCAAAATGACATAGCCAGCCACAAAAAAATCTTCCAAAAATTAAAGTTGAAAAAAAGGCAAAAATTACCATGATTGATCCAGCATTTAATATGCCTTGACCTATAAAACGATCAAAAAATTCTTGAAAGTCAAAACTTCCCACATGACTATTTTTAAACCATAAAACATGAGCTAATATTAGAAGATGAACTACAATAAAAGATATGATGCGATATTTTTGCATGACATGTTAATGTACAAAAATAAAATTCACAAGAAAAACAATATCAGTTATATCCAATGAATTATCTGAATTCATATCTGAACACCATAATTGCTCTTGATCAAACAATGATTCATCAAAAAAATAATTTATTGATGATAAAACATCGAGTATATTAACTACACTATCATTGTTTGTATCACCCTTACTGTAGGTTAGCAAGTAATCAATATCTTCAAAAATAGTATATCTTTGATTGGATTGAATTGGGCCTTCATAAACAATCACTTTCGGTTGATAATTATTAATGTCCATACTTGGCCATTTTACCGTGATGCTATCTACTACTGAATACTCTCCTAGTCCAAAGTGTAGCTGCAATGGATCCATGCTACCATGACCTTTACCAGCAATGATTTCTCTAGATATGTTTTTATCAGGTAAATGTGCTATAACTCTAGCTCCTACAGCTGAACGATTTGATTTTGTTGACCAACCATTATTTGGTAGCCCAACAATAGAACCTTCAAGATCTAGTTTTAACCAATGATTAGTTGATGTTAGTGAATCAGGTGAGATGTTTTCATATAATAAACTAGTATATTTAGGACCATTATTACCTCCAATCATTTGAAGACCAGGAGCAAAAACATCTAACCAACCATCATTATTATAATCTGCTGGTATTACATCTTGAGTAGCAGATTGAAAAAACGGTGTGTAAGAAGCATCCCATTGTCCATCACCAGAATTTAAAAATAAATCATCTTCATTTTTTATGTTTGCTGCCCATATATCTAAATAACCATCGTTATTAAAATCACCCCAAGCAGAACCATTACTTAAAGAATCTGATTCCAATGGTGCTTCACTGCTTAAATTAATAAATGATGAACCTTGATTGTTTTTAAATAGAATATTATCTCCCCAGTTAGAAAGATATAAATCAAAATGATTGTCATTATCAAAATCTCCCCAAGCTGCACCATATCCAGTACTTCCTGTTGGGCTTGCATTAAAATCATCTATTCCCTTATCAATTGCAACTTCAATAAAAAAAGGATTGGGATTTGAATTATAAATTACTTCGTTTCCAACTTGTGTTAAGGTTTGATTTTCTAGCATCCAATTTATTCCAAATTTTCTTGGAATATATACATCTTGATCACCATCATTATCATAATCAATAATTGCTAAGGTTCTAGATGAACTAGTATCTAATCTAGACTGTATAAATGCATTTCTTAAAATTGGTTCTCCTGAATTATTAAAGCCCTCATTTATAAATAAATGAAATTGATTGAAAAATTTATCTTCAATAATAACTATATCTAAATCACCATCTAGATCAGCATCGATAAAACCTTGACTATGTATAAAAGGCACAAGATAGGAAGGTAGATACTCTTTTGTTTCATAAATATGATTACCATGATTCATTATAATTTGATGAGGTGAATTATCAAACTCAGTATTATAACTATCTTCAAGGCTAGTACTTGTTGAAGGTGTAAAACGCCATTTTAAAATATCTGGATAACCATTGTTATCAATGTCTCCTGAAACTAAACCTGTACTTCCAGAACTTTCGATATTATAAAAGTTAGTCCTTTCTGTAAAAAAACCATTCTCATTTTCAAAAAAATAAGATTTTGAAAACCCGTAGTACAAATCTAAATCATTGTCTCTATCAAAATCAACCATGATAGCACTTTTGGCTTTCATTTCTAAATAGTTAGAGTTTTCCCCAATGTAAGAACTAAATAATCCACTTGAATTTTCTTGAGGGGGCATATCGGCATCAGGAAATACTTCTGCTCTATTACTATTTACAACTAAAAAATATACTTCGTATGCTAAAACGACTGCAAACAGTAGCGCCAATATAATAACTGATAATCTTATGTTTTTTAAAGATAAAATATTCATTGCTTAAATTAAAATTTTATATTGTAATAATAAAGAAACAAATTGTTACTAAAACTTAATGATGGATTTTTTCAACAATTATAATTTCTGATGGTAACTGATTTCTAGATAAATTCTCAGATAAATAATCTTCAATATCAGCAGAGCTCAAATTTGTATCTGATGATTCAACATAGACTTCTATAACCGTACCTATTTTATCATCCTGATAAGTTTCAATATAAATATCAATGATAGATTTATGTTGAAAAAGTAAATTTTTAATTTTGCTTAAACTAATATTTTCACCACCTTTTATCACAACATCATCGCTTCTGCCTGTTAAAAATAAAAACTTGTTCTTAAAATAACCTGTGTCTGAAGTAGATATTACACCATTTTCTTGTTTCAATTTTCTAAATTCAGGCGATACTGTTGGTCCTGTAATATTAATTTTATCATTTACAATTTTAATTTTATTGCCCTTAAAACGTCTTCCAACCGAATTTAACATTTCAGGGTATTCATTTAACCAAAATCCAGATACTCCTGAACAAGTTTCTGTCATCCCATATGTTTTGTAAATTGGCAAACCATTTTTTAAAGCATATTTTATTAATTTATTTGAACAATTATCCCCGCCAAGTATAATGCCTCTTAATGTTTTTGGGAAAGGTTGACCTTGTCTTTCATTTATCAAACGTTTTAGCATGCTAGGCACTAAAGATATTAATGTTGCTCCAGAATCAATTAAGTTGTTTATCATTGATGCACTAAATTTATTTATTAATATAGATTCAAAACCTAATATTTGAGATCTAATAATTATTGATAGGCCACCAATATGATTTAATGGTAAACATTGTATGTATTTATCATTTCTCAAAAATTTTATCTCATTTTCCCATTGAATAACACTATGAATGAAATTATTAAATGATAAACTAATTACTTTAGGATCACCTGTTGACCCTGATGTTAAATGAAGAGATTGTATACCATCTAAATTTTTAATATTTGATTCAAAATCAATTGGGGAGCATCCACCAAATGAAGATGAAAGTTCCTGAATATGAAAAAAGGATGCGTTTCTAATATTTGCAATCTTTTTTTTCTGTAACCATTCTGTAATCACTAAATTAATTTTGTGTTTGGATATTATTTGATTTAACTCATTAACATTTATATCGATTGGAAAAATTATTGGAATCGTATTCATCTGAATACAAGAAAAATAAATTTCGATTATATCAATAGGGTTTGTTAAAAAGATTCCAATTATTTGATTATTTGATAAATTTAATCTAGATAAAGATCTAGACTTTGAGCAAACATTATGATAAAATTCACCGAATGTAATCTGTTGATTTTTATGACTAATAAAAATACTATCCTGATAAATGATATTTGAATTTTCAATGTAATGTTTCATTAGTTATAACCAAGACCAATTTTATCTAAAATCTCTACATATCCATCAACAACTATTGGTATATATTGTTTTTCGTTTTCGTAAACCGGATCGAATCCAAGTCCACATGCATTATCAATTAAGTTTGCTGATGCAATATGCATACTTGACAATCTACCAATGATTCCTTCAAGCGATGAAGTAATTATTGGTATCTTATCTTCTTTTTTAATCAATGTAATTGCTTCATTAATATCAGCAAAACTTCCAAAAGTTTGAGGTTTAACTATAAAAACATCACCACAATTAATTTTTAATGCTGTTTCAATAGATGTAATATTTTTAATTGTTTCATCTAATGCAATTGGTATATTTGTATGAAAACCAAGCTCCAATAAATCCTCTAAATTATCTTGCTTAATTGGCTGTTCAATATATTCAATATTAAATCTAGCAACTTCCTTGAAAAATCTTATTGCTTTTGGCAAGTCATAAGATTCATTTAAGTCTAATATAAATTTCATTGATTCACCATATTTTTCAGTTAATGTTTCAAGCAATTCAATTTCATCATATAAATTTCTAAATCCACACTTTACTTTCATAATATTATATTTCTTATAATCACTCAACATATAAATTCCATTTACTAAAATTTTTGAATGAGCATTATCATTTAAATATAAATTTAGTGGCAATTTACTTTCTTTTGCTAAAATATCATAAATAGCTGTCTCAATTGCAAAACATGCTGATGGAGCTTCAAAAGAGTGAACTTTTGCCATAATAAAAATTTCTTCTACATCAATTTCTTTAATATCTTTTAATGCTAACTTAAAACCTTCTAATGAATATCCTACTTGCTCATAGGTTTCATTATTAAAATTTGGTACTGGCGAAGCTTCTCCATAACCTGTAATATGGTTTGAATTAGTTATTTCAATAATCCAACTATCTCTATTAGTATGATTGTAGCTAGCCGTTAATAAATTAGTTTTGATAAAGTGAGTCTTTGAATAAATTTTAATTTCTTTGATAATCACAATACTATTCCAATTAATAATAAAATAAAAAATAAACGTAAAAAATTAGATGTGCCAAACAGAACTTGATTTAGTTGCTCTTTTTCTTTATTGTGCATATCTACAATTAGCTTTATAGAAACAGGTAAACTTAAAAATACTAATAATAAATCTAAATCCATCATAAAGGTTGAATTAGTTAACAATAAAATTACACATAAATAGGGTAAAAGCATCATTAAGTCATAAAGTACTATTATAGGATATTTTCCAAATCTAACAGCTAATGTTTTTTTGCCAACTTTTATATCAGTATGAATATCTCTAACATTATTTACACATAAGATTGCAACTGCAATAAATCCTATTGAAGATCCAATGATAATACTATCAATATCTAAAATTATTCCGCTTTGTAAATAAAATGTACCTGGAACAGCAATTAAACCAAAAAAAATGAATACAAAAATATCACCTAATCCATTATAGCCTAAAGGGTAAGGACCAGCTGTGTAACAATAAGCTGATATGATTGCTAAACTACCAATTACTAGGATGGGAAAACCACCTATATATACTAAATAAATACCTATCAATAATGCACAAATGAAGCAAAGGTATGCTCCCTTTTGCATTTGATTTTCTGTAAGTAAACCAGATTGTACTGCTCTTTGAGGTCCTAACCTATTTTCATCATCAGCTCCACTAATGAAATCATATAGATCATTAATAAAATTTGTTCCTAATTGAATTAAAATTGAAGCTAATAAAGTAAGCAATCCAACCGTTAAGCTTGAAAGTTGATTTTTCTCAAACGCTAGAGCAAGCCCTAGTAATACGGGAGCAACTGATACTATTAGAGTATTTAGTCTTGCAGCTATCAGCCAAGATTTTATTTTCATAAAAAATTATGGTAACCTAGGATATTTTTTAAAATTTGGCTTTCGTTTTTCCTTAAAGGCATCTCTACCTTCTTGAGCTTCTTCACTCATGTAAAATAACATGGTAGCATCTCCAGCTAACTGTTGCAAACCTGCTTGACCATCACAATCAGCATTTAATGCTGCTTTCAAAATTCTTATCGCCATAGGTGATCTTTCAAGAATCTCATTACATAAATCTACCGTTTTAGATTCAAGTAAATCAATCGAAACAACGTCATTTACTAGACCCCAATCTAATGCTTGTTTTGCATCATAAAATCTACAGGTAAACCACATCTCTCTAGCTCTTTTTTGACCTATTATTCTTGCCATATAAGATGCTCCCCATCCTCCATCAAAAGAACCAACCTTTGGACCAGTTTGTCCAAATTGTGCATTTTCTGCTGCGATAGTTAAATCGCACATCATATGTAGAACGTGACCACCACCAACTGCATAACCTGCCACCATTGCTATAACAGGCTTAGGAATAACTCTAATTTGTCTTTGTACATCTAAGATATTAAGTCTTGGCACACCATCATTTCCAATATACCCTTTATCACCACGAATTTTTTGATCTCCACCAGAACAAAAAGCTTCTGGTCCTTCGCCTGTTAAAATAATAACACCTATACTTTGATCTTCTCTAGCTAATGTAAATGCCTCTTTTAACTCAAAAACAGTTTGTGGCCTAAAAGCATTTCTTACTTCAGGTCTATTAATTGTAATTTTAGCAATACCAGAGGTATTACCTGTACCAGATTCATATTTAATATCAGTAAATTTTTTAATTGTTTTCCACTTGTAAGACATAATGTTATGATAACTTTCCTTGATTTGTTATTTTCTGATGTATTTCTATATACAAAATATAAGAAATATGTATAAAAATTTTATGAAAAACATGTTTAATATTTTACATCAATCAAAAAAAAGTTCTGCAAGGATCGGTACAATCCAAACTCAACATGGTATAATCGAAACTCCATTTTTTATGCCAATAGCGACTTATGGTGCAGTTAAAACACAATCTTCAAATGATATAAAGGATTTACCAAGTAAAATTTTATTAAGCAATACATACCATTTATATATCAGACCTGGTACAGAAATTTTAGAAAAAGCTGGAGGCTTACACAAATTTATGAATTGGGATGGGATAATTTTAACTGATTCTGGAGGGTATCAAGTATATAGCCTTCAAGGAATGAGAAAGATTTCAAATGATGGAGTAACCTTTCAATCACATTTAGACGGATCTAAACACCATTTTACACCTGAAAAAGTTGTAGATATACAAAGAAGCATAGGTTCAGATATTATGATGATGTTAGATGTTTGTCCACCAGGTGATGCTAATAAAGCTAAATGGATTGAAGCATTAAATTTAACTACTGAGTGGGCAAAAAGAGCAAAGAGGCATTTTGATGAAACAGAACCATTATATGGTCATAGTCAAATTATATCTCCCATTGTGCAAGGTGGAACTGATTTGGAGCTAAGAAAACAATCAGCCTTAGAGCTTATGGATATAGATTGTGAAATGTATGCAATTGGAGGGCTAGCAGTTGGTGAGCCAAAACCTGAAATGTTAAAGGTAGTTAATTTTTTAGATAATATTTTACCTAAAAATAAACCAAGGTATTTAATGGGTGTAGGAACACCTGCTGATTTAATTGAAAATATATTAAATGGAGTTGATATGTTTGATTGTGTTATGCCTACAAGAAATGCAAGAAATAGCCAGCTTTTCAGTTATGATGGAAAAATAAATATAAGAAATTCTAGATATAAAGATGATTTTAGTCCTATCGATACTAATGGATTTAGTGTTTCTTCAGAAGTCTATTCAAAAGCATATTTACATCATTTATTTAAAACAAATGAGGTGCTAGGATTAAGAATTGCAACGGAACATAATTTAAAATTTTATATTCACCTGATGAATGAAGTAAAAATACAAATTAAAAATGATAACTTTGAAAAATGGGCAAAAGAATTTTTAGAAAGATATAATAATGAGTAATATAAAAGTAAGAGTTATTGATTGCCATATTGTATGTTACAATGATAACAAATTAGATTGGGAATTTTTATTGTTAAAACGAAGTATGGATACAATATATCCAGGCACATGGCAAGGAGTTACAGGTAAAATAGAATTATCTGAAACACCTTATAAAACTGCATTAAGAGAATTAATGGAAGAAACTGGATTAATTGCAAATAGGTTATTTACTGTTGATAAAGTAAATACATTTTATGATTATAAAAGAGATACGATGAATCTTATACCAGTGTTTGGTGTAATTGTTAATACAACTGATGTTAAATTATCAAAAGAACATACTGAATTTAAATGGTGCAGTGTTGATGAAGCAAAAAAATTAATTACATGGGATCAACAGAAAAAAGGTGTTCAAATTTTTTATGATATGATTACAAAGGATGATAATAGATTAAATTTAATGGAGATTCAAATAAATGAATAAATGGCTTTGGGGTGGATTAGGCTGGGCAATTGGGGGACCTATTGGTGCAATAATGGGTTATGCATTAGGCTCTATGAGTTCACAAAATCAAAACTATTCAAAAACTAGAGGTGGCGATTTTGGAGCAGCAATGCTTGTTTTGTTTGCAGCGGTAATGAAAGCAGATGATCAATTAAAAAAAACTGAATTAGAATTTGTAAAGAAATTTTTTATTGAAAATTTTGGTGCAACTTACACAAAACAGAGAATGGAACTCTTTAAAAAAATATTACAACAAGATATTGATGTGAAGTCAGTATGTGGTCAAATCAATTCTCATATGGATGTACATAGTAAAATACAATTAGTGCATATACTTTTTGGATTATCAAAAGCTGATAACAACATTCATAACAATGAAATAAAAATTATATCAGATATTGCAACGCTAATAGGTTTAGGACAATCTGACTTTAATTCAGTAAAAGCTATGTTTGTAGAAGATACTAGTTCATCATATAAAATTTTAGGTTTAAATCAGCAAGCAACAGACTCAGAAATTAAATTAGCATATAGAAATTTGGCTACAAAATTTCATCCGGATAAGGTTTCACATTTGGGTGAAGAATTTACAAAAATTGCTGAAGAAAAATTTAAATCTATCAATGACGCCTATCAAAAAATAAAAAAAGAACGTAATTTATAATTATGAAAAAAACAAATTCTAATATTGAATTAAAAACATTTTATGGCAATTCTGATAAGTCAAAACCAGGAAAATATCCATACAAACATGGTATTTATCCAAATATGTATACGGATAGGCTTTGGACTATGCGACAATATTCTGGTTTTAGCTCAACAAAAGAAAGTAATAAAAGATATCATTATCTATTAGAACAAGGAGTTAAAGGTCTATCTGTAGCATTTGACTTGCCAACACAAACAGGTTATGATTCTGATGATTTTTTATCTGAAGGAGAAGTCGGAAAAGTTGGAGTACCAATAAGCTGTATTGAAGATATGGATTCTTTGTTAGATGGTATTCCTCTTGATAAAATATCAATATCAATGACCATTAATTCAACAGCAGCTATTTTATTAGCTTTTGTTATTGCAATAGCTGATAAGAGAGGAATTAATCGTTCTAATCTTAGAGGTACCATCCAAAATGATATTTTAAAAGAATATATTGCAAGGGGAACTTTTATATATCCTCCACATCCTAGTATGAAAATTGTAACAGATATTTTCGAATATTGCAGTAAAGAACTACCTAACTGGAATACTATATCAGTATCAGGATATCATATTAGAGAAGCTGGATCAACTGCAATTCAAGAATTGGCTTTCACATTTTCAAATGCAATTGCATATGTAGAAGCAGCATTAAAGCAAGGGCTAGATGTTGATAAATTTGCATCAAGAATGAGTTTTTTCTTCAATAGTCACAATCATTTTTTTGAAGAAATATCAAAATTTAGAGCAGCCAGAAAAATTTGGGCAAAGATTATGAAAGAAAGATTTAATGCAAAAAAAAATAAATCGATGATTTGTAGATTTCATACTCAAACAGCAGGATCTACATTAGCGGCTCAAGAAATTGATAATAATGTTGTAAGAACAACCCTTCAAGCTACAGCTGCTGTTTTAGGAGGCACTCAATCATTGCATACAAATAGTAGAGATGAGGCCCTAGCACTTCCAAATGAAGATTCAGCATTGCTTGCACTACGTACACAACAAATTATTGCTTTTGAATCAGGTGTTGCTGATGTTGTCGACCCTTTAGCTGGGTCTTACTTTGTAGAAGAGTTGACTGATACTTTAGAAAAAGAATCATTTAAACTGATAGAAAAAATTGACAGTTTAGGTGGAGCTGTTGAAGCGATTGAACAAAATTTTCAACAAACTAAAATTGCTGACAGTGCCTATGATTTTCAAAAAGATATAGATGCAAAAGAAAAAATTCAAGTAGGTGTCAACAAATTTATTACAGAAAAAATTCCGTATAACAACATACAGAAAATAGATCAAAAAGCTGTTGAACAGCAGATAAAAAATCTAACTAAATTTAAAAATAATAGAGATAATGGCTCTGTTGTAAATTCATTAAACAATTTAAAGCAGGCGGCAGAAAATGGAAGTAATGTTTTCCCATTGATTATTGAATCTGTTAAGGCAAATGCAACCTTAGGAGAGATTTCTAATACTCTTAGAGATGTGTTTGGAGAACACAAAGGTTAAAATGTTTGATTATAAGATTTATGAAGAAAACCTAAAATCAGAAATTTTAGGTAGAAGTTTCAAATTTTTAAACAAAACACAATCAACAAATGATGAAGCAAAAAAATATTCTGCTGCGTCTCACGGGCATACTATTTTAACATACAACCAAACAAAAGGAAGAGGTCGAAGAAATAATAAATGGTTTTCAACTCCCAATAAAAGCTTAACATTTACTATTATGTTAGAAAAAATGAAGATTAGAAATCAAAACATATTATCTTTATTGACAAGTGTTGTAATAGTTAATACACTTAAAAAAAAATTAAAAGTTAATTGTAAGATTAAGTGGCCTAATGATATAATATTAAATAATAAAAAAATTGGCGGTATATTAATTGAGTCAAACTCTAACTTTCAAATTATTGGTATTGGTCTGAATGTAAATCAAGCTAAAGATGACTTCAATAGAGAAATATCAAAAATAGGTAGCTCATTATACTATGAGACAAAAACAAAAATTAATCTGGAAAAATTATTAGC
>Ga0066845_10000409_pt1 | contig 13615 bp, 9 predicted proteins | sample ETNtaG_31_FD_65488 | JGI IMG/M metagenome (GOLD analysis project Ga0066845, IMG submission 65488) | Marine microbial and viral communities from oxygen minimum zone, Eastern Pacific Ocean - ETNP201310SV78 | ecosystem: Environmental > Aquatic > Marine > Oceanic | place: Pacific Ocean: Eastern...
GATAAACCATTTGGAAGGATTATATTTTTTAGAAATAAACCATTTCCCTTAATGTATATCTCAAAAGTAGATAGAAAAAAATTAAAAGAAGGTTTTGTCTTATTACAAGAAACACTAAAAAATGGAGGAATTAAAGAATTCTGGCCAAAAAAAGGCATACCACCTATGACTACAGTACATATTTTTGGGTCTTTACCTTTAAATCATAATAATGATTTAGGTTCATTTGGTGAATTAAAGATCGACAATAGAATAAAAATTTGTGACTCTTCTATTCTACCTTCAGCACCATGGGGTAACCCACAAGCTGTAATGATGGTTTTGAATGAAATATTAATTGAAAAATGGTTTAAAATTTTTGACAAAAGTGATTAATAAGTTTAATTGAAGCAGTTATAAAAGAAATTATTAAATGGTTGTTAGTTAAGTATTTTTATAATTGAATATTGTCTTAATTAAATTAAGTTCAGATTTGTCAAAAAACAAATAACAATATAATCAAATTATTCGTTATAAAATAAAAATATGAAAAGTAATGTACTTCTTATTGGCTCAGGGCCATCTACACTTGCATCTTTTTTACGATTAATGCAACAAGACAATCTTGACATAACATTGGTTGATGGAGGAAATTTAAGTTCTCACACGATAAGTCAAAAATGTATTTTTTCAAATTCTGATTTTGAAACCGGAAATAGAATATCTTTTAAAGATACCTCCAATATTGATCATGATTTTAGTTATGAAAGCAAAAATTCTTTTTTTCCAAAACCATCAATGGTTCACGGAGGATATAGTAATTACTGGGGTGGTACAGTATTTCCAGATTTTCAAAATCTTTTTGAGTATGAAGATTTAGCTACATGGGGTACTGAGTTAGATAAGTTAGAAAAAATGTACGATGAAATTAGTAAAGTCCTCAATCTTCATAGTAATTCTCATTCAGAAAATTATCCGAAGGGCATAGTGTCAGGTCTTCCAATTTCAAAAAGAGAAAAGAAAATATATAAAAAATTAAACAACCTACACAAAAAAAAAGCTACCAAGTATTTTGTCGACTATTCATGTATTTCACTTGGAAAAGAAATAGGAAATTCTATATGCAATGAGTGTGGAGGTTTCTCCTGGGCCTGTAAAGAAGACACAATATGGAGCTCAAAAGCTTTACTTAAAAAATATATTGATTCAGGAAGAATTAAATATTTAGAAAATTATAAAGTACAAAGTATAAGCCAAGAAGAAGATTTCAATTTATCTGTTAAGCTAAAAAACACAGATAATAGAGAAGAAAACATTATATTTCATAAGGTTTTTCTTGGCGCAGGACCCGTCGGTACAGGTAAGATAATTTTAAATTCTTGTAAAGAAATTAAGTGTCTTGAGCTTAAAACATCTGATCTGCTAAGTATTCCTTTTTTATCTATTTACGGAAATGAGGGAGAAGAGAAAAGACATACTTTGGCCGATTTATTTTTTGTTTACAAAAATAAAAAGAAAGTATTCTTTGGCCAAATTTATGGATATACAGAAAACATCCTAAAACTCTCTAAAGACTCAGTTCCATTAGCAAACAAATTGAGTAAGTATTTTAATTTTCTTCTTGAGAGAACGGGTGGGATGTATTTCTATTTAGATCATAAAGTTTCCACAACTTTAATTATGTCAGAAAAGAACGATCAAATAATTCTTTCTAAAGGACGAAGTGGATCATTATTTAATACATTAAAAATAAGGCTATATATTTATTCAGTATTTTTGTTTAATGGTATCTTTTTAATCCCACTAATAGGGAAAAAATATAAATATGGAAATTCAAACCATATTGGATCTCAATTTCCATTAGAAGAAAAAGACAATCCTTTAAAGAGCGATAAATATGGGAGTATAAAATACTTTAAAAATCTACACATCATTGATAGTTCTGTATTGCCCTTTATTCCATCTGGTCCCATTACTTTCACAGTAATGTCTAATGCATCCAGAATTACTGATGAGGTTTATTCTTGATCTCTATTAAACGAATTCTCAACAAAAAAAGATAATATAGAAATAATTAACACTAAGAATGACAATATAAGAAAAATAAGAGCAATAAAGAAAAGGGGGTTACTATTTACATAGTATTGATACACAATCTTCTGAAAGATAGTAATAAAAAATAAAACTAAAGATATTGCTCCTAAATAAAAACTAAGTTTTCCTAATGCATATCTTGCAGAATTTTGAAAACCATTTGTAAGTTTAAACAATAATGCATCAACTGTTACAGGTACTATTCGTGAGAGTCCATAGTGTGTTTTACCAGCTTCTCTTGGTCGATGTTCAACTTCCATTTCTAAAACTTTTAATCCCCTATTCTCTAGTATCGGAATAATTAATCTATGCATATCACCATTAAAGCTAACTGATTGAAAAAATTCTTTTTTCATAACTTTCAAGCTACACCCAACATCACGTATTGTTGTTTTTGTAATAAACCTAATTAAAATATTTGCTAGTTTTGATGGAATTTTTTTTATTAACGGATCTTTTCTAGCTCTTCTATATCCAGTAACAATGTCTTGATTATCTATATTTTGATATAGCTTAAATAATTCTGAAGCTGGGTTTTGTCCATCTCCATCCATTAAGCCAATATATTCATATTTAGAATTATTTACTCCAGTCAGTATTGCTTTGCTTTGTCCCAGGTTGACATTGTGTCTGATAATTTTTAGATTTATATTGCTAGAATATTCTTCAAAGAGACTGCTAACTAGCTTATCGCTGAAATCATCGACGATAATTATTTCATATTTACCATTAATATTATTAAATTGTTCTTCTATGTCTAAAACCAAGCTTTTTATGCTTCCCTCCTCGTTGTGACAAGGGATAATTATTGATATATTTCTATTCATAATTAAATATTAAACAAATGATTGAGATTACAATATTATTATTTAAATAATGTGTGGAATTTCAGGTTTTATTTCTAATAAAAAAGAAGAAAAATTAATTAATGATTTAACTCAGACTCTAGTTCATAGAGGTCCAGATGCACAAGGTTGGACGATTATAGAAAGTAGAGGAAAATATATACATCTTGGATGTTGTCGTTTGGCGATCAGAGGCGGCGTGGGTGCAAATATGCCAATTAAAGATAACGAGGGAAATGTTCTTATATACAATGGAGAAATTTTTGATCAAAGTTTGTTAAATTCAAAATGTAAACAAAAAATAGATTTTAAAAAGGAAGGCGATGCAAAATTACTGTTTCAATATCTGAAAGAGAGGAATGACCCCTCATCAATTAATGGAATGTTCTCATTTGCATATTGGGACAGTCAAACAGAAACTCTTACACTTGCAAGAGACAAGCTAGGAATTAAACCCTTAGTGATTACAGACACAGCAAATTTTGATCTTGTGTTTAGTTCAGAGCTTAAGTCACTCTTATCTTTTCCTTTGGTGCAAAGGAAAATTTCTACTGAAATGGTTCACTCAATCCTAGCTTTAGGTGGACCAGCTCCGGATTTGGAGATTATTGATAATGTCAGACCTATTAAGCCAGGCAGCAGCGTTTCATGGAAGGAGGGTAGAGTAAGTAATACTTCTTTCCATACTGGATTTCAACATATAAATAAATCATCACCAAGTGAAATTTCAGAATTTATTGAACTCCTTTCTCTAGTGGTCGAAGATCACTTGATGGCAGATGTCCCGGTTGAAGTATTATTAAGTGGAGGGTTGGATTCTTCATTACTATCTTTGATAATCAAAAGATATCTAAATAAGGAAGTAACGAACCATACGCTAAGTTTTGAAGAGCCATCATTTGATGAGCTGACTGTTGCAGAAAGTTTTTCAAATGTTTTAAATAATAATCTAACTTCATATAAATTTACTGAAAATGAAATGGAAGAAAATGTAGAAGAAGCTTTATCACAAATGAATTATCCAGTACTAGATCCAAGCTTTGTTCCTTCGTACTATTTATCAAAAAAAGTATCGGAGAATTCTAAAGCTGTCCTTTCAGGTGATGGTGCAGACGAGCTATTTGGAGGATATGAATGGTATAGGGCTCATAAACTATCCAAACGGATCCCAAGCTATTTGTACCCTCTTCTATCCAAGTTAAGTATTCCCTATTCATCTAGCAAGTATCTGAGTCTAGGGTTTAAGATAAATAAGTTCCTAACAAGCTTGAACAGTAACAAGTTACTTGAGACTCTTCTTGCTCAGTCACCAATGAGTACAAAAAATAATGAGTGGTTAAATGATTCAATAATGGAAGCTCTTAAGGGATTTAAAAAATATGATAGCTACGATCTTAATTCATTAAGAGATTTAGATATGTCCTTCTACTTACAAACAAACATATTACCAAAAGTTGATTATGCATCAATGAAGAATAGTCTTGAAATAAGGCCTCCATTCTTGGATGAAAGAATTATTAAATTTGCTTTATCAATAGACAACAATACAAATGTAAGCTTTTTTAATACAAAATTATTATTAAGAGAAACAGTAAAAAAAGAGAACATAGTTAATATTCATAAACTAAAGAAGCATGGATTTGCTTTCCCTATTTCACAGTGGATGAGGTCCTATGGGTATGCAGCTCTTAGGCAAGAAGCAAAATTGGGTAATCTAAGCTACCTTGCGGGAGGCCTTACAGATTATATACTTAAGGAAGAAAATAATCATTCAATGAACTCTAGGGAGATGTGGGCAGTCATCTCTTTACACAAATGGTTAGTGAACAACAAGATTGAGGTATATTAAAAGACTATGAAAATCTTCATTACAGGATCAACTGGCTATGTAGGTAAATTATTGCTTCAAGAGTTTACAAAAAAAAAGCTTGATTTTATTGAAATTAAAAGAAGTAATGTTAAATCTACAACTAGCTCATTGAGCATTGATTACGAATCAATAGCTAAGAATTACCAACATGGGGATTGGGTTCTGCACCTTGCTTGGGATATGAACAATAGAAAAAAGGAAAGCTCATACAAATGCAATGTTATGGGAAGTAAGGACCTTTTAGACTTCCTGGAAAAGGAAGGTTGTAATAATATTATTTTCTTTTCTTCAGTTTCTGCTAATAAGAACTCACAGTCTGTATATGGAAAACACAAATACCTTGTTGAAGAGCTTGTCAAGAGTTCTAACGGATATATTATTCGTCCGGGGGTGATTCATGACAGTACATACATGGGAGGTTTTGTAGGCAGCCTTAGAACATTGTCAGAGAAATTTCCTATTCTGCCTGACTTTTGGGGAAATAAAAAAATATTTAGACTTAGCGATATTAAACAGATTGGGGATGTATTAGTTTCAATTATTGAAGGAAAACAGACAATAAATGAGATTAGTGTTGATTCCAGTGGTCCCCTAACCTTTCGAGAACTTATAAATATAATAACTAGTAAAAGTAATAAATTGATTAGAGTACCTTGGTTTTTAGGTTTTTATTCTTTAAAGTTCTTGGAAAAAATGAATTTAGTCTTTGGAGTTAGTTCCGATAGTTTCTTATCAATCCATCCAAAGAACAAATAATAATACAATCAAAATTATTTTTTTTGAAAAATATCAAAATACATATTTGACTCCACAAGTTTATAATTATTTTTTATTTCATTATCTAGCGGTTCAAACTCTACTCTCCCGTCTCTAAGATCTCCTCCAAGAAAAGGGGTGTTTTCAAGGACTATATACTTTGGCGGTTTACTTTTCATATCTTCTTTCCACTTCTCTATATTTCGAGGGAATGGTTTTTCCCCGTGATAAATATTTCCAAGTAGCCTTTTTATTCTCCAGACACTTACAGAAGGGATTCTTTTTTGATTTAAATAAAGTATAGGTGAATCTGTCCAGAAATAAATTGTATCAGTTTCTGATGAATTATTAGAAAGCCATTCCTTAAGCTTTTGTTCTCCTTCAGACATATTGCCTAGATTATTCTCGACATATCTATTAAAACTTAAATCATCAAAATTAATCCTATATGCACGAATTCCCTCTCCAATTCCAGGAATGATACTTAGAGAAACTAATAGTGTAAGAACGCTCATTTTTATATAATTCTTATTCAGTTCTAATTTGTACGATAAATACAGGGTTAGTAACAAGAAGGTTGGGATAGTAGTAGCTAGATAGTATCTCATTCCCCCTGCAAAGATAATTTGTATCCATGAATTAATCCAGAATAGAATAAGTAATTTAAAATTATTAGGAGACTCAATATTCCTAAGCTCTTTGACTGCTATATATAGGGGCAAATAGAACCACAGTAATTTAAAGAATAAAATTTTAATAATATTCAATAGACCTGTTAGACCATTATTTTTTAATAGATCAATACTACTAAGAACTTCATATTGACTCAAGCTCACAGACATGCCTGAAGGAATATTTGGTGAGAAGAAGTAATAAACAGTTAGAAAGAGAGACCGAAAAGGAACCTCATTTAGAGATGGTAGGTCCGTGCTAACATGTGCATCATAATTTTGTCTATAGTAGAGGGCATACTCAAACCAATAGTTCCAGAATTCATCAAAATTATTCGTTATAAAATAAAAAGAGGAGATAATTAAAAATGTAGATAAACCTCCTGCATAAAAATACATCTGATCTTTTAATGTGATTTTATATAGATAGAAATAACCAAAAATGGATAAGATAAAAATTATATCGCTCTGAACGCTTATCGAAACAAGGCCAAATAATATTCCACTAATAAAAAAACTAATCTTGCCTTTTTTTCTAACAAGTAGAAAGAAAATTAATAATAAAAAAGTATGGCCTATCAATCTCAGATGAAATGTATGGAAACTTACCTCTTCGGGGCCAAATATTAACCTTAAAAAAAGTAGTCCAACAATTATTAACGATATATTTTTGCCTCTTTTATGAAAGGTTATGAGGCCTACATTAAACATTATGTTTATACAAATTAAAGTACCAATAGTTAGACCAATCCACATAAGGTCATAGTCAAATATGTTTAAAACTAACCTATAGACTTGATATGTTATGGGCCCTTTCATATCCGGACTTGTGCTGTGAAGACTTCCTCCCAGCCCCTCTACTTGTGCAGCTTGTAAAAAGGTCCAAGCAGTGTCTGTTGTATAGCTATTAGCTTCCCATTTAAAAAACCCTAATAGAGAAATAGGAACCGTGATGATTAATAACTGCAGAAAAGAAACTCTATTCATTTGTTTCTGAAGATATTGCATACCCAATAATAAACAGCAATATTTCTAAAATAAATAAAATGATATTAATAAATAATATTAAAAATAAAAAATTATAATTATTTAAACAATGCTCACTATAAACACTAGACAACCAAAAAATAAATTGTATTCAATAGTTTCTAGTGGTTTATTAGTTTTATTTTTATCTACTCCATTTATTCTTGATGCCTTAACTAATCAGATATACAAAGAGGTAAAAAATGCTGAGCTTAATCAAAACCAAAAACTACCTTCGTTTGAAGGGGGTAATTGTTTATATAAAGTTTCCGAAGTACAAAGGTGGAGCAACGAAAATCAATTACGTCTTGAGATAGTCCATATAAATGAAAAAATCGATCTACTGGGGTCACCTGAAAAGGTACTTTGTCTAGGAAAGATAATTGGTTCAGAAGAAAATCAAAGTGCAAAACTTTCTTCTTTACAAGATAATAATTTAACCGTTACTGTAGGAACAAACATAACCCTATTTAATTCAATAAAAATATTTTCCACATTTATTATTGTATTTCTTTTCTCACAATTTACTAAAAGAAGACTTTTAACTTTTCTTGTATACGATTTCTTATTCTTACTCGTTATTACTAATTGGTTTAACTTGAATATAACTAGTAAATCTTCTCTCCATCTTTTATCAAGTCTTCTAGTTGACCTTTTTGTTTCATTACTTATTTTCATGGCTTTTTATTATACAGATGCCTTATCGAAAATCTTTAGATTAAATACCAACAAAATAAAAAGATTTACTTACAGAGAAGACATAACAGGACTCAGGGCCATAGCAGTTATAGCAATAGTGCTTTATCATTCTGAATTTAGTTTATTTAAGGGTGGATATTTAGGTGTAGATATCTTCTTTCTAATATCAGGATTTTTGATTTCAAATATTATTTTATCAAGCCTTAATGAGGAAAAATTTTCTTTTAAATATTTTTATAAAAAAAGGATACTTAGGATTATTCCAGCCCTACTATCAACTCTTCTTTTTTCTACATTAGGTTTTTATTTTTTGTTAACACCAAAACAGATGGTGGAGTACTGTAAAAGTTTAATTTCTAGTTTATTTTTCTATTCAAATTTTTTCTTTTCAAGCCTGGACGGCTATGTCTCAGAACCCTCTAAGTATTCTCCACTTCTTCATACATGGAGTCTTGCTATTGAAGAGCAATTCTATATTTTCATTCCGTTATTAATTTATATTTTTTATAAGCGAAAACAAAACGTTGGACCTTATGTTTTAATACTGATGCTGCTATCTCTTATGGCAAATTTTTACACAACAACAGAGAATACTCTTTTTTACTCAACACACTTAAGAGCTTGGGAATTATTATTGGGTGTTTTGGTTATGATTTTATTTACTAATAAAGATCATAACCAAAACAGGAAAGACAACTACCTCGTTTTCTTAGGCTTTATATTTATGATTATTCCCATTTTCGTATTTGGTGAAAATTCAATTAATAATATTACACCTAAGCTTTTATCATTAACAGGCACTTCGTTGGTGATTCTCTATTCAAATCAATCTTCCTCTTTATACAAAGTATTCACAAACAGGCTTTTCATCTTTATTGGAACTATATCCTATTCTCTATATTTATTTCATCAACCACTATTTGTATATTTTAGAATACAAAAAAAGATTATAAACGAAGCTCTATTGGGGTATGAATACTTAATATTAATAATATTTACTATATTTTTGTCCTATCTGAATTATAGATTCGTTGAGCAACCATTTAGAAATGATAGGTTTCATGTTAAAATTGTATTCTCATTTATAACTTTCTTGTTTGTTCTTCTTGTTTTGTTTTCTCTAAAAGGTATCTCTTCCTCAGGTTATGCAGATCGATTTAGTGACCTTCCTGAAAAACTATTCCAATATACTTCTGATGAAAATATTGAGACTGTTCAAGATGGAAGATTGTGTCATAACCGTCCTATCGATGACTCGTGCGTGTTTTATGGAAAAGATGCAATTTTTGACCTGATTGTATTTGGCGATTCTCACTTCAGAACACTGGGAGAAGCTATACAAAGAAATAATAATTCTGATTTATTTAACCATTACCATATTACTGGTTCAGGATGTATGTACTTGTACGACTATGACTTTTCAGGAATTACCTGTAGAAAAAAAACAAAAGACAATATTGAAGGATTTATCGAAGAAAAAAGAGGCAGTGTATTCGTATATGGGGGAAGACTGCCAGTCCTCCTTAGTGGTGAGTTCTTCTTTAATGGAACCATTAAAGAAGAAGGCGCTCCTGGCATCCCATACAGTAATGAATTTAACAACATAGTAGTTGAAACAATAGAGCATCTTATCAATCTAGATTATACAATTGTCTTAGTGTATCCAATCCCAGAGCAGGGATGGAATGTTCCCAATCAATACATCTACAGGAAAAAAGAGTGGGGAGATGCAGTTTCTTATCCTTCTAATATTTGGGACGAAAGGACAAGAAAAAGTAATCAATTACTAGATTCTTTAGACGATGAGAAAATCATACGTGTCTATCCTGACAGAATTTTCTGTAATTCATTTATTGAAGACCAGTGTGTTGGGGCAATCAATGATAGTTTGTTCTACTATGATGACGATCACTTATCGATAGAGGGAGCCGAGCTATTGGCCGATATCGTAGTAGATAAGATTCTAAAATTTAATAGTGAGAACAAATAAAACAAATAGAAAATTATTTTTAATTTATTTATCTATTGTTAATTTTATAAAAAAATGATCTTGAACAATTATTCCATTCATAAATTTGTTCTCGCCATTTAAATCAACTGTCCAGCTTCTTAGTGTATCTTTCTCATCAAATTTCACATTTAAATTTTTAGGGAAATGGACAGGAATAAATTCATACTCTTTTATTTCGTTAATACTGCTGAATAATTGCTTTAAATATTCAATAGACCAAACATTCCATCCAACTTGATCTACTTTACCTGTTTTGGTATTTTGATTATCTCTATATTTAATTAAAACATCAACACCATATTTATTTAGGGGACCTTGAATAAATATATAGCCTTTTTGTTTAACTCTTGAAATGTATTGATATAATATTTTCTCAATTTCATCATATATTTGAAATACACCGACGGACACAATTACATCTGATAATAAATCAGTTGTATTTTCTTGGGTTATGTCGTCTAAAAAATATTTAATTGTTTTATTAGAATTTTTTTTTGCTGCATCTAAACTTTCTTTAATTATGTCACTTCCATATAAATTAGATTTTGGAAATTTTGTGTGCAAAAAATTTAATAATGCTCCATTACCGCATCCAATATCCCACAAGCTATTAAGTTTGCTTCCAAATGATATTTCGTAAAGTAAATTTTCAAATTGTTTTGAAGTAAATTTAGGATTTGAAAAATATCTATCATCGTCAATATATATATAGTCATGAGTTCTATTGCTTGTCATAATGCATCCTGTGTTTAAATACTTATTTTTCTTGGTAAAAATATTATAAACAAAATAAGTATTTTTGTTTTTTAATGCAGGGGAGGCGTTCTTGGTGTTAACTTAAGAATATTTCTTATCTTTTCAACTCTCCATTGATTAGGTACGGTTTTAATGAAAGTTTTTCTTTTGTTTAAAATCTTTGAAATCAAATTATCATAATTTTTATAATAATTAAGTATTTCTACTCCATAATCAGCTAGACCATACATATCAGCTAAACAAACTGCTTTGATAATTTCATCACTTCTTCGATCAACAGAAGTAAACTTTTCAAAAGATTCAAAAAACAATAAATCTATTTGACCAATCTGGCCAACAAAAAGGCTAGAGGGTTTCATAAGTTTTCTCCGATAAAAACCTCCTTTATTGAGGTCAGCTAAAAAATATCCTTGTTGGTCCATAAATTTCATGACATCATAAGTTAGTTTTTGATCTTTATGAAATGGGTATGACCAAGTTTCTAACAATGCTCCAAAAATACCTTTTTTCAGAGCCTGTATAGAACCTTCAAGGATTTCAAATTCTGAACCCTGAGCATCGATCTTTAAAAAATCAGCCTGAAAATTATTTTCTTGTACTACTTTATCTAAAGTTGTTGAGTCTAAGTTGACTTTTTTTTCTGTTTGTCTTTCTACCCAGTCTTTTTCTAGAAATTTATTGATAAGTTCAATATTTGGTGGATGTACTGACGATTTGCCTTTTTCTTTAGTTATGTGAAAATCAATATTTTTCTCTTGATTCCACAACGCTTTATTAATATTAATTCTTGTAGAAAGTGATTCCGTTATATCAGTTTCCTTATTTGGTTCAAAACATAAAATGTGTAAATCTTCTTTCCAAACTTGTTCTATATAGTTAAAAGGTTCAAATAAATTAAACGAAGACCCAACATCAATTAAATTTAGCTGATTTACACCCATTTCACCTATGAAGCTTTTTTCAAAAATTATAGATTTTTTTATGTATGAAATAAATACTACTTTCTCAGTTACTCGGGTTTACCAAGTGTAAACTCTTCTTTAGCATCTTTTTTTCTTCTTAAATAAAAAACCATCATGTAGCGAGTATTTTCAGTATGAAAAGGAGAACCTCGATGAAAAATAATTTGATTAGATAGTATAAGGCTTCCTCTAGGAGCAGTAAGCTCAGTCCCTCTTCCTTTGGGAGAAAAGATTAACATATCTGTAAGATTGTTGCCTTTTATTAAATTAATTATAGATGTAAGCCACCTTCTAATTCCCCACCTGTGTGATTTAGCAACAACAGAAAATGGGCTATTAGTGTTCTTTGTGACATCTGTTAAATACACAAAAGCCTTAAAAGAAGCTGGAGCTAAGTTGTCTACGTGCCAACTTCTTTTTGTTGAGGTATCAGGTTTATCAATCATTATAGAAAGGGATCGAATGGTAAGATCTTCTTTTATTCTCTCACTAAAGATATCTAGTATTTTATTATTTGAAAATAATTCATTGGCTTTTTTATCAACATTTTGAAGCATATTTAATTGTGCTACTTTTGTGTCTAAACCATCCTCAGCATCTTTTCGCAGAGTTAGCCAAGCATTCTCATTAATCATATAGCTCTTGTCTTTAAGAAGGGAGTTTGAAAGATTTACAAAATAATCACATTCTTCTTCAGATAAAAAGCCATCTATAACTTCATAACCGTTTTTTTTAAATTCAGATTTAGGCCAAGAGAAATAATAGAATTTCTCTAATATTTCCCTGAATAAAGATGTAATAGGTCGTGATAGAATAGAAAACATATTTTCATTATAATACTTTAATTCAAACACAAAATAAGAAATATCCTCAGATAAAAACTTTCTTATTTACTTTATTGACAATAAACTTTAGATATGGTTTTTGAACTAAAGTCATCTGATAACGAAGTTAATGGGGTGCTAGTTTTTTCTCATAAAGAATTTAAACTTTTGTTTGATAAAAATTTGCAGGATAAAAATCTAAAGAAATTAAAACAAAATTTTTTTATAGGAGTTCACTGGGGTGCTTCTGAAGACAATACAGTGGATATTGACCTAATTGATTTTCATTTTGCATATCCTGAATTCTTTCCAGAGAATAAAATGCCAAGTTCAAAATTAGTAAATTTAACAACAAGAAACTTTTTAAGTGAAGATTTTTTTAATACTCAAAGCGAAAAAACTTATGACATAATAACTGTTGGAAGAAAGATAAAGGTTAAGAGATATCTTGAATTTTTTTTGATAATTAAAAAAGTCATGATTGAAAAGCCTGGTTTAAAAGTTTTAATTATTGCTCCGTCAGATGAAAACCCAAAAAAAAGTACATTTGATTATCTTTTTGATGAGAATTTTAACAAAATATTTTCAGAGTCAGAAAAGAACAATATAACTATTTACTCTGAAAACAAATTTTTAGGTAGAAGTGAAATAATTGATCTGTTAAATAAAAGTCGGATTTTTCTATTTACAAGCATTAGAGAGGGCGGTGCTAAAGTGACCGCTGAAGCTGCTCTATGCGGGTTGAAAATTTTAATATTTAATAGTTTTAGAGGTGGAGCAACTTATGGAATTGACACAGAACAATATACATTATACGAAAATATTGAAGATGGAGCTAGAAAAATTATACAAATCTTAGACAACCCTTCCTTAAAAACTTACACTAATTTTGGACTTTATGAAAATGAGTCTTTACTCAAACTTGAATCTTTTTTATCAAATCTTTACAAATCTAATAATATGGAATTTGATGGCAATTTTAATAAAATAGAATTAGTAAATAATTTAAATTCATTCAACAACTCTTTACCTAAAAATTTAGTTTTGGGAAATTCTAACGATCTAAAAAACAATATAGCTTTTCTTAAATATTGCAGAATAAAAAACATAAATGTTAGATAC
>Ga0066845_10000412_pt1 | contig 13606 bp, 12 predicted proteins | sample ETNtaG_31_FD_65488 | JGI IMG/M metagenome (GOLD analysis project Ga0066845, IMG submission 65488) | Marine microbial and viral communities from oxygen minimum zone, Eastern Pacific Ocean - ETNP201310SV78 | ecosystem: Environmental > Aquatic > Marine > Oceanic | place: Pacific Ocean: Eastern...
GATAAGGTTGATGGTTTATCATCTCTACCGTTAACTTATGCTCCTGCGACAATTTAACCCACTCTTCGGTATTGGTCTGAAAGAAGTAATCGCTACCTTCTTGTTTGTAGTCAATTATGCAGAAAACCTCTTTTTCAACTTCGATGGGGATTTTTTCAACAGGTGTTACAGCGAAATATTTGCCCTCTTCCCATTTAACTAATTTAGAAAATAATTGAACCATAGAAAGTCTTTCAATTTTAGAATTGTTATAGAACCAGTTAGCATCAGCATCTATACGAAATTCTACCCCTTCGCATAACTTAGGATTCCACTTATCTAGAGGATATTCATCCAAGGACAATGCTGCTTTTTCTAATTGTTTTAGGTCCATACATAAACTCCCAAAGCAAACCCAATGGCAATTAAACAGCAGGAAGAAATTTTTGATATAGCTCTTTGTACAGAATGATTGAGTAAAGACTTAAACCCTTTATTAAGAACGAGGCTTAGGAATATAAACCACGTTGCGGTTGCAATAAAAAAATACAAAGAAATGCTTAATTGAAACAGTGTTGATGTATTTAAGACGACACCACTGAAAAGTGAAACAAAAAAGATGAATGCTTTAACGTTAAATATATTTACCATCAATCCGCCAGTGAAGCTTTGCCAGACATTTATTGATTGCCCTTCCTTTACGGCAAGATCTTTTGTTTCTGGGTCTGCAAAAATTCCACTAACTCCAAGATAGATTAAGTATGCTGCCCCAATAGTTCCTATTATTGTATAGAGGCTAGGTATTTTTTGATACAAAAAATCTAGGCCAACAATAGCGAATAAACAGTGCAAAAATACTCCTAATCCTATGCCTGTGGCAGAGATGATTGAGCTCTTCAATCCTTTTTCGAAACTGCTTTTAACTATGTAGAAAAAGTCAGGTCCTGGTGAGGTGACAGCTACTAAATGTGCGAAAGCTAAAGACAGAAATAAAGAAACGCTCATAGATATGTAGGCTCTCTCTCAAGCTGTATTCCGTAATGTTCAATTACATAATTCTTCAGCAAGTCTTCAACATGCTTAATATCTTGTGCAGAGACAATACCATTACTTGTAAGCACTAGAGCATGCTGGTGCCAAAGCCCTATATTTCTGATTTTCATCCCCTTTAGTGAAAGCTTATCTAGCATTTCACCAGCTGAGAACTTAACTTTATTTTCCGGTAAGTGATATTTTTTTAAGCCCTCCAATTTTAGATTACTATCTGCATCCTCAGACGAAATAATAGGATTCTTAAAAAAACTGCCTAAATTTGGAAAATCCTTTGGGTTTGGTAACTTTGCGTTTCTTATTTTTCTGATTTCATCAATCATATCTTGGGCTTTAGAAAAAGAACTGTCTTTAAGACTTTCATGTTCCAAGATAGGTTCAAAATCTTTCTTTAGTCTAAAACCTACTGCTAATACAATGAGATTAGAAGCATTTTGAAACATGCTTTTTCTATAACCAAACTCACAATTCTCAGGCTTAATTTTTCTGGTTATTCTTAGCTCTGTATCAAAGCATTCAACAAAATCAATAAAACGTGAAACTTCAAGACCATATGCACCTATATTTTGAATTGGAGCTGCTCCGACAGTGCCAGGAATCCCAGCCAAATTTTCCAAACCAAAAATTCTTTTATTGCAGCAAAAATCAATCAGATCATCCCACTCCACAGCAGCACCTACTTCGAGTAATACACTATTTCCTTCTTCCGAATATTTGAAATTATTGTTGGTAGATTTAATTACTATTTTGGCAAAATGCCGCGGAAAAATAGTGTTGGTCCCTGAACCAATAATTTGTAATTGTTTATGGTCATCTTCTGCTCGATCTAAAATTTTTATAAGATCATGCTCAGTCTCAAAATGAAAAAACTCTGAAGCTTCAGATTTCAAATTTAAGGCATTATTTTTAGTTAAATCATGCATTTTATGAGCTTTGTCCAATATGTTGTCTTAGCTTTGATAAATCAGCCTCAGTATCAATGCCCCAGGACTCTTTTAAATTAAGTTTTAGAACATGTAACGGCAATTCATTATCAAGTGCCCGCATTTGTTCTAACTTTAGATTTATTTCGTTATCTGTTTTAGATAATTTAGAAAAATTATTTAAAAAATCTGCCTGGTAAGCATAAATTCCAATATGGTGCAGAACTTCCTTTGAAAAATCCTTAACTTTATTTGGTGTATCACGAAAGAACTCTAGTGCTCTATTTTCCTCATCTAAAATCACTTTTACTTTATTGAGATCTAATAGATCAGAGTTAGATGAAAAATGTTTGGCAATGGTTGCATATGCATAGTTATTTTCATGCATAAAGCTACCCAATTTATTGACAGCTTCTATTTCAATTAAAGGTTCATCGCCCTGCACATTTATAATTATTTCCTCCGGCTTTAAACCAATTGTCTCAACGTATTCTTGTACACGATCTGTACCAGAATCATGATTTTTTTGAGAAAGAAATGCCTTTCCACTTAAATCAATGATGAGATCAAAAATTTCATTGGAGTCAGTAACAACAATTACCTCATCAGCTTTGCTTTGAACACATCTTTCCCAGGTCATTTGAATTATTGTTTTATCTCCAACCTGTTGAAGGAGCTTTCTAGACAGTCTCTCTGAACCGATTCTAGCTGGAATCAAGATTTTAAAATTTTCAGCCATGCACCTTTTCCGTAATAAGCTTACTTATATTGGTATTTAATTTAACGCCCATCTTCAGATACCAAATATTTTTGCCCTTGAACTTATCTCCCATTCTTGCTGCATCTTTTTCAGTCGTAAGAATTGGCCTTTCAAAACCGAACTCTATATCTTTCTTACTGAAGTAATGATGATCAGGAAATAGCCTGTAATCAAAATTAACTTTTAGGCTATTCAAGGTTTTTAAAAAACGATTAGGGTTAGCTATGCCACTAACAACATTGGCAGTTTTTCCAAAAGGATAATCTTCAACTAAATATGAATCACCAGTATCAAGGTTTACCCAGGATTCTGGTTCAAGCTCGAAAAAATTATCGTTGCCTTCTTTCCTGCCACTATAGATGAAAAGATCGACCATTTTAGTTTTCCAAATGTTATCTCGTAAAGGTCCTGCAGGCAGAAAAAGTTGATTTCCAAAATTTCTATTAGCATCCTCTACCACGACTTCAAAGTCTCTTCTTAAGGCGCTGTGCTGCAGACCATCATCAGAGATAACAATGTCACAATCGGTATGTCTTTCCAAGTATGAAAGTGCTCTTGCCCTGTCCCTATCAACAACAACATTGAAGCCTCTATTGTGGTGAAAGATAGCCTCGTCACCAACTTCTTTTGCTGTTGTGTCATCTCCTATAAGTTTTGTGCCAGTAAATGAGCCTTTGTAACCTCTAAGGATGATTCCCGGTTTATAGCCGATATTTTTTAGATCAATTGCAATTTGACTTACTAAAGGAGTTTTTCCATTTCCACCTACGGTCACATTTCCAACAACTACAACAGGTATTTCATTATCTGAGGAGGGTTTGGGTTTGATGAAAGTGTTTTTGAAACTACTTACTGCCCAATATAAAAAACTTAATGGCGTCAGGGCAATATTTCCAAAGTTATATTCGTCCCAAAAACTCTTTTTCTCATTAATCAAAGTTGGGACAAAATCTATATCCGAATCGGTTGTAATTGCTTCCTCAACCAGCTCAGGCTTACCTTGCAAGACATTATATAGCCCCTCTTCTTTGATAAGTTCGTTGTGAGTTCCTGCTTGTGTTATTTCACCGTTTTCAAGAACACAAATTTTATCTGCTTTTTCAACTGTGCTTAATCTATGTGCAATTATGAATGTTGTTTTATTTTGAGAAGCTTTTTCAATTGCTGCTTGAATCTCTTTTTCTGATTCATTGTCTAGTGCGGATGTTGCCTCATCAAAAATTAATATTGATGATTGTTTCAAAAGTGCTCTAGCTATTGCTACACGTTGCTTTTCGCCGCCCGACAAAGTTGTGCCCTTATCACCGATTATGGTATTAAATCCCTCGGGCAGATTCATAATGAACTCATAAGCATTTGCCTCCCTAGCAGCCTGAAATACTGCAGAGTCTGAGACTTCATCTAAACCATAAGCGATATTGTTTTTAACAGTATCATTAAACAAAGTTGGATCTTGAGAAACATAAGATATTGAATTACGTAAATCTGTGAGTTTAATTTTTTTTATGTCATATCCATCTATTCTGATTCTTCCTTCATAATCATCATAAAAACGGTTTAGTAAGTTTACGATTGTTGACTTTCCACTACCTGACTTGCCAACCAGTGCAATTGTCTCGCCCTTCTTTGCTGATATAGATATATTTTTTAAAACTGGCTCTGAATCGTGTGAGTAGGAAAATGAGACATTTTCAATCTCAACCTCTCCCTCAAGTGTTTTGTTAATATCAAGGCCTTCATCGTACTTTTCTGGAGCAGTATCAATAGCAGAAAAAATATCCTCTGCTGCAGCCAAACCTCTTTGAATCACTGCATTTAGACTTGATAGCTGTCTGATTGGTCTAGCCATTAAACCTGCAGCTGTAAAGAAGGCAACAAAAGATTCTGAAGGTAAGTTTAATTCGCTAAGGTTTGTTAAAGCCAAGTAGCTCATTGCAGCTAATGCAAAAGCCACAAAAACTTGTATTAGTGGTGTAGTAATATTGCCTGTACTTTCCATCTTTAAATTTTGTTTTAAATTTTCATCGTTGGCTCTCTTGAACCTCTCCTCTTCACCGCTTTCATTATTAAAAGATTTTATTTCTCTAGCTCCAGATGCTATTTCATTACTTACTTGCGTAACTATTCCCATCACATCCTGAATCTTTTTAGCTACTCTTCTTAAGCGCTTTCCTGCAATAGATACGATAATCCCAATTAGAGGAGCAATTACCAGAATGACCAAAGTCAATTTCCAACTTAAGTAGAGCAAATAAATAAAAAGACCAATAAGGAGAAAACCTTCTTTCACAAGTATTTTTAAAGCATTTGTTGCAGCGCCTGTAATCTGATTAGTTGTAAAGATAATTCTATTAACTATTTCACCTTTAGAAGCTTGATCAAAAAAACTCATAGGTTGATACAAAAGACTTGAAATAAGATCTTCTCTGAGACTGTGAACCACCTTCAGCCCAACGTTTGCCATAAAGTAATTACCAACATAGAACCCAATACCTCTGATTACAGATATAAAAGCTAAAAATAAAGCTAGATTAAGGGGATTCAAAGGATTCTCATTGCTTTCGTTTATGTAAGATATTACTTGTTTAAGCCATTCAACTGCAGAAATATCTGCTGCTGCGAACAAAATAAAACCAATGATGCTAAGAAAAAATAGTCCCTTGTGTTTGAAGGTATAGCCTAAAAGTCTTGTATAAAGGGATTTATTCATTATTCTGAAATGCTTTTTTCAATAATATTTAAAGATTTATCTGCTCTTTTAGCAAATTCGATATCATGCGTAGCATAAATTACCAATGACTTATTCTTTCTTGCATAAGCAAGTAGAAAATCTTGAACAATCAGGCTGTTTTCCTGATCAAGATTTCCTGTTGGTTCGTCCAAAATAAGAATTTTTGGTTTTTTTGATAAAGCTCTGGCTATTGACGCTCTTTGCTTTTCTCCTCCTGAGACTTTAGACGGATACTTATCTCTTATATGATCTATGCCAAGCTCTCTTAAAATCTCATCAATTTGCTGATTCTCTTGGCCACTGCAAGCAGCAACACAATTTTCGTGGATTGTTAGATTTTCCAATAAATAGTGGAACTGATAACCAAAACCAAATGTATCTTTTCTAAGCATGCTCTTTTCCTCAACACTCATTTCTCCTAATGATTTTTGGTCTAAATGTATTGAGCCTTTATCAAAAACATCTAAACCTGAAATTAAGTTAAGCAATGTAGTTTTTCCAGAACCTGAAGAGCCAACGATGCTGTAAACCCCATGTGAACTAAAGTCATATGAAACATTTTCAAAGACAACTTGTTCTATTGAATTATCCTTATAGCTTTTGTGTAAATTTTTAATTGAAATCATGATCTATTTATTATGTTTACAGGGTTAGTATTAGCCGCTTTATTTGAGGGCATGTACCCAAAAATTACAAGCAAAATAAAGGTTGCAAGATTGATCCATAATATTTGTTGAAAATTAACTATGGATGGAAAATAGTCTAGATAATATACATCCAACATTGAGATATTAAAAACCTGAGAAAGAAGGTTTAAGAATTCTGTGATGTTCGAAGCTAGAAGGAAGCCTAGCAAGTTACCAATTAAAATTCCCACCAATCCTATAGTAAGAATAAGTTGCATAAAGACACTTTGTATCTCCCATCTTGAGTAGCCCATTGTTCGCAATATAGCTATTTCTTTTTCATTGTTCTTAATTAAGTTATTCACCGACATCAGAAGACTTAGAACAGCTACCAACAAAATAAGAGACATAAGCAATGAAACCATTATTTTCTCAAGTTGTACTGCTCTAAAAAGACCACCATATGACTGATCCCAGCTGCTGAGCTTAATGTATTCATCGGTCTCAAGTTCATTTATGATATTTCGCCCTATAGATCTTGCTTCTAAGACATTCTTTACCCTGATTTCAATACCTGAACCATTTTTTGGTTTAATAAGCTTATTGAAGGCATCTGTGCTTACTAAACCATACATTTGGTCAACTTCTGAACCAACTGAAAACAAGCCAACAACTTTAAAAGCTACAACTCTAGGAACCCCAATCAAAGGATTTGTTTGATCAATATTCAGCAAATTAACTGAATCACCAACTGCTACATTTAATTCATATGCCAGGCTATCTCCTAGAATTATGTTTGCACCATCATCAAGTTGAGATAATTCCCCAATAAGCATATTTTCTGGAATAATTGAAATTTCATTTGTACCAGAGGTGCCTTTGAGCATAATGCCCTTAGAGTTATCTTTATTATTAATTACAACTTGTGAAGCCAAGTAAGGTGCCACATCAAGCACTAAATTATTTTGTTTTATTTGATCAAACAGCTTATCGGTATCAGTAAAACCACCACTTTTTTCAATAGTGACATGCGGTATTACACCGAGTATTCTTTTTTGTAACTCGTTCTCAAATCCATTCATCACAGATAAAACAACGATTAGTACAGCGGTACCTATACCCACTCCGCTCGAAGTTAAGATTGTTTGTGATGATAAAGATTTAGATCCTCTCTTGAAGAGATAACGAAATGAAATTTTTCTTAAGAATTTGTTCAAGACAATTTTTTCATTACTTTTGAGAGTAACTCAAAAGGCCCGCTTCTTGGGGGTCTCAGCATTGCAAAAATACTATCTGTATTTGTCTGATAATAAATTGATCTTAAGTTTGAAAAGTTAAGAAAACCCTCATGACCATGATAATAACCATAACCAGAAGGTCCAACACCACCAAATGGTAATCTAGATTGCATCAAATGGAACATAGTGTCGTTTATTGTGACACCACCAGACCTTGTATTATTTATTACAAAATTTTGCTCTGACTTTTTGTTACCAAAGAAATATAGTCCCAGTGGATGATCATGGTCATTTACATAAGAGACAGCCTCGCTCAAATCTTCGTAAACCATCACAGGCAGAAGAGGTCCAAAGATTTCTTCTTGCATAACACGCATTCCATCGTTCACATCAAGCAAGACTTTAGTAGCCATAGTATTTTTTTCATTTGAATCAAAATTACCTAAATCTATAACTTTTGCTCCCTTTTCTTTTGCATCTGTAAGATACTCATGCATTCTATTGTGGTGGTGATCATTGACCATAGAGGTGTAGTCAGAACTATCATTTTCAGGGTAAAAAGTATTAAAAACTTTCTTTAATTCAGCTATGAGTTGGTCTTCCATACCCTTTTTAACCAAGACATAATCAGGAGATAAACAAATTTGTCCTGCGTTAAGAGTCTTAACAAACATTATTCTCTTTGCCACGAGCTCTAAATTCGCATCTGAAGCAATTATTGTTGGGCTCTTACCGCCAAGCTCTAATGTTGTAGGAACAAGATTTTTTGCTGCATTGGCTACAACTTTCTTCGCTATATTGCCACTGCCTGTATAAAGTAAATGATCTAGTGGAAGAGCAGTAAATTCTGCTCCAACTTCTGGTCCACCAAGAAAAACTGCAAACTCCGATTCATCAAAATACTTTCCGACCGCTTCTTTTATAAGGTTTGCAGTATTTGGAGTAAATTCTGAGGGTTTAGCCATAATTCTGTTTCCTGCAGCAAGAATTGATGCAGCTGGATAGAAAATCATGCCAATAGGAAAGTTCCATGGAGCAATTATTCCTACTGTACCCAAAGGCGATGGTTGTAGTACAGCTTTAGAGCCAAGCATATCTGCCATAAAGGAAGAAGCTCTTCTCGATGGCTTCATCCATTTCTTTAGATTTTTAATAGTGAAATTAAGATTTCTAACTGATTGTATTATTTCAGAAGTCATAATTTCTGTTTCAGATCGATTTTTATAGTCTTCGTTGAGAGCCTCTACTATCTGGACATCATGTGTTTCTAATAATGCTATACATCTTTTAAGGCTATCGATTCGCTGATTGTAAGATGGTTGTCCGTTTTCTATGAATGCTTTCTTTTGCAGATTGAGTGTTTCTATCATTTATATTCCCCTGATAATATTTACTATACATCTAACCCAACTATCATTCGAGTTTAGTGATGGTACATAATCAAGTTTCTGACCACCCTTTTCAATAAATAGTTCCTTATATTCGTCTCCAATTTCGATGATGGTCTCTAGACAGTCACCTGTAAAAGACGGCGATACAACAAGTACATTTTTTACACCTTCTTCAGCAAATTGTTCTAATACTTTATCGCTAAAAGGTTTAACCCATTTAGAATCTAATCTTGATTGAAATGCTGTGATGGTTTTAGAGGAATTTATACCAATTTTTTCAACCAGCAATTTTGTGGTTTCATAACATGTTGCTCTATAACAATGATGATTATCGCCTTGCACACCGTCTTCACATTCACGATCATCGCATCTGCCACTTTCATAGACTTCATCAAGCTGACTCATAGGCAGACCGTGATAGCTAAATATTATTTTGTCATATGAATTTAGATCAAACTTTTCTATATTTTCTGCAAAAGCATCTAAGAAATCTTCGTTATCATAAAATTGATCAACAGTTTTGACAGATGGAATAACTATCCAATTTGCAATTTGTTTTAGAGAGTAATCCAGGAATGATCCATTTGCTGCTGAAGAATATTGGGGAAAAACTGGAAAAAGTATAATTTCATCATATCCTTTGTTTTCAAGCTCTTTTAAGCGATCTTTGATAGAAGGATTTTTATACCTCATTGCATAATATACATCGTGACTTTCTTTAAGTTTATCTTGAACTTTAGTTGTCAAATCTTCCATATGATATTTCAATGGAGAACCTCTTTCGGTCCAAAGCTCCTTATAGCTTTTTGAAGATGAGAAAGTTCTAGTTGGAACTATGATTAAATTCACAAGCAGATATCTTAAAAATGATGGAATGTTAATAATTCTGCCGTCACCTAAAAATTCTCTTAAATAACTCGCAACGTCAAACCATCCTGGACTATCAGGAGTTCCCAAACTTATCATTAAGACCGCTTTTTTATTTGTATGCATTGATTAAGTATATACGGGTGAATGAGAGTAAATCCAATCACTAATTAGCAATTAAAGTTTACTTATACCTACCAGCCTCTTTGCTTCTTTGACTAAAGGAAGGGTTTGTTCCCTAACTTTTTCTGCACCTGATTTTAGAATCTCTTCGATGTATTTTTTATTTGAATTAAGCTCAAGATATTTTTCTCTTATAGGAGTGAGTATTTTATTAAGCTCCTCAAATGTTTTTTGTTTTGCATCACCCCACCCAATACCATCACCAAACATATTTTGCATTTCCTCTTGCTGATCTTTTGAAGTAAAACTTGAGTAGATACTAAATAGAGTATTATCTCTCCAATCTTTCTTCTCACCTGGTTCTTGTGAATTAGTTACAATTTTCATGATAGATTTTTTAAGTTCTTTTTCTTCAGCAAGTAAAGGAATTATATTGTTATAGCTTTTAGACATTTTTCGTCCATCTGTACCTAAAACTGTTTTTTCATCTTTAATAACCGCTTCCGGAATATTAAAGAAATCGCCATACTTGCGATTGAATTTCTCAGCAATATCTCTTGTTATTTCTAAATGTTGTTGTTGATCTTTTCCAACTGGAACATGTGTTGCGTTAGGCGTCAAAATATCCGAAGCCATAAGCAGAGGGTAGGAAAAAAGTCCCATTGATATCCCTTCATCAGAATCCTTCTTCCCGCTTTCATTATTAGTATCTACAGCTGCCTTATAAGCATGAGCCCTATTCAGTAGCCCTTTTTCTGTGATGCAACTTAACAGCCAGGCCAATTCTGTAATCTCTGGAATATCTGATTGTCTGTAAAAATTTGTTTTCTCTGGATCTAGTCCGGATGCTAACCATGCCATAGCAATACCATTACTCAGCTCTTTTAATTTTTCTGGATCAGATACTTTAATGACCGCATGAAGGTCTGCAATAAACAAAAATGATTCACACTTTTCATCCAAAAGGTCTAGTGATGGCTTAATTGCTCCTATATAATTTCCTAAGTGAGGATAGCCACTTGGCGTTATACCTGTTAAAATCCGTTTCATTCAATTACTATTTGTTTGAAATTATAAATAATATTCAGCTAATTTGTGGGAGACAAAGCAATAAATCTTAATCAACAACTAAATGAGATAGAGAGTCTATTCTCTACAGGCCATATTAAAAAGGCTCAAAAGGACCTTCGCAAACTTAATTCACAGTTTGGTAAAGGGAAGCCTATTCCTTCAAAATTTAGACATAAATTCCAAAGACTTAATTTTACAGCCAAGGAATATGATGATTGGGCAGAATTTGCTACTTCCGATAAAAGAACTGAACTAATTAATGAGGTTGAAAAACTACAGGCTGAAAAGCTTGAACCAAGATCACTTGCAAACAGAATTAACTCTCTCCAAAAGCAATGGCAAAATTTAGATCAGCACGGCAAGACAGCCAGCAAAGAAAAATGGTCAACATTTAAAGAAGCTTGTGAGAAAGCCTGGGCACCTTGTAAGGATTATTTCGCAGTACTTGAAGACAGAAAAGAAGAAAACAGAGACAAAAAACTAGCATTATTGAAAGATATTGATGCCTTCCCTGCCGGAAAAACTGTTGAAAATACAACTGTTATACAAATAGTAATGTTCTTAAAAGGCATCCATGAAAAATGGAAACAATTTGCACCTGTACCCGATAAAGACTTTCAAGACTTAAATAACAAATTCAAAGAATCTAGAGATGGTGTAAATAAGCTCCTTGAGCAGGTCGAAATCTATAATAGAACGCAAAAAGAAGCGGTTATAGAGGAAGTTCAAGGTTTAAGCAAAGAAGATATCGATGCATCAGTTTTAAGAATAAGAGAGCTACAAGATCATTGGAGAACTCTTGGTCCAGCGGGCAAAAAGCTTGATCCAGAAGTTAATCAAAAATTTGAGTTAGCCTGCGATGAATTTTTAAGAATTAAAGACAAAGAGCTTGATGAATCTAGAGGTTTAATGGATGTAATTATTAAAGATCTCAGAGACAAGAAAGTTTCACCTGGAGAAGCTGAACAAAGATTTACAGAACTTGAAAACCTACATGGCACTGCAGAAGAGAAGAAATTTAAGAAGGCTATAAAAGACTTTGCAATGCTTCAAAAGAATGAAAAAGCTCAAGAAAAATTGAAGTCTTATCAGGAGCTTTTTGAAGAACTTATTGAGAAAGGATCTGATAAAGTTTCAAAAGATCTAATACCGGAATTTGTTAACGGCAAACCTTCTGAATCAATGGACTTAAATGAAGCAGCAATAAGGTTTCAAATGTTTGCAGGGCTTGATCCTGTAGGCCCAAAAGAAATGGTTTCAAGAGTTAAGTTTGAAGAGCTAAGAAATAGATTCACAGAGAAGTCAGTAGATATGGGTGAAAAACTGAAAGAGCACTTCACAAATCTTGTTTATTCAAAAGGAACCTCCAGCAAAAAAGAATCTGCTGATGTTAAAAAAGCTATGGTTAAAGCTCTTAAAAAAGTAGAGCAGTTGTTACCTTAGTCCCCTAATATATTCAAAACCAAATAACATAGTCATTGCAAAACCAGACACAAATTTAGCTTTTTTTCTAATTCGATTATAGAAATAAAGGTATTCCAAAAAATGAATAAAAACCGCTAAAATTGCAGCATAATCAACCAGCATAAAAAAAAGGGAATCATTGGTGGTGATTTGAGTGACAAAAACCAAAACCCAGAAAATTATAATAAATGCTCTTATCATAAGTAGCGCCTAATTTTATCAAAGATTGTTAATGCACCCTTCTCCGCTGTTCTTAAATTAGTTAGATTTACAAAACCATGAAAAAGATCCGGAAAGTGAAGCTTTCTAACCTCATTCCCAGATTCTTTTAAAAGATCAGCATACTTATTGCCTTCATCACATAGTGGATCAAAACCAGCAGTTATCGATAAAGTCGAAGTTCCCATAAGGTTTGGTCGATCTTGTTTGAGTAAATTAAATCTGGGATTTATATCATCATCAGCTTGAGATCTTAGTTGCTCCCAAAACCATTCCATAGAGGCTTTAGTTAAAAGAAAATTTTCCTTGTAAAGCTCCATAGATTCGTGTCTAAGTGATGGGCATATCATAGGATAAATTAGTATTTGTGCATGTGGCATTTGTGATTCTTTTGAGGCTAAATCATAGCTTAATGATGCTGCAAGATGAGCACCAGCGCTATCACCACATAGTAAAATTTTACTGCCTTGCTTATCATTATTTAAAAGCCATTTATAAGCTCTATTGGCGTCAGCCAAAGCATTTGGAAATTTATTTTCAGGAGACAATCTATATTCCAAAGAATATATTTTCATTCCTAGTGCAATGGACATTAGAGCAACAAAGTTATGATGTGTTTCTACGCTCCCCAAAACATAACCACCACCGTGAAAATAAAGCATTGCTTTATCTGTTTTCAAATTACTAGGGACATATTCTCTAAGATATATATCGCCCTCTTCGCTGATACCTAAATCGTTATAAGAATAGTTATTAGGAGGTTTTCTGTTTAGATTTAGACTCATTCTAGCGAAATCCGTATTTAGTCTTTCTCTATTATCAAAATTTGTTGTGTCAGGCTTATAGCCGAATATATCGATTAATTTAAGGAAAATGAAAGACTGATGGTCCAAATAATTACTTCTTATAAAGGCACTTTTTTTGGGGTAAATTTTTTTTAAGAGCGAATCAGGCACCAAGAAAAAGCTGTTGAGCAAAAGGTTTATAAAAAAATATTTCATGTTTTTGTTCTTGAAGAACTCTCAACAACTAATATATTATATTTATTGAAAGGAACTCTTAATTAGATAGATTGAATTAAATAATCAAAAAATACAAAATTTAAATCATGCATACATCCAATTTAATAGCCTACGTAGTACCTATATTCATTTTGATGATATT
>Ga0066845_10000417_pt1 | contig 13499 bp, 11 predicted proteins | sample ETNtaG_31_FD_65488 | JGI IMG/M metagenome (GOLD analysis project Ga0066845, IMG submission 65488) | Marine microbial and viral communities from oxygen minimum zone, Eastern Pacific Ocean - ETNP201310SV78 | ecosystem: Environmental > Aquatic > Marine > Oceanic | place: Pacific Ocean: Eastern...
AGAAATAAAATTAAAAACCAATCAGGAGCTCAATGGCTAACAGTTCCCGTTTTAACTAAAAATAGATCCTCACAAAAAATTAATGATGTCTCTATCATTAAAGAGTCAAGTTTTGAAAAAGATCATATTAAAGCAATTGAAATAAATTACTCAAGAGCGCCATTCTTTAAGACTTATAAGAATGAAATATTTGACTGTTTAGAGGCAAATCATGACAAAATTCTTGAATTAAACTATTCATTAATTTTAAAAATATCAAATATTCTGAATATCCAGACAGATTTTATAAAATCCAGCAAATTAAAAGATTTTCAGGGAAAAAAAGATGAAAGACTCATAGAAATATGTAAAGAATTGTCAGCAACAGAGTATGTTTCTCCCGAAGGATCTAAAAGCTACTTAGGGGGTGGAGATTCCTTTGTGGCTAATGATATAAAGCTTACATATCAATCATTTAAACATCCTATATATCCACAAATCCATGGTGCTTTTGAATCCCATATGTCTGTTATTGATGTTTTATTTAATTGTGGTTCAGATAAAACTTTTGAACTAATTGAAGAGTCTAGTATGATAAGTTCAATTTAATGATTAAGAAATACCTATGAAAGAAAAAGAGCAATACTTAGATAAAGCTTTCAAGATGATGTCTAAGCAGGAGTCTGTTTATCAAAGTAGTTCATTTTGGGAACAAGCTTGCAGGGATATCTCAGATAATATTATTAAAAATAATATGGATTCATTTAGATCAGATATAAATAATCTATACTTTTTTGTTCCAACTTATGGCTATCCAGGTAATAGTTTCTCACAAGAAGTTATAAAAAATTTGTTAGACAATGTAAAAGATAATAACAAAAATTATTTGGCACTCAAGAAATACTTAAATGGAGAAATACTTGCAAGAGCAGATCATGACTTATACAAAGTTGCCAATAGTATTCATGATAGTTTAAATATATCAAATTTTTCTGAAAGTGCTTATGGAGAACCTGCTGAGCATTTTAATATAAATAATAAACTTTTTAGTAGATCATCGTTAAATTACCTTTTAGGCCTTAGCTTTTTAAAATCTGAGATGCCAGACTTTATCCCAAAGTCAGTTTTAGAGATTGGAGGTGGGTTTGGAACATTGGGTGAGATAATAAATCAAATAACATCAGAAGAAATAAAATATATAGATGTTGATTTACCACCAATTTTTTATATTGCTCACGAATATGTTAAAAATGCATGTAATTTAAATCAAGATAAGATAAAACTTTCAAATCTGGATGAAAGCCAAAAAGAATTATTGATAGATGACCTTCCTCAATTTACATTTTTACCATCATGGGAAATAAAAGATTTAAAAGGTGAGATTGATCTTTTTGTAAATTTTATTTCCTTTCAAGAAATGGAACCGGATATCGTTCAAAATTATCTAAATGTTGTTACAGATTTAAATACTAAAGTAATTCTTTTAAGAAATATAAAGGAAGGAAAACAAAGAGCAACAAAAAATACTGTTGGGGTAACCTCTCCAGTTACCGGAGAAGACTATAGCAGATATTTGCCACAATATGATCTCGTTGGAAAAAATATCTCACCTTTTGGATATACAACTGTAGATAACTTTAACAGTGAATTGCTTTTATTTAAAAGAAGATGAATTTAGCAATTATTCCTGCCAGAGGAGGCAGTAAAAGAATTCAAAAAAAAAATATCAAGCTTTTTCATGGAAAACCAATAATAAGCTATTCAATATTAACTGCTATCTCATCTAATTTGTTTGAAAGAATTATAGTTTCAAGTGATGATGATAAGATAATTGATGTCTCTAAAAAATATGGAGCAGAGGTATTATCAAAAAGGTCTTCAGAACTATCAGATGACTTTACACCAATTAACTCAGTGATCAAGGATGTTCTAATTGAGTTAGGAGATGAGGCGTTAAATTATAAAAATATCTGCTGTATATATGCATGCTCTCCATTCATAACAACTAATGATTTAATAAGTAGCCTCAATATAATGGAGGAATCTTCAGCATTATCATGTATCCCGGTTGCTGAATTTAACTCATCACCACAAAGGGCTTTTAAGATAGAAAAAGGTAACAGACTTAAATGGATTTATCCTGAATTTCGACTTACAAGAACACAAGACCTAGAAAAAATTTACCATGATATTGGAGCTTTTGCATGGGCGACAAAAGAAAAATGGAATACTGGGGACATTTCAGATGGAGTTGCCTATAAAGTTCCTAATAATATTTTCATAGATATAGATACCATGGAGGACTGGAAAAGAGCTGAGTTGTTATATGAGATTTCACTCAATGCAAGTTAGATTTTATATATAATCTTTGTTATGAATAAAGAATTAATACCATACGGCAAGCACTTTATCGATGATACTGACATAGAAGCTGTTATAGATGTTTTAAAAAATCACCCCTTAACACAAGGACATATTGTTAGCTCGTTTGAGGAAGATGTTGCAAATTTTGTTGGTGCAAAATTTGCAGTGGCTATGTCAAGTTGGACAGCCGGCCTTCATATGGCGTGTTTAGCAGCAGGCGTAAAAAAAAATGACATTGTAATAACATCACCGATCACGTTTGTTGCATCGTCTAATAGCGCTCTTTATTGTCAAGCAAAACCTATTTTTTCTGATATCAACGAAGAAACCATCAATATGTGCCCAATAGAATTAGAAAAGACTATAAAAAATCATAAAAATGTCAAAGTTATTATGCCTGTTCATTTTGCAGGCTTACCATGTGATATGAAATCAATAAAAAAAATAGCTGATGAAAATAACTCTCTAATTATAGAAGATGCTGCTCATGCTCTTGGAGCAAAATATTCTTGTGGTTCGATGGTAGGGTCATGTAAATACTCTGATATGACTGGATTTTCATTTCATCCAGTGAAATCAATTGCCGCTGGTGAGGGTGGAATGATAACCACCAATAACGAAGAAATATATAAAAAGCTTTTAAGATTAAGAAGTCATGGAATAAATAAATCTAACGATGAATTAGTTTTATCAGATGAGGCATATACTGATGGAATCATCAACCCATGGTATATGGAAATGCAAGAACTTGGATATAACTATAGAATCACTGATATTCAATGTGCACTTGGCAAATCTCAGCTAAAGAAACTCCCACAATTTATTGAAAAAAGAATTGAATTGGTGAAAAGATATGATTCAGCCTTTAAAGATTCAAATTACATAGGCACCATACAAAATGGCACAAGGGATAAAAGTTCGCACCACTTATATGTTATAGGGGTAGATTTTCTAAATGCTAATATAACTAGAGCTCAGCTGATGAATGAATTATTAAAAAAAGGTATAGCAACACAAGTTCACTATATACCAGTAACGTCTCATCCTTACTATATAAGAAAGGGGTATGAGACTCATAATTATCCAAAAGCCGTAGAGTATTATAATCAAGCTTTATCAATTCCGTTGTATTACTCTTTAACTTTTTCAGAGCAAGACTATGTAATCGAAACCCTTAATAGCCTAATTTCTAAATGAAGAAATATGTGTATATGATGACAGGTAATGATGTATGGATTGATGCTGCAATACATCTATATCAAAAAAAAATAGCAAAACCAATTCTATGGCTTGGTGATGACCGTCATTTCAATAAAGCAAAAGAAATATTTTCTGATGATGTCTTATTTATGAATACATTTGTTCATTATCAGGAAAACATAGACCAAATTAACTACACTGATGAAAAAACAGAATTCTTTTTTTCTAAAAATTATCTAAGGGCAAAAGATCGCTGCTTAAAAATGATGGATAGATTGGATTTATATGGTTCTTTCTCCAGACAAGACAGAGAAGTAATATTTAACAAAATAGCAATATTTTTACTTAAGAAATTATCAAAAGAAAAACCCGATGCATTAGTAATGGCTGAAATAGCCCACTCGCATGCCCAATATTTAGTGCTTGAAGTATGCTTGTTTCTTAATATAGAAATAGTTAAATTTAATACTTGGATTTTAGGACCACTTTTATATTTAGAGAATTTGAGAACAGGACAGAGGTTCGAAGTAGATTATGAGATTGATTCAGAAATATCAAGAACTATAGAAAATGAAATTGATAATTACATAGATAGCATTATTGCAAAGAAGAATGAAGGTAATTTCGAGTTAGAATATATGAAAAATCAAAGACTTAATTCGACTTTTAAAAACAAGATTTTAAGCTTTATAAAATCAGGCTGGCTTGATTTTATAAAAGAATGTTGGTTCCAATTTAGAAAGAATATTAAAAATAATTATTATCAAATTAATCCCTACAAGCATGGACTTTTCACAAGAAGCAAGATTAAAAGAATTAGAAGATCAAATTTGATTAAAGAACAAAATAAAAATGTTGTAAAATTAAACCTATCAAGTAAGTTTGTATATTTTGCTTTGCACTTTGAGCCAGAAAGAACAACAAACCCTGATGGTGGAGTATTTCATGACCAATTCTTAGCTATTCTTTCTTTACGAAGAATTCTTCCAAGAGAAATTAAGATAATTGTAAAAGAACATCCGTCACAATTTTATATATATGACAGAGGATCTAGGGGTAGAAGTCCTTTATTTTATGATCTAATCAAAAATATTGATGGGATTGAGCTTGTGGACTATACAGAAAATTCATTTAAATTAATATCCAAAGCAGAAATGACCGCAACCATTTCAGGCACCATTGCCTTGGAGTCTGCAATTATAGGAAAGCAATCTCTCATTTTTGGAAACGCTTGGTTTAATAATTGTCCAAATGTGACTTCATGGAGCAAAGACTTAACATATAAATCTATTATTAATAAAAATATAGCTGACTCTAATTCTATAAGAAGCTTTCTAAAAGAAAGCAAGAAAAAACATACTGTATTAGGATGTCAAAATACAAGTTGCCAAAATACTTACAGTAAATATTTAAATTTCAGGCAGTTTTCTGCTCAGGAATTTCAAGGCGTTACTCATCTTTTAAAACAATTTTTTCAATCAATATAACAAAAATTAAAAATGAACATCGGTGCTATTATTTTTTCAAGATTTAGCTCTCAAAGATTGCCCGGTAAAGCACTAATGGATATATCTGGTAGATCTTTACTAGGCAGGGTAATTGATCGCACTAGAGAAATTCAAGGGATTCACAAAATTATAATTGCTACATCTACTGATGTTGAAGATGATCAAATTGAAAATTTTTCAAAAAAAGAAAATATTGAAATCTATCGTGGTAGCTTAGATGATGTTGCAAGACGAGCACTTGATACCTGCGTAAAGTATAACTTAGATAAGTTTGTTAGAATATGTGGAGATAGACCATTCTTTAGCCCCAATTTAATCTCAGAGCTAATAGAGCTAAGCAATAGCTCAAACTTTGAGATAATTACAACAACATTTCCAAGAACTTACCCTCCTGGACTTACATGCGAAATACTAAACACAAAGACATTAATGAACTCTATAGATTTAATCAAAGATAAAGATGATAAAGAGCATTTAACTAGTTACTTTTATAAACATCCAGATAAATATTCTATTAAGAATTTTTATCCAAATGAAGACCTCAAATTTGATGAAATCAACTTATGTGTTGATACTCAAAAAGATTTAGAAAGAGCCATTTGGATTGCCAACCAAATAGATAAAAAGGAACTGTCTTATGATAACATACCCAACATTATTTCATTAGCGCATGAATGGGATAAAATTTTTCTCAAATAAAGGGGCTTTATATGATTATTTTAGGAATACATGATGGGCATAACGCAAGTGCTTCCTTAATTGTCGATGGAAAACTAGTTTGTGCGCTAGGAGAAGAAAGACTTTCAAGAGACAAGCATCAATATGGATATCCAGCAAAAGCAATAGAAACAGTATTAAATGCCGCAGGAATTTCTATTGTTGATGTTGATAGAATTGCTATGTCTACTGCAACATTACCTCCAGCCTATTTTTACACTTCAAGAAATTCCACTTTAACTATTGCAGATTATTGGAAAGAACAAAAAGAATATTGGTATCCAAAATTATATAAAAATCAAGATCCAAAATATCTTGATATCTTTGCTGACAAAGTTGATAAAGATAATTTTCCTTATGATGAGAGCCTAATCAAACATGAAAGAGATCATGAAGGTATGTGGAAAGCAAGGCTTAATCATTTATGTAAAACCTTAAATATAAACGAAGACATAGTTTCAGTTCATGATCACCACAAAAGTCATGCTTATTATGCATACATTACTGATCCAAATAGAGATAAACCAATGCTTGTTTATACAATGGATGGCGGAGGCGATAATGCAAATGGAACAGTTTCTATTGGTGAACCTGGTAAACCCCTAAAAGAAATATCTAGATCATCTAATTGCAATATTGGAAGGATGTATAGATATGCAACATTATTATTAGGTATGAGGCCTGCAGACCATGAATATAAACTAATGGGACTGGCAGCATACAATAGTGAAAAGTATGGGAAAGACGCATATGATATTTATGCTGAAACATTGGAGGTTGATGGTTTAGGTTTTAAGTATAAAAATGAGATAAAAGACCATTTTTGGTATTTTAAGGATAAATTAGAAGGCCAGAGATTTGATGCTATTGCATATGGTATTCAAAGAAGATGTGAAGAGCTTTTAACTGAATGGATTGCAAATGGCATTAAGGAAACAGGTATTGGTAATATTGCTATGTCTGGCGGTGTTGCGCAAAATATAAAAGCAAATAAACTAATTGGAGAATTAGATGGCCTAGAGCATTTATTTGTACCACCAGGACCGGGTGATGAATCGATATCAATAGGCGCTGCATATCTTGAATTAGTAGAACAAGGAACATCTTTAGATGAAATTGAATCACCATCTCATGGATATTTTGGACCAAGTCATTCAGAAGAAAATGTAAAAAAAGCTATTGATGAAAATTTAGAAGCAGACTGGGAAGCAAAAAAAGTTACACCCATAGAGGTTGCTAAACTATTAGCTGATGGGGATGTTGTTGCCAGATTTGGAATTGAAAGCATGGAGTTTGGTGCAAGAGCTCTTGGGAATCGTTCAATTATTGCAGATCCTAGAAGACCGGATGTAATTCATCATATTAACAAATTAGTCAAAATGAGAGATTTTTGGATGCCTTTTGCTCCAAGCATACTTGCTGAAAGAGAGACTGATTATATGATAAACCCAAAGGGTCTAGACACAAGGTTTATGGCAATAGGTTGTGATTCCACAGATCTAGCAAAAGTACATTTACCAGCAGGTTTGCATCCATTCGATAGGTCAGCACGACCACAAGTTGTCCATAAAATAGATAATCCTGGATACCATGCTTTAATAAAAGCATTCGAGGATTTAACAGGAGTTGGTGCAGTTATGAATACCTCCTTTAATATTCATGGTGAGCCAATCGTAGGAACACCAGAGCAGGCAATAGATACATTTAAACGATGCGGATTACATCATCTTCTAATTGGAGATTGGTTAATTAGCAAAGTTAAGAAATAATATATATTATTATTTAGAAATAGGAGAAATTTATGTTATTTATAGCTGAAATAGGCATGAATCATAATGGGAATCTTGATTTATGTAATGAATTAGTTCGACAAGCTAAATGGGCTGGAGCTGATATAGCCAAATTTCAACTTGGATGGAGAGCAAATCCTGATGAAATAAATCATATCACTCCTGATGATTTAAAAAAAATTGAACAAATTTGTAAATACAATGAAATTGAATTCATGGCTTCAATTATTACCGAAGAAGGATTTGAGCTATCAAAATATGTTGATTTTGATAGATATAAGATAGCAAGCAGAACCGTTATAGATAAACCCGAATTAGTTCATTCGATTTTAAAAATAGGCAAACCCACATTCTTGTCTCTAGGTATGTGGTCTGAAGATGGACTGCCTTTTAACGAATATAACAACATAACATATATGTGGTGTAAGTCCTTATACCCTACATACCCTTGGGATCTAAAAGACTTACCAAAAAATTTTAACGCAATCGATATTGATGGTTTTTCTGATCACAGTATTGGGATTGAGATTGTATTGACAGCAATTACGAGAGGCGCCACTGTAATAGAAAAACATTTTACTTTAGATAAATCAGATACCACTATAAGAGATCATAGTCTAAGCGCAACACCAGAAGAGTTCAGAATGATGGTCAACTTGGGCCGCAATATCCACAAAAACAATTTATTAGGTATTTAAAATTTATTAATGGAAAAAGAACAACCTTTAGTAACCATATACATTCCATGTAGAAATTACGGTCATTTTTTAAATCAAGCCGCAGAGAGTGTTATAAATCAAGTATATAAAAATTGGGAACTAATCATAATTGATGAAGGTTCAAAAGATGATACTTCTAATATCGCTGAGAAAATTTTAAAACGAAAACCTGAGCAGATTACATTTGTCAAAAATCAAAAACCAAAAGGCCTTCAAAAGCTAGCAAATGAAGTCTTAAGTATTGCTAATGGAAAATATATGATGAGGCTTGATGCAGATGATTGGCTTGATGAATCTGCTTTATTTCTTTTGGTAAATAAACTAGAGACCTCAAAAAATGCTGGTTTAGTTTACGGCAACTACTACTATACAGATACAGATGGAAAAATTTTAGATGTAGAGTTTAGACAAAGAATTGGAGATGAAGATTTAGCAGGTCAACTGCCACCTCATGGTGCTTGTACTTTATTTAGAACTAGAGCCTTAAAGAACGCAGGAGGATATTCAGAAGATGTTAATGCCCAAGATGGTTGGGATCTTTGGTACAAACTTGCTGACAGAATTGGTGCAACTAATATACAAGTACCTATATTTTATTACCGTCAACATGGAGACTCCATGAGTAGAGATAGTAAAAGGCTTTTGCAGGCAAGATCAAAAATATTTGAACAAATTAGCAGTAAATTAGAAGGAGATTATAAACCTACCACTTTAGCTGTAATACCTGTAAAGGAATCCTACCCTGATTTTGAAGGAGTACCATATAAGGAGATTAATGGGCGATCTATTTTAGAAATCGCTATAAAGAATGCATCTCAGTCAAAGAAAATAAGTACAATAATAGTATCCTCTGAAAGCCAAAAAGTTTTAGATTTCGCAAAAAAGTTAGAAAAAGATGGCAAAGTTCCAGCTCATATTAGATTATTAAGAGATAAAGATGCAAAATCACAGGGAGTACCAATAAGAGACTTTATGTTTATTGCTGGAGAAAAATACTCTAAGATAAATAAATCATTACCCGACATAATCATATTTTTAAGTTTACATGCTATAAACAGAAATCATGAACATATCGACAATGCCTTGAATGTTCTTAGAATAACCGAAAGTGATAGTGTAGTATCTGTTCAAGAGGAGAGAGAGCCTATGTTTAATTATGGAGGAAATGGCCTAGAAATAATAAACAGAGGCAGATTTCAAGATCTTACCTTTGATAAGGAAAGGTTATATAGATTTAACGGATCAATCATTGCTACTTGGTGGGAAGTATTAAAAGCAGATACTCTTTTTGGAGAGAAAATAGCACACATCGAAATGTCAAATCTAGATAGTTTGCAAATCAAGACCTCCGCAATGCTTGAATATTTTAACAATCTAAAATCTTAATGAAATACATATATGTCTGCTAAATATATTTTTAGATTAGATGATGCTACCGCTTTTTCTAATAGAGATAAATGGAGTTTAATTGAGAATTTATTTGATAAATATAATATCAAACCTATTGTTGCAGTAACGCCAGATAATCAAGATCCTAATATCAAATATCATGATGAAGACACAGATTTTTGGAATAAGGTTAATGCTTGGAGTAAGAAAGGCTGGTCAATTGCAATGCATGGCTACCAACATATTTATCACGATGTTCCAAAAGAAAATTTAATAATTCCATTTTATGATAGGAGTGAGTTTGCAGGATTAAATCTAGAAGATCAAAAATTTAAAATCAACAAATCTCTAAATATATTTAAAAATAATGGAATATTACCAACAATATGGGTCGCACCATCTCACAGCTTTGACAATATCACCTTAAAAGCTCTTTATGAATCAACAGAAATAAGGATTGTAAGTGATGGGATAGCCTTGTTTCCTTATTTTAAAAATAATTTTTATTTTATACCTCAACAAATATGGAATTTACAAAATAAAAAATTTGGAGTTTGGACCGTTTGCCTGCATCCAGATACCATGACAGATGAAGAATTTAATCAATTATCTAAAAAACTAGAAGAAGAGAAGCTGTCTATAAAAATAATATCTGTAAATGATATTAATTTTGACAAAACAGATAAGACAAATTTCTTAAATTCTTTTTATAGCTTTTATTTTTGGACAATTTTTTATATAAAAAAATCATTAAAGAATATCCGTTGTATGGTTTTAAAAAAATAAGAGATTAGGATGAATAAAAAATGAAAGTGCCTGAAATAATTTCTTCAGCTAATAAGAATAATTGGATTCATGTTTTCTTGATTGTTAATCCTATAGCTGCTTCGGTCTCCAGACTGATCAAGGAAACATATAATTTAGAAGAATCAAATATTTTAACCGTATCTCTTAGAGAGACAGACTTATCTATTATCGATTTTAATACAATGCACTTGAATGACTCTTTAAAAAATAAAATTTTGATAAAATTCTTCAAAAGCTATCCAAATACTAAGAAAATTCTAGACAGAATAGGAAAAGATAACAAATTTATTTTATATACCTCATGGGCTTATAAAGAGTCATTTCAACTACCTTCAGTTAGAAGGCTTGTAAGTTCAAGTAATTGCATGGGCCATATGTATATTGAAGAAGGCCAGGCAACATACAGAGCTTCAAAACCGTTCTCTTCAAAAAAATCAATCAGGCACAATACTCTCCATGCAGAAAATCTCATAGATGTATATAGAGACGACGCGCATGCCTTTATTGGTATATTGCCTGAAGCATACCCAGAAGCCCCTAAAGAAAAACTTTACATATTAAATAACTTTACTGACCTAAAAAAATTCTATAAGCCAATTTTAATTGGCATAAAAACAATTGGTCTTACTTGCGCTGAAAGAAGGCTTAAAAAAAATCAATGGAGAAATATGATACAAACCTTAATAGATAATATGCCTGATGGAGGAGTAATCAAGCTTCATGCCAGTTTTCTCTCAAATAAAAAATCGAGAATGAGGATACATTCAATTTTTGAAGAAATAGCTCCTGATTCCATTAGCATCTGTAATGATAAAGCTATTATTGAACTTGAGATGTTATATGAGAAAAAAAAGCTCCTGGGATCTCTTACATCATTAGAGAAATATGCAGAAGCATTAGATTCAGAATTTAATAACGTAATCCTATATTAATAATCTATAATTATTCTTTAGTATGAGTACTCAAACATATCAAACAGAATATAGATTAGATATTCTGAACATTCAAAACTTTGCTTTGTACGTTTATTTCTTTTCTATAATTTTTGAAAGTTTTGATTTATTTGGACTGGGATCAGTTTCTTTTTTTTCAGGTATTTTTTATGTTTCAGTTATTACTCCAAGTATTATAAATTTAATTAATATAAATAAAAATATTTATTTTTTGTGGCCAATTGTGGTCTTTACAATATATCTCTCACTAGTAAGTCTGGTAAATATAAATTCATTTTCTTCAAGGATTGTTGATTTTCAGATGATCTTAAATTTATGCATTTTCTTTATAATCATCAATCACGTTAAAAAGGATAACAAAGTTATTGAAAAGGCTTTTTGCGCTTTTTTTTATAGTGCTTTCATTGGATCAGTGATGCTGATTTTAGGAATTGGGACTGAAATTTCAGACGAAGGACTCAGGCCAGGAAGGCTTATGTTTTATGGGTCTGGTCCAAATGAGCTTGGCATAAAACTGGCAAGCGCATTAGCTATAGGATCTGTCTTTATATTTCAAAATAAATTTCGCTATAGCCAAATTCATAAAATATTCTTATTGTTATGCCTGCCAATTATTTTTTATGCAATTCTACAGACAGGATCTAGAACAGCAATTTCTGTGCCCTTTCTTGCTTTATTTGTATGGTTCTTTGCTCGCATTCTTGCATCGAGATATAAGTTACTTGCTATTATATCTGGGGTATTAATTTTAACTGTTGTTGCAATACCTTTGGTTTTCTTTGCAATGCAATCAGAAGTGCTTGTAGATAGATTCTTAAATACAGGAGCAGCTGATTTTGGTGCTCAAAATGGGAGGTTTTTCTTATGGTTAGGTTTTTTTTCTTTAATACAAGAAAATCTTATATTTGGTAATGGCTTGTCTGGTTTTGAAAAAATTTGTCAAGACTTCTTCGGATTTGTGGAGAGTCCTCATAATGTAATTCTTGAAGTGGTATTATATACCGGCCTAATTGGACTGTTTTTATATATCATTTTTTTATATAGATGTTTTTATACCGCCTATAAGTTATATAAAAATAATAAAGAGTTGCTTCCAATTCTTTTAATTCCATCTGTACTAGCCTATATAATATTTTTACAAGCATTGTCTGAAAAAATTGTTTGGTTAATACTTGCATATATTATTGCAACATATTTGTATAATCCTGAAAGGCCCAACTACAAACTATTTGATAGATGAAAATACTTATAGTCATTGACTCTATTGGAACTGGTGGCGCTCAAAAACTAAAAGCAGAACTAGCAAAAGGGCTTTCTAGTGCTGGAAATGTTGTAGAAATTTTTACATATAATCAGTTTTCTGATGATTTCTTTAAAAATGAATTAATTAGATGCGGCATAAAAATTCATACTGCAGAAAAACTGAGAACAGGTTTTTCTTTCAAAGTCTTATCAAGCCTAAAAAGAATTATTTCAAACAATTTTGATGTCATTATTAGTTCGATGCATACACCAAGTATTTATACATTTTTAGCATTGATGGGCAAAAGAAAAATTAAATTTATAGTTTGCGAAGAGAGCTCTTCAATGGCTCCAGTATCTTTTTTTAAAAGGATTCTATTTTATTTAACTACACTATATGCTGATAAAGTTGTGCCAAATAGCTTTCATGAAGGCGAGCTCATGAAGAAACTTCCTGGAAGGTCTGGAAAAGTTTATCCAATATGGAATGGTTATGACGTCATTCATGAACCTTTGGACTTTTCATCAAAACATCATAAAGAAAACATTACGGAGCTTATTGTGATCGGCAGAGTCGCTTATCCAAAAAATGGATTGAATCTCTTAAAAGGCCTATCTATGTTTTATGAGAGAAACAAATGGCTTCCTAACGTAAGTTGGATTGGTAGAGATGAAAATGAAAAAAGATCAATCTTAATGAAAGAAAAGATGAATGACTATCTCAAAAGAAACGTCGAATTGTCTAAACATTGGAATTGGCTTGGTTTGGTAGATGATGTAGAAGACTACTATAAGAATAGCGATGCTTTATTGCATTTAAGTATTTATGAA
>Ga0066845_10000420_pt1 | contig 13432 bp, 8 predicted proteins | sample ETNtaG_31_FD_65488 | JGI IMG/M metagenome (GOLD analysis project Ga0066845, IMG submission 65488) | Marine microbial and viral communities from oxygen minimum zone, Eastern Pacific Ocean - ETNP201310SV78 | ecosystem: Environmental > Aquatic > Marine > Oceanic | place: Pacific Ocean: Eastern...
TGTCGAATGGTTTCGAGACGCATCGGTCGCGGGTCGATGACGCGACGCGAACGGAGGGACGCGCGCGCGCGAGAGGGAGGGGAGGGAGGGTGAGGAGACGTCGTCTCGATGTCGTGGATGGGTTCGGCGCGCGCGCGGTGTCGATGCGGTGAGAGAGAGAGAGAGACGAGATTGACGATGGATGAATACGCGCTTTTTCGAGGCGCGCGCAGGCGCGCGGATCAGTTTCGAGCGCTCGTTCGAAAGAATTATCTTCTCAAGACGAAAGGGATCCTGCGATGTTGTACGCTGTGTGAGATCATGGTGCCGGTGTTGTTCGTGGCGTTGATGTGCATACCGAAGGCGTTGGTGCCGGACGAACGGACGAACGACGAGTTCGCGAGGCCGTATTCGTTGGCGGGCGGAATGGAGGCGGCCAACGTTCGTGATTTGCGCGGATTTCGGTTCTTGGTGAGTCCTGAGAGCGCGGAGACGATGGATTTGGGGAGACGGGCGTACGTGAACATGGTGTGCTTGAGCGAAAAGTCGGAACACATCGATAGAAGTTTCGCCTCGGATACGGACCCGCAGAGGGTGAGCGTGTACAATAGGATGCACGAACAGGCGCAAAGGTCGACAAACGTGGCGACCGGGGTCAAGGCGGCGTTCGAGTCCAAGGCATTTAACAATACGGCGATGGCGAACGCGTGTTCGGACGCGTGTTTGCGCAGTTCGACGTGTTTTAACGACGAGTGGGACGTGATATTAGACGAAGTCGTCGCCACCGAGGCGAACGAGACGGCGGCGATGACGTACATAAACGCGCGCCCGGGAGAAGTTTTCGCGTACGCAAAATTCGACTCCGGAGGTGACATCTCGGCGACGAGCGCGTTTGATTATACGCTTCGATTGAACTCGACGAATGTCAAGAACAAGGATGAGAAGGTGGCGGAATTCATGGACGAGGACTTTACATCAAGGTGGGATAGCACGTACAACTCGTACGATTGGACCGGATACAAGGCGTTCTTGTATGCACAAAACGCGTTCGATGGGGCAATCATAGACATGAAGGATGGGAACGGCGACTTTTCCGTTCTCTTGGACACATCGGTGAAGGCGTTCCCGTGGCTCGGGTTTGACTACAACATCGGCGGCGTCATCGCGGCGGCGTTTTACGGCTTCGTGGGCGCGCTCGCGTTTCAGACGAACGTCGTCCTCGTGATGAAATCGATCGTGGTCGAGAAAGAGTTGAGGCTGAGAGAAGGCATGAAAATTATGGGCTTGACGAACTCCATGTTTTGGAGTTCGTGGTTCGTGACGCACTGGTTGTCCGCGATGATATCCGTGATTTTGGTCACGTTGGTGGGCATTTACCCGTTCGCGTACACCGATCAATTCATTCAGTTTCTTTTCTATTCGTTATGGGTCGCATCTCTGACGTTATGGAACTTTTTCATCTCGACCTTTTTCTCTCGTTCCATCACCGCCACCATCGTCGGTTGCTTTGCCTACGTGCTCACGATGGTCCCCGCCATCGCGATTCGCATCACCGCTCCGGAGGGTTCGCGCGGTTGGATCTCGAGTTGCATCTTTCCATCGGGCGCGATGAACACGTGGGGCGCGGTGTTGGCCATTTTAGAGGTGAACAGGGAAGGAATCACGTGGAAAACGTTCAACTCGAACGTCACGCTCAAAGGAAACGTCTCCCCCGCCGGTGTTTTCGGCATGGTCATTTTCGATTGCTTCCTGTACGCCTTCTTGACGTTTTATTTCGACGCCGTCTGGAGGACCGAGTACGGAGTGCGTCAACCGCCATGGTTCTTGTTCACGCGTAGATACTGGTTTGGTGATTCTTCTCGAGCTCAAGCCGACGAAGAGACGCTCGCGATGGATCAACAAGAATCCGGTGAAAGTGTAGAGCCTCTCACGCGACAGCAGATGAACAACGCGAGTATCATCATTCGAGGTATGACGAAGAGATTCGGTGAAGAGGTCACCGCTGTGAACGACTTGAGCATGACATTCGTTCCCGGACAAGTCAGCGGATTACTCGGTCACAACGGTGCCGGAAAGACGACAGCGATTAATATTCTGACTGGTTTAATCGAGAGAACCTCCGGTAAAGCCGTCATCAACGGGTACGATACCGAGACGCAGATGCAAGAAGTTCGCGCGAGTCTGGGCATCTGCCCGCAATTCGACGTTCTTTGGCCCACGCTCACGGTTCGCGAGCATTTGGAATTATACGCCGCCTTCGCGGGCATGCGTAAAGATGAAGTGAATCGAGAGCTCACGACTGCCATCGAAGAGGTTGCGTTAACGGAAAAGATCGATGCCAACTCGTCGGATCTTTCAGGAGGTATGAAGAGAAAACTTTCGCTCGCCATAGCGTTCATCGGGAATCCCGCCGTCGTGTTCCTCGACGAACCCACCTCTGGTATGGACCCGTATTCGAGGCGTTTCACCTGGGACGTCATTCGACGCCGGGCGGCGAACTGCACCGTCTTGCTGACGACGCACTTTTTGGATGAAGCCGACTTGTTGTGCGATCGAGTCGCTATCATGAGCGCTGGAAGCTTGGCGTGCATCGGTTCTCCGTTATTCTTGAAGTCGAAATTCGGCACGGGCTACTTGCTCACGTTTGCGAGAAGCCGCGCGTCGTCCGCTCAGCTCGAAGCGATGACGCAACATAACACAAACAACGTCCTGAGAATCGTCAAAGAGTTCGTGCCTCGCGTGCAAATTCACAGCGACGTCGGAGCGGAGCTATCGTTTTCTCTTCCATTCGAGTCGACGAGTCAATTTTCCGCCTTGTTCAAAGCGTTGGACGACCGCATCGAGTCGCTGGGTTACTCGAGCTACGGCATCAGTTGCACCACTCTCGAGGAGGTTTTCCTTTCGCTCGCGCACGGGGTCGGCAAGAAGATACACAACCTTCGCGCGAATGACGCGGAGAACGCCGATGATGAACGCGAAGAGGACGAAGCCCCCGACGCACGCATGCTCTCCATGAAACGAAAAGCGGCGCGCGACGCCTACACCACCGGTGGGGCTCTTCTCCGCATTCAACTCCGACGTTTACTCTGGAAACGTATGCTCAACTGGAAACGCACGGCACGATCAGCCATGCTTCAACTCATCGTTCCGTGTATGATGGTCGTCCTCGCTCTCTACATGACGACGCTGAGATTCACACCTGGCAGCGTCATCCCGGAGAAGACAATCGGCAGAAACTTGCTCGGAAACAAAAAGACCATCGTCTCGCATCCGGCGTCCGACGCCGAAGCGGCGAGCGTGACGGCGGCGTTGGGTATCGATTCGTACTCGCTGTTATCGCAGTATCTTCCTGAGGTGTCGTGCATGTGCGGGTGCTTGGCGAGCAGCGACGACATCAACTTTGCGGGATTGTCGTGCTGTTCGTACAACCGAACGACCGAATCCGCCTGTAATCTGGTCATCGCGGCTCGCGCGAGCGGAAACTGCGTGAAATCGACGAAAGGATGGGACGTGCAGGGCGACGTTTTGGGCATCTCTTGTTCGAGCAGGGTGGACGCGAGCATTGACGCGCATCTGCTCGAGGTCCAAGAGCCCTCCATGCCGTGTCAGCTTGGTAACGCGCCGTGCGACGCGATGTACGTCAATGACTACACAAACTCGCGTTATACGCACACGCTAAGCGCACATCAGACGGCTATTCACGGCATGCCGGCTGCGGTGAACACGGCGAATCAAGCGATTTTACGTCGACGCGCGGGTAACGTGGCGCTCAAGACGAGGATACATTTTTACCCGAGCAACGTGCTCAAATTGAAGGAGGGCGACGTCACGGAGGCTGAAAACGCGGACACGGCGTTCATCGTCTCCATGTTTACAGTCATGGGTCTCGCCGTGCTGAGCGCTAGCGTTTCCATTTTCCCGGTGTACGAGCGATGCAACAATTCCAAGCATCTTCAACTCGTGAGCGGCATCGACAAGCGCATGTACTGGTTGGCGCACTTCCTCGCCGACATGACGCAGCTCGTGCCGGCGTTCGTCATCATCGTCATCATTTTCGCCGGTTTCAACGCCTCGTACTTCCAGGATCAGCTCGGAGCCATCGCCGTGCTTTTGCTCATGTTTATGATCACGTCCATTCCGCACGCGCACTTCCAAGGATTTTGGTACTCGAGCGAATACTACACCTTTGTCGGACAGATCGGCATGAACTCGGTCATCGGCGTCATCACGACGATCGCCGGCATCGTCACCGATGCGTTGAAGGATTTGAACAAGGATACGAAGTTGGTGGCGAAAATCTTCAACAACGTTTTCCCCTTTTTCATTCCGCATTTCAGCTTCGGTAAAGGTCTGTACGACATCGCTCAAAACGGCTTAGACAAGACGAGACAGGTGTTCCGCGAAGACTGTTTATGTCTCAAACCCGTCGTGGCGAAGGGTTCCTTCAACGTCATCGCCGACGACATCGGCTACTTGATCGGAACGTTCTTCATGTGGTCCGCGCTGTTGTTTTACCGAGAGTACAAGGAAAACATCTCGAACTGGAGAATGATACGACACGGAGAACGAATCATCGAACCGAGAGAAGACGAGGACGAAGACGTGCGCGCGGAGCGAGAACGAGTTCGGACAGGAAACGTGGAGGACGACGGGGTCATCATCGATAATCTGTCCAAGACGTACGAAGCGTCCTTGGGAACGCTCGGGTCGAAGAAACTCGCCGTGCGCAATCTCAGCGTAGGTTTGCATCGAGATCAGTGCTTCGGTTTGCTCGGAATCAACGGCGCCGGTAAGACGACGACGTTTAAGATGCTCACCGGAGAGTTCCCTCCGTCCGCCGGTGACGCCGTGATTCACGCGCGCGACGGCGTCATGCACAGCGTTCGACGCAATCTGAACGCGGCGCGACGATTGATGGGATATTGTCCGCAGTTTAACGGATTACAACCGAATTTCACGGCTCGGGAACACATTGAATTCTACGCCGCCATTCGCGGAATGCCCCCAGAGGAAATTCCAAAGGTGACGACGCAGCTTCTCGAACGCATGGATTTGACCAGGTACGCCGATCGACAGGCTGGTACGTACAGCGGCGGTAACAAGCGTAAACTGTCCGTCGCGCTCTCTCTCGTGGGTGAACCAGAGATCGTCTTCCTGGACGAACCGTCCACAGGCATGGATCCTGAGGCGAGACGTTTCATGTGGGACGTCATCTCGTCCATGACCGCCGGACGCACCATCGTGCTCACGTCTCACTCCATGGAGGAGTGCGAGGCGCTGTGCAATCGCATCGGTATCATGGTGAGCGGTGAATTCAAGTGTCTCGGCTCTCTTCAACATCTCAAATCGCGATTCAGCGAGGGATACTCGATCGATTTGCGATTCGCGGAGGGCAAGAGGGACTACGTGTTGCGAGCGCTCAAGACGACGCACGGTGATCTGGACGCCGAAGTGGTCGAAACGCACGATACGGAGATTAAACTTCGAGTGATGAATCCTCAGATGAAATTGTGGAAAATCTTTGACGCCGTCGAGGCGATGAAAACGTCCGAGGACGAGGCGACGAAAATCGATGACTACTCGGTGTCGCAGACGACGCTCGAGCAAGTCTTCATTCGATTCGCAAAGGAACAGAACGAGGAGACGCACAGTGCTCCGGGTTTACAACAATGAAGCAGTTAGGCTGTTAGACTGAATACAACTAGTAGCTGGACGAGTAGCAGTGATTTCTACATGCATTTATTCAACAATTTGACGCACTACATGTCTGATTAATTAGCGTTAGCGTTTAGCATCCCACCTCCGCCTCTTGTTGTTCCGGCTGCGCCGGCGGGCTGTCGAGGCACACGCCTCTTGGCTCGAGATTCACGTTCATCTTCCTCGCCTGCGTCATGGACGCCGGGTGCAATAACTCTCTAATCTCCTCGATGTCGGCATATCTCGCCGCGATCTCAGCGACAGGGCGACCGGTCTCCAGAGCCTCTTTTGCCACCGCCGACGAACGCTTGTAGCCGATGAGAGGTAACAACGCCGTCACGATGCCGATGGAGTTTTCCACGGAAGTTTTACATACCTTTGGATTAGCGGTGATGCCGTCGATGCACTTTTCGCGCAACGTTCGCAAACCGCGCTCCATCATCTCCATGTTGTTCAATAAGTTGTAGATGATGACGGGTTCGAAGACGTTGAGTTGCAACTGCGCGGCTTCCGAGGCGTGCGCGATGGAGGCGTCGGTGCCCATTATTTGGAAGCACACCTGATTCATCACCTCGGGGATGACGGGATTGATTTTTCCGGGCATGATGGACGATCCCGGCGCGACGGCGGGAAGGTTGATCTCGTTAAACCCGCACCTCGGTCCACTGCTAAGGAGACGCAAATCGTTGCAAATTTTGGAAATTTTCACGGCGACGCGCCTCAATATGTTAGAAAAGAGCAAAAAGCTCGACGTCGAGCTCGACGCTTCGATGAAATCGTGCGGTGAGCGCATGGGAAGATTAGTAAGCGATGACAGCGCCGACACTGCGCGCTCGGCGAACGACACGTCGGCGCAGATGGACGTCCCGATTGCCGTGCCTCCGAGATTCACCTCGTACATTTGATCGACGTTTCGCTCCAAAAACGTCAAATCTGCCTCAAGCGTCGCCGCGAACGAGTGAAACTCTTGACCAAGCGTCATCGGCACCGCGTCTTGCAACTGCGTTCGCCCCATTTTGATGATGTCCTTGAACTCATCGCCCTTTTTACGCAAACTGTCGATGGTCAATCGCAGCTCCTCCACCACGCCGCCGTGTTTCAACACCACGGCTAATTTCGCCGCGCTCGGATACGCGTCGTTCGTGCTCTGACACAGATTCACGTGATCGTTCGGATTCACCACGTCGTACACTCCGACGGGTAATCCCAACTCCAACGCCGCCAGATTCGCGATCACTTCGTTCGCGTTCATGTTTGTCGACGTCCCGGCGCCACCTTGCACAACTTCCACCGCGAAGTGCCTGTGATGTTCATCCGAATCGATCAATCGATCGCACGCCGTCTCGATCGCTCGAAAAACGTCTTCGCTCAGTAATCCAATCTCCGCGTTCGCGATCGCGCACGCCTTCTTCGTCAGCGCCAACGCGCGAATAAACTCTGGAAACTCGCGCAGACGCACACCCGTCGTCGAGTAATTCTCCAACGCTCTCGCCGTCGCGATGCCGTAGAGCGCACCCGCGGGTATGTGCATCGCTCCGAGAAGATCGTGTTCGACGCGGTGCTCCTCGTCGAGGTCCGCCATGGCGCGCGCCATCGTGGCCGCCGCACCGCTCGCACGATGTCGGGCACCCCACGCGGGAGCCCCGCGCCCATCGGAACGGTGCGCGAGAGAGCGCGCGGACGTCCACCGCGCGAGTTCACACGCGCGGGACATCGCGCGTTTCATCTTTACCGCGCGTTCTATCGCGCGCATCGTCGTCGATCGCGCGCGCGCGTCGTCGTATCCGGCGCGCGCGCGTTTTTCGGGACATCCACGTCATCACATGCGCTCGACGACATCGCGCGCCGCGTCGCGCCATCGACCGACGCGCGCGCGACGAGAGGGATGCGAGCGATGGACGCGCGCGTGTCTCGCGTCGTGGTTCCGCGAACGAGGCGCGAGGCGCGACCGATGCGCGCGAGACGCGCGACGAAGGCGTGGGCGCGCCGAGAGGCGAACGGGGAAAGACGCGCGTCGGAGGATGTGGGCGCGCGAGCGCGCGCGCGAGCGGTGGCGCTCGCGCTCGCGGTGGTCACGGCGGTCGGTGTGCCCGCGCACGAGGCCGTGGCGCGGTTAGAGGGGGTGAATAACCCGTCGTTGTTGCCCCCGGGCGAACCCGCGCCCGTGCTCGACGTCGCAGGGTATTTGGGCAAGTCGGACATCGCGCGTCTCACGCGCGAGGTAGAGGCGCTCGAGCGCGACACCGGGATGAAACTTCGCGTCCTCGCGCAGGCGTACCCGCAGACGCCGGGATTGGCGGTGAAGGAGTACTGGAACGTCGACGACGACACGGTGGTGTTCGTCGCCGACCCGGGCCTGGGCAACATTTTAAATTTTAGCGTCGGAAGCAACGTAGACCTCGAGATCCCGCCCTCGTTCTGGACCAGATTGGCCAACAAATACGGCACCAAATTTTACTGGAGCGACAAGGGCGAGGAGGCGAGCATCTCCGCCGCGGTGAACGCCGTCGACGCGTGCGCGCGCGAGCCGCCCGGTCGCGCCAAGTGTTCCAAAATCACCGACTACGACGACGGCGTCCCCGCGGCGTCCTCGGGCGGGTTCTTGGGCGGTCTCTTCAAATAGAACACTCGTCACCAGTCATCGAACACCGATCAATCGCGCCTCTCCTTCCGTTCCGTTCCGTTCCGTCCCGCGGCGCGCCCGTCCTCCTTCCCTTTTCTGACACACATTCACGAATCACGACTCACCAATACCCCCCCTCCCCAATCCTCTCGAGGGTTTACATCCACCCCGCGCCCTCGACGTCCTCCTCCTCCTCGCGCGCGCCCCCCCTCGGTTCCCGAGCGTCACACCCCCGCGCGCGCGCGATTCGCGAGACGTAAATTCTCGCCACCGAATCCCTCGTCTCTCGAGCGATCTCCACCCTCGCCCGCGCGCGCACGCCTCGATCCATCCGAATGGGCATCGTCACCGCCCCGCGCGCCCTCGGCGCGCCCGCGCGCGCGCGAATCTCTCTCTCGCGCGCGCGACGCGCCTCCACCCTCACCCTTCGCGCGGGCATGCGCGTGGACCAAGTCCAAGCCATGGGCGATCGCGTCCTCGTCGTCGCGGACGAAGCGGAGAGTCAAACCAAGGGTGGATTGTTCATCGCCGGCGGTGGCGGCGCCGGTGGGCCGGGGAGCAATCTCACGGGGACGGTGAAGAGCGTCGGCGCGGAGGCCAAGGGGGTCAAAGCGGGCGATAAGGTGTTGATCAATGGATTCTCGGGCACGGAGGTGGAATTCGACGACGGGGCCAAGGGGAAGTTTGTGAATTCGAGCGATGTCTTGGCGGTGTTGAGTTGAGTCGAGTCGGAGTCAGAGTCGAGGGAGGAGACCGCCGCGCGAGGCGGCGCGAGGGACGAGACGCGAGACGCGCGAAGGTCGACGACGTCGATCGAGTATTATTTGTTTTAATGAGTACCACACGATGTGTTCGTTCGTTCGTTCGTTCGTTCGATGATCGAAAATTAAAAGTTACACGATTGATTGATTCGACTTTGACTTTGACTTCCGTCTTCGTCTCGTACCGTCCTCCGTCCTCCGCGCGAATGCTTAGTGGCCGGCGGCCGGGTTGTGGAAGTGGAACTTGCTCGCGCCGAGGGCTTCCATGACGGAATCGAAGATACCGAATTGACCGGCGGTCAAGGTACCGATCATGACGCAACGCGCGGCTAAACCTTGCGTGCAGAGCTTGACGATGCCCGTCTCGGCGGCGATGCGACCGAGACGCGTCATGATGGAACCCTCGCCTCCGGCGCCAGCCTTGTTCACCTTGGACAAGAGCGTGTCGGCGGGGTGAGAGATGATGGCGGCGACGACACCGGCGATGACACCGGAGGAGAGCGAGACGGAGACGTTTTCAGAGCTCGTGCACTCCTTGGGCGTCTTGCCCATGGAGTCGTAAATGGCTTCGGCGGCGCGCCCTTGGACGGCGAATTTGGCCATGGTGTACGGCACTTGCTTCGCCAAGATTGGACCGAAACCGGAGTAGAAACCCTTGATAATGCCCTCTTCGGACGCCATCTTACCCATGGCGGAGATCGTCGACGGGGCGTAGGTCGGGTTGGACACCAAACGAATGCGCGTCGCCTCGAGCGGGCAGAGAAAGACGTCGGCGATGAATTCGGCGACGGCGGCGGATCCGAGATAAATCGTGTTACGGTTATCCCACGCCTCTTGTTCCGTCATGCTTTGCGCGGCGTTGATCTTAAAGTATTCGACGCCGCCAAACTTGAACCAACCCTGAATGAAGTATCCCACCGCGGTGGGGCCGAGACCGGTGAGGAGCGCGCCCGCGCCCTCCTCGGCGATAACCTTGGAAAAGCCGGACACCATGCCGCCGTACTTGGACGGATCCAACTGAATTCTCGTCTGCGTCGAGAGTGAAAAAGATCGCGCGCGATACACACTCATCGTCAGTCACTCGTTCACCGCATCCCTCGTTCACCGCGTCGCGTCGACGCGTAAAGATTCGCGGATACGGAGGCGCGCGCGCGCGTTCCCTCCGCCGCGCACCTTGACGACATCCACCGGCGTCACCGCGCCGTGCGTGGCACCGCAACAGATCCCACCCGCGAGCGCGCCGCGGAGGTAATAATCCAACCCGTACTCCTTCGTGGACGCGGCCGCGAACATCGGGTTCGCGTTGCGTTCCTTGAGCGCGCCGAGCGTCGCCGTCGGCGCGTACAGGCTCGCGGGCGTCGCCCTCTTGATGAAATCCGTCAGCGTCATCCTGTGCGCGCGAACGCGAGACCGTCGTCGTCAGTCGATGCGCGAAGAGAGAGGATGGTTCTTTCACTTTCCGTCGCGCGAGGACGTCTCGACCGTCTTCTCGCGACTTTCGAGCGATGGGCGCGGTGCGGTGGACCGATCGCTATCCCGAGCGCCGATCGACGCGCCCATCGCGCGGGCGTCGCGACAAGGCGGTCGAGCGGTGACGCGAACGCGGGATGCGGTCGAACGCGATCGAACGCGGTGGGAACGCGCCTGAACGGTGAGTGGTGATGCGTGTGCGTGCGGTGTAAAGTGTGGGAAGTCGACGAGCGCCGGGGCTATTTTTTCGTCAATGCATCATCGTTTTTTCGCGGTGGTGGGCGACGCGTCACTCGGCGTCGCGCGACGGCGCGGCGAGCGAGGGAGGAGGACGGTGGTGATGAAGGAGGAGGAGAACGCGTGGACGTACGTGTTCGATCTCGATGGGACGCTGTATCCGATCGCGAATGGGTACGAAAGGGCGTGTCGGACGAGAGTGTTCGAATTCATGGTGAAACACTGTCCGGGCGTGGAGACGGTCGAGGAGGCGCGGTCGGTGTGGAGCGGGGCGTTTCGGAGGTATAATCAAACCCTTCGAGCGTTACGGTCGCTCGGGTTCGATGGATTCGACGAGGAAGAGTATTGGGCGTACACTCGAAGCGACGCGAAGGAGGCCTTGGCCCCGGTCGAGTCGACGCGCGCGTTCGTCGAGAGTCTTCGCGGGAAAAAGTACGTGTTCACGAATTGTCACGAGAAACAGGCGAAAGAGGCGCTCGTCGCGCTCGGTCTGTCCGATTGTTTCGACGGCGTCTTCGGTGCCGGGGACATGGGCGCGGTGTGTAAACCCGAACCGGCCGCCTTTGACGCCTTGTTCTCTCGATTCGACGTGCGAGACCCGTCTCGATGCGTCTTCTTCGAGGACTCGCTCAAAAACTTACGCACGGCGAATCGTTCGTTCGACATGGTCACCGTGCTCATCGCCAGCGACACGCTCACCGAGGAGATCGACGCGCGCGCCGCGAGTCGGCGGCCGAACGCCGCCGACGACGACGACGACGACAACGACGACGACGACGACGATCCCACAGCCTTCGTCGACGCCATCGTCCGCGGGGGTGAACTCACGATAGAATCCTTCTCGCGAGCATCCTTCAAACCCACCGAACGCGCCGTCGAGGCGTGCGCCGACGCCCTCCGCGGCGCGCGCGCCCCTCTCTCTTGTACATAAAACCACCATCTCGCATAGTGTATCACACCAGAACCCCATCAATGTGAGTCTCGCACGGCACGGCTCGTCATGACCGCGCAAAACCTCGTGCTGGTTTGGTATGACGAGTCCTGACTCACGCCGACCCCTCTACACCCCCACGTATACACACTCGGACCAACGATACGTACACACACACCGTGTATTCCTAACACACACGACCCATAAACGGATAAGAACACACCGCCGGCGTCGCCCCCTCGGCGTCCCGTCGCGTCGACCTCACACGCCGAACGCGCGCGATCGTTCTCGCGAGAAACGAGCGCGCGAGAACATCGCGCGTCCGTCGAGCATGCGCGCGCACGCCGCGCGCGTCGCGTTCGCGCCGACCGCGCGACCGCATCGTCGTCATCGTGTCGGCGCGCCCGGGCACCGCGCGAGGAATCCCCCGCGCGCGGTGAATCGCGATCGAAACGGCGCCGATCGCGGCCGCGAGCGCGCGGATCGCGAGAAGAAAATTCTCCCCGTCGATCTGCGCGTCGACGGCGCGAGCGCGCGCTCGACGAGCGCGCGGGATGAGGTGGAGATCGCGACGAACGGTGCCGCGAACGGGGTCGACGGCGCGCACGCGTCGGGGGCGTCGACCGAGCGCGAGAGCGAGACGCGATCGACGAGCGGTGACGTCGGTGGACGACAAATTTCTTCGGACGTCGTCGATCCCATCACGGCGGCGTCGGACGCGGCGACGACGAGATTGAGGGAACGTCTGCTCGCGGCGAGCGCGGCGTCGAGCGCGGACGCGACGCAGACGCAGACGCGAAGACCGTCCGTCTTGGTTCGGAAATTTGAGGAGTTGGAGATCGAAGCGTCGGCGTTGGAGGCGCTGGAGGCACAGATGCGCGACGCGGTGGAGATTGAAGATTACAACAACGCGGCGGCGTTGAAGCGCGCCGTCGAGGCGTTGCGCGCGACGGACGCCACGGGTCGCGCGTGCGACGCGTACGCGACGGCGATCGAGGAGAATCGATTCGAAGACGCGAGTCGTTTGCGTGACGCGGGTGTGGGGTTGTGCGGATGGTGGGCGGGCGTGGAGGAGCGAGATGGGGACGACGCGGGAGAGGACGAAGACGTTGCGGCGCCGAAGGGTGTCATCATGAAAATCAGTCGCCAACACGGACGATTGGTCGGGTCGACGTTTTCTCCGAGAGATTTGGCGGATGTCATCGAGTTGAACAAGGCGTACCCGAAAGGGTACGCGTACGACGCGGGACAACCGGTGTTGGAGATTTTGTTACAAGAGGATGAAGACGCCGCGGGCGGGTTTCGACGAGACGTCGCGCGACTCAACTACGTGCCGCAATCCGTCGCGTTAGCGTCCGACGAGGACGAGAACGAGAACGAGAACGAGGAGGAGGAGGAGGAGGAGGAGAAAAAGGACGCGCGTCGTCGGCGCGCCGCGTCGAGAGAGGATATCGACGCCGTGAAAGATGAAATCAAATCGAAACTCCTCGGACTCGATCCGTCGACGGGGAAAACGCGCGCCGACGCGTTGGATGAAATCAGCGCCATGTTGGATAAATTATCCACGGACGACGAGGAGGAGGAAGCCGACGGCGAAGACGCGTTCGAGACGGTCGACGATGAAACCTTGTACGACGTCAAGCGCACCGTTGCGTGTCTCCAACAAGAGGGCGTCCACGCGTTCGTTCTCACGAGCGACGACGAGATCATTCCGTACGACGACGACGACGACGA
>Ga0066845_10000422_pt1 | contig 13387 bp, 12 predicted proteins | sample ETNtaG_31_FD_65488 | JGI IMG/M metagenome (GOLD analysis project Ga0066845, IMG submission 65488) | Marine microbial and viral communities from oxygen minimum zone, Eastern Pacific Ocean - ETNP201310SV78 | ecosystem: Environmental > Aquatic > Marine > Oceanic | place: Pacific Ocean: Eastern...
TTGCACACCGGTGTCAATGGTGTTGTTGGAAAAGGTGTTTTCAATTGGAGCCTCAATGTTCAACGGTTGGCCCATGACCGAACGATAGACAACGAAGTCGAGCAGGTCATCACCGAATTCGGTGATGGGTTGCCATTCAATGACGACGCGGTCGGGCTCGAGATCCACAAGTGTGAGCACGGGCGTGGGTGGCAACGCAATGTTCGGCGCGCCGTCAACATAAGCCACGGTCGGGCTGAACAGTTCCACACTTCCGTTCGAAGTTGTGTTGATATGAAGAGGAACGTGGAGGGTACCGGAACCTGCGGTCATCTGCTGATTGAGGACATTGCTCAAGTTTCCAGAGAGCGAAGGGTTGCTGTTGACCAGGAAATTGGCGACGTAGCGAATGTCCAAATTGTCGAAGGTGAAGGACCCTTGGGTGATGGAATGCATGGAGAGGTTCACCGCTGCCATTTGGGTGCCATAACCGTCAGAGGTGTAAGGCAAACCTGGTGAAAGGACGTTCAAGGACGTGGTAAAGTTCCCCGTGGTGTCTTGAAGCATGAGTGGACTCAAACCGTTGCTGCCGTTGCCTGCGTATCCTCCCGCTTCAACGTCAACGGCGCCGTCCTTGTCGATGTCGTAGCCGATGCGATGGTAGGCTGAGATGAACACACCGTGATTGCTGCCTTCTCCGGCGAGAATCAGTTGTTCAATGGAGCCATCACCGTCCATATCACCAAAATGAATGGCTCGCGGCGAAGTCCACGGCTCGAATACATCGGTGGTCTGGCTTCGAACACGGTTGTCGTAATTCCAGCCGCTTTGGAACCCGTAAGCCGAGATGTTGCCGGTGAAGGTGGCAGGATTTGCGTCGACGGTCCCCACGTTCGGGATGAGCAGATGAGAAGCAGAGTCCAAATCGTAATCGAGAACGGTGGCGTTGGTCAACGTGATGAGGCGGTTGTGGCTATCGCCGTCCCAGCCTGTGCCGCCTCGATTTTCAATGGAGCGATGCCCGTTTGGCGTAGAGGCGACGATGTCCAAATCTTGGTCCCCGTCGAAATCACCCACAACGGCGTCGGATGAGACGCCCGTCAGGCTGCTGCCGGTGGCGATGGTGCCGGTGGTGGTTGACCAAAACATGATGTCGGCGGCGCCGTTTGATTGACAAGCAACCAGCGAGGGGAGGTTGTTAGGTCCGTCGAAATAAGCGAACAACATGTGGGTTAAGGTGGCAGGGTTGGCGGTGCCTGCAATGTTCACCGTGGTGTAATCCCGGTTTGAAAAGGCGTTTGTGCGGTTGCTGAACTGGTCGACAGACACCTTCCCGCTTGATTGAATGGAGACCATTTCATCCAGGCCATTTCCAGTAAAATCACCAAACGCCAAGTCGATGATGGACGAAACGTGCGTTACGTTCACTTGAGGCTCAAAGCCCCCGCTGGTGGTGTTTGTGAAATGGATGCACAGTTGGTCGTCGGCTGGAGCATAACCGACCACATCATCAAACGAGTCACCGTTGACGTCGGCGGCCATGATCCGCGTGGCGTTGGCACAAGTGGTCACCCAAGACGAGAGCGTGATGCCTGTGTTGTTGTCATAGGAGGCAACTCGGAAGGCCGCAACCGAACTTTGCCCGGGCTGAGTCGTGTTGCCCGATGAGACGTTGGCGGTCCTCGAGAGGAGGGCGAAATCCACGTTGCTGTCGTTGTTGAAATCGCCCTTGTCAACGGCATGGATGTAGCCCGTTGAATAGAATCCACCGATGAGCGTAGGTGAGAAGCCGATTTCAAGGGTTGAGCTGGAGACGGTGGATCCCGAGGGCAAGTAAAACGGGGGAGAGTCGGGATTCGTCACGGCTCCTTGGTTCGGGTTGATGGAGAGGGACGTCGAAGTGTTGCCGTTGGTGAACAGGGTTTGATGTCCAAAATCCCCGTAGCCGGTGTCGTTGAACGACCATTCAGGAACGCCGTCTGCATTGGCGTCAATGTCGACGGCCCCTACGGATGAACCCGTGGTGGCGGGTTTGATGAAAAAGGAAGCTGAGGTGATGGTGGTGTTTCGGTTCAGGTCAAATCCGAGGGAGGTGTGCTGGCCGGAAGAGATGACAACGGTTTCCTCCGCATTGCCCGTCGAGAACGTGGCGATATTGCCGCCACTTGCTTGAGCAAACATCACCGACCAGGCTGGCGCGATGAAGAGGAAAACAAAGAGCAGACCAAGGAACTGACGTCGAATCACAGAAAGGCCTCATGTCAAGGTGGCCACCTCACTTTTAAGTCGGTTTCCCCTCATTGAACCGCCAAATTCGCACAAAAATGTATTTTTTTTTCCAACATAAGGTTATGAATGAATAGATTCAGTTTCGTAGTGAGGGCGTGAATATTGAGACTCACAATCCAAGCAGGCGACGTTGAAATCGACCTGGAAGGCGCGAGCATTCAAATCGATGAACAACTCAGTCACGTCAAGGCTGAACACACTTGGACGGTCTTGCTTGAACGCATCCGAGAGGCACGTGAATCGGCCATGGAAGCGGCTGTCACGGCCGCCCGTGAAGCCGGGCTCCCCGAACGTGGCTCTGCCTTCCGCGCCCTGCTGGAAAACTGTGCCTTGACCAGAAAGCCCGACCAGGTGCTCGGCGCCATCCACTATTTGCGCGATGTTGAAGGAATCGAGGACAGCCCCCCACGGATCGTCAACGAACTGTTCACCGACGCAGGCATTGAACCCCCCGGCAATCTTTCCCTGTACCTCAACCGACTCAAGGAACGCAAATTCCTCATGGTCCCAACCGGAAAAGACGACAAAAACCGATTCGCAATCCTTACACCCGAAGGCCAAGCACACCTCGACAAGCGCTCCAACGCTTGAGGTGAATGCATGGTGATGTCGGGCGGTGGACAAGGCGACCCAAGGGACGACGAAACCACGGCAGAAGAAGCCGTGGTTGTGGACTATTCGTTCCAAAATCATGCGGAATCCATTCTCCGGAAAGGACGTCACAGCGGGTCAAATTTCCGGCGGACCATCTTCGACCGAGCCGACTTGACGGAAGGGGATTTTACGTCCTGTGATTTCCGGCGAGCATCGATGGTGGAAGCGGATTTGATGAAATCGGCTTTTGACCACTCCGATTTCCGAGGAGCGGACCTTCGAAAAGCAAGGCTGAACCTTTCCAATTTCAAAAACTGCCAATTTGAAGGCGCCGACCTTCGAGGCATCAGAGGCAAATACGCCATTTGGCAAGGAAGCGATTGGTGGAACGCCATCATGGATGACGACTTGAGAAAGGCCCTTGCCAAAAAGTGGCCACGCCCATCCGAGTGATCACTCTGACTCGTCGTTCACGACCAAGCGCACGGGTTGGAGCGCCATGCTGGCACGAAGGTTGAGCAACGGCAAAGCCGCAACCGCCAAGCAAAGCCCCATCATGGCGCCGCAAATGTAGACCCAAGCCTCGTACGTGGTCACCACAGCCTCTTGCAGATGCGTTCGAGCTGAGGAGCGTACCATGAAACTGGCACCGACTCCACCCAATAACCCGATGAGGGCTCCACCCGTACAGAGGTAGGCGCCCAGTCGTCGTAAGCGATGAAGAAGGATGGCGCCAACGAGTAACAAACCGCCGGACGTCAACAAGGAAACAGCCCTGATGAGGAAGGCGTGGTTCTCACGGGCTTCTTCCTCAAAAGCGCGATAGTCCTCAACCGTCGTGGGCTCGCCACCTTGTGCATTGGGGGTGGCCAACAATGTGTCCACCTGCCCATCGCTCAATCCAACCCGATGGGCCTGCAAGTCCGCATAACCGTACACCAAGACGAGGAGTGACCCAAGGAAGAGCAGGATGGCGAGGTTTTTGGGGCCCGTTCGGTCGGGTTTGACGTCGTTCAAGGGATCGTTTGCCACGGGTCAATCCTCCAAATGTTGCTGTAGACCTTGACGCAGGCCTTCAGGAATGGGTTGTTTCTCCATGGTGTCCATGTCAACGCAAACCGTTGCTTGCTCAGAGACCCAGAGGGTCTCTCCTGATTGGTTTTGAAACACGTACTTCCATCCCAAGGACGTGGTGCCGATGGATGTAATGCCCACGGAGGCGGTGATGATGTCCCCATAACGCAGGGGGGCGTGAAAGGTTGAATTCAAGGAAATGACGGGAAACCCAACCCTTTGCTCGTTGATCAGCGTAGGGTAAGAAACCCCGCACATCAGAAGCCATGCCTCCTCAAACACCTTGTGGGCGAGATCGAAGATTCGGGGATAGTAGGCCACATTGGCCATGTCGATCATTGAGAACTCAACCGCTCGTTGAATTTCAACCGCCATGGAGGAAGCACGGAGGCGTCGTCAATGAACCCTTGCCTCTGCACCAAAGGGTTCACCCTCGCGCTTAAATGGGGGCGGCCATTCGGGCGAAATGGCCCTATAGTGTAGCTTGGATATCACAGAGGCTTGCGGAGCCTCGAACCCGTGTTCGAATCGCGGTGGGGCCGCCAACCCTCATCCTCAAGCGTGAGCTAACGGTACGCCTGCAGTCTGAAGAACCTGGATGTCCAAGTCCTTGATGATGTCAGCCTTCTCACCGTCGATGGGTTCCTCGAAGTCGGTGTAAATCTCATCTGGGGAGTAATCACTGCTGGTGATTTTTCCAACCAAAGACTTGGCGAGAGCAGGGTAATCTGCGGCGATTTTTCGCAAGAGAATGGGGTCGGTTTGCCAGTCACTGGCGCCCTTCAAACCACCGGGGGCTTCGCCAAGATGTTCAACCACTTCGAAGAAGCCGCACACAGAATAGTGTCCTGTGGTTTCTTTTTCGTGGTCGTCAAAGAGAAGGTTCCACCAGGTCTGTCGTGGTTTCTGGTATTCGATGCGATAGCCCTTGTTCAGCGGCAGCCCGTAGTGAAGTCGCCAAGACCATCCATTGGTGCCTTCAAAGGTGAAGGTGTCGTTGACGAAATCAAATTCGCCGCCCACGGTGTTGGCAAAATGCCGTTCCATGCTGGGTGAAAGGGGAGAACGTGCGAGTCCGTAGATTTGGAACAGGGTTCGTCGCAGTGGACTCAAACTCTCATGAAGCCAAGAGACCTCATCGTTGAGCAGCCCGAGGAGGTAGCCTGCAAACAAGTCGTATGCGGGCATGTTCTCTTGGTGACGCACCTGAACACAAGCGCTTTTGGGCTCCTTGACCAGTCCGGTCTTTGGATGAACTTCCACCACGTCAAAGGAATTGTAACTGAATGGATTCACGAATTTCCCCATGAAGGACTTCACGTCAACTCGGTAGATGGCCAGCCGGCCGACGATGATGAGGTGTCCTTCCTGGTCCAGCTGCATTCGGTCTTCGTGCTCTTCCACGATTTCGGTCACCAGTCGAGCGGCGACCTTGGCGGAGTTGGCGATGTTAAGCATGGAGTCAAGCATGTCATCTCGGCGAATCTCCTGGACGGTCCCTTCTCGAAAACAATCACCAAACAATGCACCTAAACCATCAAACTCTTCGCTCATGCCATCCATGGCTTTTGAGGGGATATAAACCTACGAAGTCCAGTCGACAATCTGCCAGTCGTTCGCCTCTGCATGACGGCGAAGTGGGCCTTCGGGACTGACGGCGATCGCATGACCGCACAGCGCCATGAACCAAGAGTCGGCAAGGGTGTTTCCGTAGCCGTAACATGCCGCTAAATCATGCCCGTTGGCTTCGGCGTCGGCCATAACAACCGGTACCTTCCCTTTGCGTCGAGGTACGCTCCAACCCCGTTCTGAACCCGACAAAATACCCTCTCGCACCTCGGGCCCGCATCCGTACACGGCGTCCATACCGAGCACCTCTGCCATGGCTTCGGCCATGGGCGCTACGGTCGCCGTGACCAACACCAGGCGGTGGCCCTGCTCTCGATGCCAAGCAAGTTTTTCCCACGCTTGAGGGGGGATGGAGGGCTTGAGTTTCTCACCGGCGAGTTGTTTGGAATAGCGTTCAAGAATAGCCCATGAAGCAAGCGACAGGTGCCCACGATTTCGTGCTGCGTCGTACACCGCTCGGCCCCGAATCATGTTGGTGATGAAGCCGGTGGTCCAGGCCAACGCCCCCCACGGAATTCTCCAAGGGCGGCGCCGTGCAAGGTGAGCGGTGAGGGTCTTTTCACTCGACGCGTTGAGAAGGGTTCCGTCAAGGTCGAAATACGCAGCAACCTTGCCCCCCATGCATCGGCGAGGTCGCCGACCCTACATGAGCGAACCGCATGACACCGGGTTGAGGCCGTGCAATTTCAGGATTCATCCGCTGAAGGTCCGTAGACACGGCGGCCAGCTCGATGATCTTGCCACCACGTCAGAGATTGGCGGAGATGACGGGTGATGAAGAAGCCTACTTTACGGGGAGTAAGGCCGTGGTTTCGTAATTTTTTATCGTGGTTGAGGTTCGCTACAATGGCTTGTGCTGAACAACCCGGGTTCGCAAAGACGAATTGGCGAACTTCTTTCGCAAGTCGTTCAAATCTTGCTCGTTTTTGACTTCCTTTTCCTGTTCGTTGAGGCATGAACTGAGAAAACGGATTGAACCGTTATCAAAGATTCGTTGGGACTTCACTTGAAGTCGACCGGTTGGGTCGTCTTCCAATTCGCCGTCGCCAACTTCTTGGCTTTCCCGTCGGCGATGATGGGGTGGATGTCGTTGAGGCGACCATGCATGCCGTGAACTTGGAACTTGACACGCAATTCAGCCATACGGTCTCGCTGAAGCGCTTCGTCCTGTTCGTCGTCAAGGTCAACGGTAGCGAGGGTCGTGCCTTCGTTGGCGCACGTGATGGTCAGGGTGCTGCCGGCATAACTCAAGGTCGGGCGGAAATCCCAATCATCAGGGTGATGCATCCAAACCGAGAGGTCGAGCGACAACGTGTCTCGAAGGGTAACGCGTCCAATTTCTACCGTGTCCACCATCGTAACCAATCCTTGCCAAACAGCCCCGCTTCATACCCCTTTCGCTTTCACTCGCTCGTGGAACCGACGGCGACCTCGGTGAGTGAGGGGCGCATAAGAATCACTTCAACCGTCAAGGTCCAATCGTTTCCTGGGTCGGGGTCGATCTCCCCGATGAAGGCATCGGGGTCGGATTGCTGTGCAATAACCGACCACACCCAGGGCCCCTGACCTTGCCTGCTTTCTTTCGAGCTCAGCAGCATTTGCAGCAGGGCTTCTGCGGAATCGGAAGTGTACATGCCATCTTCCCCGCGGAGGTTCATCTCGTCGTCGGCCATCTCGGCTCGTGCGGGTTCATTGGTGGAGTAGTTGCCTGGCTCGGTGGCGATTGAACGCTTGTAATTGTCCTCTACGATATGGAGGGCCAAGGTGAAATTATCGTGCGGTGGAGCCACGTCTCGGTCCAACTCCAACACGGCATTGAACGACATCACCCGGCCAATTTCTCCGGGGGTTATGTTCCCCGACCAAGTCTCACCTTGGTCGAGGTATTCGTCCCATGACATCTCGTAGGTCTCCGTGATCCAAGTCACTTGGAACGTACGCGTGGTCACGTTCACCTCGAACGGTTGGAGAGCAAAGGCACCCGCTGCGTCATCCACGCGCAAGACACCGTTGATGATGCCGGAAGCGGAGGTGTCAAGCAAAACGGTGGGCGTGATGGCGTCGGCATCGTTGCGAGCATCACCATCGCCATCGTTGTCCTCAGCCGTGTTCAAATCCCAACGAAAGGTGAGGTCGTCGCCTTCGGGGTCAAAAGATGCACTCGCATCCAACAGAGCAGCATCGCCGGCACGAACGGAGGTTGGCATGGAGATGTTGATGCTGGGGGCACCGTTCACAACGATGGTGGCGATGGCATCGTCTTGCCCGCCTTGGTCGTTGGTGACGGTGAGGCGAATCGTATACTGGCCAAAGGTCAGGTAGGTATGTGATGTGAAACCGATGACCGTCTCTGCGGTGGTGCCATCACCAAAATCCCAAGCATAAGTTGTGATGACCCCTTCAATCGGTGAGGAATCGCGGGCGTCCAGAGTCACCATCTCGCCCTCTTGGATCAGGGTAGGGTAGGCCTCGAGGGTTGCACGCGGGTCCACGGTGGTGTCGAGCGCTCCCGTGCATCCTGCCAAGAGGCTCAGGAGAAGGGTTTGCACCACGACCAAAGCGAACCTACGCTCTGTTCGTCTACCCAGCATGAAAACAAGGCTAACCTTACCCTTTCTAATGGTTCGGGAGTCCAGATTAAACAGAAGGGGGGTTTTCATCCTCGTCAAAGACCACCGCTTCGGGAACATCGCCCTCAATGCTGGCATGGAGATAGGGGTCGTCGAGGGAGGCAACATCGACCACATCCACTTCATCCACATGCGAGAAACTCTCATCTTCTTCGGCCATCAAATCGTCCAATGATGCATCGCCTGCGTCGTAGGGTGCGGCCACCGGTTTCGCCTCGGTACGGGTCACTTCAGCCTCGTCAAACAGCGAAAGAGCCTCGTCTGTTTTGGCTTCTTGGAGTTCTGCGAACGCTTGCTCTTGAAGGCTATCTTCGTCGAGCGGTGTGGCCTCAGTAGCAGCAGATTCCTTGGTTGACGAACCTGATTTGAACCAGTCGCGCAAGCCCATGAACCGCCTGATAGGGTCATGGCGTTTGAGAGTGATGTTCAAAGGGGGTGCCCACCGTTAATTGTTCATGGCACAGGATCTTTTCCAAGGAGAGAAGGTCTTGGCCTTTGATTTGGAAACTACGGGAGTCTCAACCAACAACGACCGTATCGTTCAATTTGCACTCATTGGGACGTTGGAGGACGGTACGCCCGTCAACCGAGAGCAAATCGTGAAACCAAGCGTCCGCATCCCCTACGATGCCAGCCAAATCCACGGCATATACAACGAAGATGTCCGAGATAAGCCCCCGCTTGCCGAGGTCGCTGACGAGTTGGCAGAATTGATTGAGGGCGCCATCCTCGTTGGCCATAACGTCCGAAGTTTCGATTACGCCATGCTGAAAACGGAGTTTTTGCGCATGGGTCGCCTCGCCCCGCAGCCCAAAGCGATCATCGATACGTTGGAATTGGTTCGACGGCTTCGTCTTCCAAGACCCCACAACCTCGGCGCCCTTTGCCAACGCCACGGTATCCGTCTTGAGGCGGCGCACACGGCAGCGGCCGATGCAGCGGCCACCATGCTGCTGTTTTGGCGACTATCTGTTGAACATGCGTCCGTGTTCCGCCGTTCGATTCCAGAACTTGAACGCTGGATTGCCCACGGAGACAAACCCCAGGATGCTTCGGAGTTGGGACGCGGCCTCGAAGACCTGACACCCGTTGATGCCATGGGGAAGGTTCGAGAAGACGGGGACGAACTCGTTCTTGCGTTTGGGCGGCATCGAGGCCGGTATCTCTCCGAGGTTCAGACGAACGACCCCTCGTACATTGGTTGGCTCCTGTCCTCCAATGGATTGGATTGTGAAACGACAAAACAGCGAATCAAAGAGCACCTTCGCTCATGAGGTCGCTCGCTCGTATGGAACATCATCGGGCAGTGGCGACCACGGCAGCACATCGCACCACGGTCCAATGCGCCAGGTTCCACGACTCTTCATGACCGAACCAAGGAACAAAGCGCCCTGATGGCCCGTAGCCTGGAGCGCTTCAAGCACCTCTTTCCCTCGGCCGTCAAATCTGGCTGAAATTTGTTGACCGGTCGGAATGGCCCGGCCGGTGGCGTCCAAGGGCTCACACAGTTCCAAGACCGCAGCCCCTGAGGTTCGCTCGTACCGATGAAGGAGCACCACGGCATCGCAGAAATCACCCTGGTGCAGTGTGCCCGATTCTTGGCGCCATGTCCACCAGTGTGGGCACCACGCTTTCCAGTCGCAAAACCCACCGCAACTGTCCGGCCCGGGCGTTGGCACCATGGGCATGGTGGTCGGCTGGGTCGCCTCCCAAGCGGCGTAGGCTTGTTCGAGAACACTCTCGCCTTTAGCCGCCCATTTTGAGGCCGTTTTGGTGTACCAGCCTTCGGTTCGAACGGGTGGGGCAGCGGGATTGTTGGCCAACAAGATGTCCCGGTACATCCGAAGTTGTCGGTTCACCTCGGGCTTCAGCTCTTCGGTCGGAGCGTGGCCGGTTTTCAAATCAGCGACCAACCAACCCTGCATTTCACCGGCTTCGTCAACGTCCGCAAAGAGGAGGTCGAGCCGCCCCATCAAACGTCCGTCACCGGTTCGGAGTTCACCTTCTACGGCGATGGTCAACGATTGAAGATGCTTCCACAAGGCGACGGTCACCTGCTCGTGGCTGAGGTGTTTGGCGCCGATATGGTCGAGAAGCAAGACGACCCCTCCGCGCTGTTGTTTCTTGGCTTCGCTCCATTTCGCATCCTTCCAATCAGGGCGTCGAGGCGTGGCCATGAAGACGGTTTTCTCCTCGTCCCAACGTGCCTTCAGAAATCGTTCTGCTTGGAGAGGTAGCCAGCCTGACTCGCCGTCGTCTCTGCCCGTCAAATCCATGTTGAGCAGGTCTTCAATGGAAGCGTGGACCGCTGTACCCAATGAAGCCGCCATGCCCGCTTTACGAGGAAGGCGTTGTCGACTCAGCCAATACATTCGGGGACAGGTTTCGTACCGGTTCCAAGCGGAGGGGGAGAGTTGGTGCGCTCTCTTCGTCTCAGGAGCGCCCTCATCCATGTTGTGAGGTGAGCGTTGTTGATGATGAAGGTTTGGTGACCAAACGGGGAAAGTGTTGAAGGGCAGCAAGCCGCACCCTGCTTCATGGATAGCCCCAGTTTGCGCATCAACGCCTTGATTGAGAACGAGAATGCCATGGTCATCGCCTGTTTCCCAAGCGTGGGTATGGTCTCAAGCATTGTGGCGCATTATCTCATCGACCATCTTGACTTGGAATTTGTGGGCGGCCTCGTTGACGAACGCCTTCCGGCTCTCGCCATGATCAATCAAGGCGTTCCCCTCCCGCCCATCCGAGCTTACGCCGGTAAGCCTCAATGCACGATTGAGGGATGTGACCAAGTCATTTTGCTCATGAGTGAAATGGTGGTTCCAGAATCCCTTGTGCACAAGATCGTGTGGGCGCTGTTTGAGTGGTCCAAGGAACACCAAGTCTTGGCAGGCGTGGTCGTGGACGCCTTTGCGAAAGCCGGCATGAAGAGCGGCATGGAGGGCGTTGACCCGGTGGTGGAATACGAAGACACCGAAGAGATTGACGTGGTCGGTATCGGTTGCAACGAAACCGTTCGAAAGATGCTCAAGGAGATGGACATTCCTTTGTTGGAGTCGGGTGTGATTCGTGGCATGAACGCTGGTATCCTCAGTGAAGCCTCTCGCCGTGGGCTCGGTACGATGTCCATCATGGTGGAAGCCGACCCACGCTGGCCCGACGCACGAGCAGCAGCGGCGCTGATTGAACGGCTGAATACGCTGTTGCCAAGCATCAACCTACCACAGGAACCGTTGCTGGCCGAGGCTGAAATGCTTGAAGCCCAGATTTCGGCCTTGATGGAATCGGCTGGCGGCTCCGACAAAGGCAGCCCGGCCTCCAACGCCATGCTTTACGGCTGATCATCCAAGAAAATCCGAAAGGGAAGATTGTCCTGCTTTGGATGGGTGAGGCACGTCGTCAAGCGAGGGGTCTTCTTCTGTTGATGCCCCATCAAGATGGACGTTGAGTTCATCCTCCGACCATACCTGTACGCCAAGGGAAGTGGCTTTCGTCAATTTTGAGCCTGCTTTTTCACCGGCGACCAGCACGTTGAGTTTGGCCGAGACGCTGCCGACGATTTTTCCCCCCGCATCGATGATGCGTTGTTGAATGTCCTTCCGAGGCAAGGAAAGTGTTCCAGTAACACAGAACGTCATGCCCACGAAGGGTCCGGCGGCTGTTTTGACCACTTCTTGCTCGATGGTGAGAAGGCCGACCAAATCCTCGACGAGCGCTCGACGTACCTGAAGGCCGTCTCGGAATTGGAGAGCAACGATTTCGCCAACCCCGTCAAGGTCAAGCACTTGACGAAGGGCTTGGTTGTGAGCATGGGATTTCCCTGCCTCGTCGTGTTCTGGACCGAACGAAGCCTCACCGGGTTGAGCATGAGCGTCGTCCAACCACGAGAGCATTCCTTGTGCGTCGCCCAGCGAGGAAGCCATGGCAGAGGCCAATTCCGGACCGATGCCGGGAAGGCCCAAGGCATGGAGGAATTTTCCAAGCGACATCGTTCTGGCCTTGTCAACCTCTCGAAGCACGTTCGTCGCTGACTTTTCCCCCATGCGCTCTAAACTCAGGAGGTCGTCCATGGAAAGGCGATACAGGTCGGCACAGGAACGAATGCGGTTGGCGTCAAGGAGTTGGTCGACGAGTTTCTCACCCACGCCATCAAGTTCCAGAGCCCGGCACCAGTAAAGCACAGAACGGCTTGTTCGCGCCTCACAAAAGAGATTCATGCACTTGAGGAAGGCCCCTTCCACCTCAACCGAACCCTGACAAGCAGGACAAGCCGTTGGTGTTGAAATGGCAGACGTCGCAGGCAGAACGCCCGTGAACGCTTCCCCATCGGCATGGAAGCGGCCTTTGAGGTCGTCCTGGTTTGCTGGACCAAGTGCTTGCTCAATTTTGGGAATCACGTCGCCTCGGCGAACGATGAGGACCTTGTCACCGATGTTGATGCCGAGGCGCTCCACCTCGCCAACGTTGTGCAGGGTGGTGTTCTCAACGGTGACGCCGCCCACCCGCTGAGGAGCTATACGAGCGACGGGCGTGATGTTACCGGTTCGTCCGGTTTGCCATTCCACGTCGAGGAGGACCGAATGGGCTTCCTCGGGTGGAAACTTCCACGCCAAGGCCCACCGGGGGTGATGGGCCGTCATGCCCAGTTGGTCCCGTTGTGCCAAATTGTCCAGTTTGAACACCACCCCGTCGATTTCGAAGGCGTATCCACTGCGTTTCCCCGACCATGCAACGGTGGCTTCGTCCAAAAGTTGGGCGGCCTGGGAGGAAGAGTCGCCGTGGTGAACTTCCCACGGTGCTGGAACAATACCGAGTTGGTCTTCCATCCACTCCAGCATGTCGGTATCGTTGTCCATGTCGGGAACGGGCTGGCTGTCCGGATGGCGGTGTTCGCCCTGGGGCACTTGGGCGTCGTAGGCCTGAAACACCAGGTCGGTGGCGTCAGCTTTCCCGTCAGCATGCTTCTGTCGAAGAGCGCCTGCTGCCAGATTGCGTGGGTTGGGCGACGTCTCCCGATACTTGGCGTCGAACACCGCAAGCGGCATGACCACTTCACCTCGGACATGAACATCAACGGGCAAGGGGAGCGTGTGGGGCACGTTGGCGATCTTTCGAGCGTTTCGAGTAACGTCTTCTCCCCGCTCTCCACTGCCTCTGGTGGCGGCTCGAACCAAGCGCCCCATGCGGTATTC
>Ga0066845_10000424_pt1 | contig 13310 bp, 12 predicted proteins | sample ETNtaG_31_FD_65488 | JGI IMG/M metagenome (GOLD analysis project Ga0066845, IMG submission 65488) | Marine microbial and viral communities from oxygen minimum zone, Eastern Pacific Ocean - ETNP201310SV78 | ecosystem: Environmental > Aquatic > Marine > Oceanic | place: Pacific Ocean: Eastern...
GTTGCTTCAATTATTCCAAGGGCGCCACTTTCAAAACTTAAAATCACTACAGCTGTGTCTTCAGCCTCTATATCTACTAATGATGTCTTACTTTTTGCATATACTGATTTAACAGGCCCCATGAGCCATTGTAATAAATCTATATGGTGACTAGCCTGATTACTTAAAACACCACCATCCATTTTCAATGTTCCTCGCCAATTATCTTGGTCATAATAAGCTTGGTTTCTACTCCATCTTACTCGAATTGTTCCTAAAAATAATTTGCCTAACTTTTGATTATCAATAGCATCTTTCAAAGAAATAATCGCATTGTTGAATCTATTTTGTTTAACAATAAATAATTTTATTTTATTATCATTACATGCCTTTATCATCAATTTGGTATCAATTGTATTTAATGCCATGGGCTTTTCAACAACTATATTTTTTTTATACTTAGCTAAACCAATAACATCTTTTGAATGATTTCCACTTTCAGTTAATACAACAACTAAATCAATTCTTTCATTTTTCATCATCTCATCTATTGAAGAGTATGAGTTTATTTTGTATTTATCTGCAATTTTTTTTGCTTTTTCAATATCATTATCACAAACCGCTTCTAAAGTAATCCCAGAAACTAAATTATCACCAAGTATTGTTGAGTGTTTTTTTGAAATTCTCCCACAACCTACTATTCCAACTTTTAACATATTAAATGTATTTTAAAGTACTAATTATACCTTGTTCCAAAGAAATTCTGTTTTTAAAACCTAAGCTTTTAATTTTTGAACTATCTAATAATTTTCTTGGGGTTCCGTCAGGTTTTGTTTGATCAAAATTAATTTTACCATCAAACCCAATGATTCTAGAAATCATTAGACCTAGATTTTTAATTGATATTTCTTCACCAGATCCAACATTATAAATAGAATTTGGTAATTTATTCTCAACTGATAATAATACTGCTTTTGCCAAATCATCAACATGTAAAAACTCTCTTAAGGGCTTTCCAGTTCCCCAAATAATTACTTCTTTACTGTTGTTTTGTATTGCCTCCTTAAATTTTCTGAGCAAAGCAGGTAAAACATGAGATGTTTTTAAATCATAATTATCCCCTGGACCATATAAATTTGTTGGCATTAGTGATACGAAATCTTTGTTGTATTGATTTCTTATTGATTCTACTAATTTAACTCCAGCTATTTTAGCAATTGCATACCACTGATTAGATTCTTCCAAGGATGATGTAAGTAAAAATTCCTCTTTTATGGGTTGCTGAGACATTTTAGGATAAATACAAGAACTTCCTAAAAAAATAAACTTCTGCACCATATTTTCATGAGAAATCTTAATTAAATTATTTTGAATTAATAGATTGTCCATCAAAAATTCATAGGAATAATTATTATTTGCCCAAATTCCACCTACTCTGGCTGCTGCATCTATAATTATCTCCGGTTTTTGCTTCTTAAAAAATATTTCTACTGCTAATTGATCTCTTAAGTCAAGTTCTTTAGAAGTTTTACCGATTAAATTAGTATACCCTTCACTTTTAAATAAACGCCAACAAGCCGAGCCGACCATTCCTTTGTGTCCAGCAATAAAAATTCTAGAATTTTTAGAAATCATTCAAAATAATTTTTTATGCTATATCCTTCTTCTTTAAGTAGTTTATCTTTTTGCATTAATTTCAAATCAGAAGTCATCATGTCATTTACTATATTATCTAAAGAATATTGTGGAACCCATCCTAAATTATTTTTTGCTTTTGAAGCATCTCCAACCAATAAATCAACTTCTGTAGGTCTAAAATATTTTGAATCTACTTGTATAACTTCTTTACCAATTTCTAAATTATACTTAGAATTACTACAAGCCTTAATAAACCCTTTTTCATTTAATCCTTTTCCTCTAAATTCAATTTCTACTCCAATATACTTAAAGCACTTTTTAATAAAATCTCTAACACTTGTAGTTGTTCCAGTTGCAATAACCCAATCTTCGGGCTGCTTTGCCTGAAGAATCATCCACATCACTCTTACATAGTCTTTTGCATGTCCCCAGTCTCTTTTAGCATCTAAATTACCTATATAGAATTTATCTTGTTGATTTAATGCGATTTTAGAGATCGCTCTAGTAATTTTTCTTGTAACAAAAGTTTCTCCTCTTATTGGTGACTCATGATTAAATAAAATACCATTGCAAGCAAACATTTTATATGCCTCTCTGTAATTAACAGTTATCCAGTAAGCATATAGTTTGGCAGCAGCATATGGTGAGCGAGGATAAAAGGGAGTTGTTTCAGTTTGAGGAACTTCTTGAACTTTTCCATAAAGCTCTGAGGTAGAGGCTTGATATACTTTAGTCTTTTTTTGCATTTTTAAAAGACGTACTGCATCTAGAATTCTGAGAGCTCCTAATCCGTCTGTATTTGCTGTATACTCTGGTGTTTCAAAAGATACTGCAACATGACTCATTGCAGCTAGATTATAAATTTCATCGGGTTGAATTTCTTGAATTAATCTAATAATATTTGTACTATCTGTCATGTCTCCAAAATGCAAAATAAAATTTTTATTTTCTATATGTGGATCCTGATAAATATGATCTATTCTATCTGTATTGAATAAAGAACTCCTTCTTTTCAATCCATGTACTTTGTATCCTTTCTTAAGAAGAAATTCAGAAAGATATGCTCCATCTTGACCTGTTACTCCTGTAATTAACGCTTTTTTCATGTTACTAAATTGTTTAATTCATAGCCTGGATTATAAGATATTCCATTTATATTATAAGGTTCTAAGATATTTCCTTCAGCCCATTCATTAAATGCCTTAATTAATATAAAATTATGTTTTTTTGTAAATCTATTAACAACTGATACTTGTTCTTTTAATAATTCACAAATATTTGCCTCGATTACAACTCCATTATTTTTATATCTTGGAGTATTATCCCATCCTGATAATAAACACGGAACTGTTTCAGGATTATTAATTATAAATCTTTTGAAACTATTTATGTATAATTTTTTCTTTAGTCTTATAGGTTTTTTTTGAATTTTTAGAATTTTTAAAATCCTTTGAAATTTATATGAAAATAATGGGGAATAAATTTCTCCTGGTGGATATGAAGAAAGTGAATATTCAAAATTTTCTAGAGGAAATCTTAAATTATGTTGAGGTACAATAAAATGTATCCTCATTCCAAGATCTTTTTTAGTCAATTCATCAAGTATTTTCATATGATCTATTACCTCTTTACAAATGACATTATTAACTTGTAAAAGAACGTTTCCATTAATCCTTAGATATCTTTTATCTTCAAAAAATGGCTTGATATATTTAAAATGACTTAAAGCAGATTCTTTTGAGTATGACTGTTTAAAAATAATTGTTTTATCATCTCCTTGCCATGATTTTGTCCAATCACCATTTGCCCAAGCAAAGCAAAAATTTTGCCTTATTTTTTTATTTTTAAGGTGTTCTTCTTGAACCTTTTCAAGAGTGTTAAAATTATTACCGAACCAATAATGCCAATAAATTAATCCATCTAATTTAATTTCTTGAGAATAGTTTATTACTTTTTCAAGTGTTTTAGAATCAGATAAATCATACTGACCTAATTTTCCTGGTTTATATTTTTGTTTATGATCTTTGAATAAGGGAATTGCATTATTAACATTTATCCAATCTGTAAAACCCTTTCCCCAATGTTTATCATTTTCAGGAGTTGAATAAAATTGAGGTAAAAAGTAACAGTATTTTTTCATGATAACACTAATTAGTTCATATAAACTAAAGATCGGTTGTATTTAGAGTAAAATTTATTTAGTCTAACACTTATCTTGAATTTATTTCTTCTTTCTTCTCTCAAATTTTAGTAGATAACAGTTTCACAAATCTTTGTATTGTATTTTGTCTCAATTAATTTTAAAGTGAATTCATTTTATATTGTGACGACTTTTTTATCCATAAATATTCGAAATATGCCTTCTGATGGTAGAGCGTTTCCTTGCAAGACTCCCCCTGTAATAATTCAGGAAACCTATTAACCAAATTATACTTCTTTTCAATTATAGAGCTAAACTCTTTATTATCTAAAGAAGAAAGCTTTTTTAATATACCCTTAGCATAATATTCATATTCTAAATTATGATTAAAAGAATAAATGAATTCAGGTTCAATATCAATAAAACTATTAAGGTACATTTTAGTAGTAGAAAAATCCATTTCTGTAAAACTATGAGCATTAAAGGCAACAGCTACATTCTTAATGATTTTTTCAGAATACAAGTTATTTGGAATTAAAACTATATCATAATTTTCAAAAATAAATTCATCCAAATTTGTCAAAAATTTTATTTTTTTATTGGGTAAAGCTTGTCGTAAAAAAATTGCAGTATTGATAAGCATAATAGGTAAATCAACCATTATGTATGTCCCTTTAAATTTAAAAGATTTAAATAGTTGATAACAAACACCTCCATAGCCACCACCAATCTCAATCACATTACCATTTTTTACTTTTAAAAGAGAGCTTATCTTTTCGGCATAATAATTATGACGAAAAGAACTTACCTGGAAAAAATCGTTACCTATTTTTAATCCATGAAAACGACCAAAATTTGTGGGAAAAATTACATTTTTATTCAGTGAAACCTTATTATAAATCCTAAGATAAAAATCAAATCTTTTAAGAAGATGTCCTTTTTCAAAAATATTTTTAGGCACATCTGCGCTAAGAGAAATTCCTTTAGTAAATGACTGACTACCAATTTCTTGAATAAGCTCTCTTAATGAAGAATAATTATGAGAAACTAAGTTGTTTGAAAATTCTTTATAATAATCCTCGATAATATGAGTCCAAAGACCACCAGCCTCATCATTTAATAGTTTTGTTATTTCAGAATAATTATCGCATAAAATTTTTAAATCAACATCATTTAATAAGCATACTTTTTTTGAAAAGAAAAACATACTTGGATTTATATTTTTTTTAAAAAAAGAAAAATATATATATAATAATAGTCCTTTTATGTAGTAGATCACTCTATTTAAAAAATAGAAAAAAAGTAATCTTTTTTTGTGTTTAAGAATGCTTATAATTTTTTTAAAAGGGAGATAAATCATACCGAACTAATTTTCCTGTTTCTTATTTATGTTTATGATCTTTGAACAAGGGAATTGCATTATTAACATTTACCCAATCTGTGAAACCCTTTCCCCAATGTTTATCATTTTCAGGAGTTGAATAAAATTGTGGTAAGATATAGCAATATTTTATCATTTTAAAAAGTTAATACTCTTTGTTTAGTAATAATAGATTCAAGATCTTCAATTGTGTCAATCTCAATATAATTTCCTTCTATTTCAACAGCTTTTATTTTTATTTGTTTAACTATTAGTGCTTGAAGAAAATCAGTTAAATAAGCATCTTTGAATGGTTTTTTATTTATCATTTTATTAGAAAAAAAATATTTTAATTCTCTTTTAAAGATTTTCGACCCATTAGAATTTAATCTAATTAACCCAATATACTGGCCTTGAATTTGATCAAAGCTTGAAGCTTTTTCTCCTAACTGTTCTATGTATCCACTATCATTTAATTTGAAAGATTCTAGATCAGATAATGGGTCTAAATATCTAGAATTCCAATATTCTTCCCATCTAAGATCACTAGCAACAGAAATATCATCTTTGCTTAAAATCATATTATCTATAATGCTTTTATCAAATACTGAATCTCCATAACTAATTAACACATCACCATCAATTTTTTCTAGCGCACAATATAGAGAGTAAAGCATATTAGTATCATTGAATTTTGAATTTAAAATGATCTTCTTGGATAAATAATTGAGTTTATTGTATTTGTATCCAGCTACTAGAGTAATATCGTCAATTCCAATTTTTTCAAATATTTTTAACTGATATTCTATAATTGGTATCCCGTTTAATTTAACTAAACATTTAGGATTATTTAATGTTAATTCTCCTAATCTAGTTCCTTTTCCTGCAGCTAAAATTATTGATTTCATTTAACTTAATTTCTAATGTTTCTTTATTAAATCTGTATAGTCTTAAATTGTTTCTAATTGCTATAAATGGGGGATTTCTCAATCCAGAATTACTACTGTAACTTAATCTCTTAAGTGTGATTAAATTTAAAACTTGACCTCCATTTGATTCAATTATGGCTTGTCCAGCAGCTGTGTCCCAACCTGAAGATCCTTCAAATCTAGAATAAATATCAAATTTTGAATTTGATATATTGATAAACTTCATTGATGAGCTAATACTAATTATATTTTTAAATTTGTTAACTTTTAAAAAAGTTTTATCATCTTGGTTTTTGTGTAATTTGGACGTAATCAGTTTCATTTTTTGGTTAAAAACTAACTGCCCGAAACATCCAAATGAATAATTTATATTTTTTGATATTCCAGAATACTGAATTGAATTAAAAATATCATTTATAACTCCGAATAAGGGAAATCCATTTTGGATCAGTGAAATATTTATTGTTGAACTTTTTTTATTACAAACCTCCTTAGATCCGTCAACCGGATCTACTAACCAAAAAATATTTTCTAAATGTTCACCATTATAACTTTCCTCAGAAATAACTTGAATTTTAGTTGTAAGTAATTTTTTTCTTATAAATGCATCTATTTCAATGTCAAAATTATATACAGGGTGATTAGCATCCTTTATTTTAACTATTTGAGGTTTTGTTTTGGAAAAAATTTCAAGGAAATATTTATTAGCCTCACTACATACACTCTTTGCGAGTTCAAATAACTTATCCAAATATATTCCTTATTAAATCGATATCATCTTCCATGAATTTTTTACCCCTTTCAGGGTGCCACATTATTCCATTAATATTTTTTTCTTTGTGTTTGATTCCCTCAATTTGATTATCTGCAGAAGAAAAAGTTAATTCAAAATCTTTTGGACATTCACTTAAGCTGAATAAGTGATAACTATTTTTTATTTTTATATCTCCATTAGAATTGTTAGTTATTTTATGCTTAGTTCTTATATGGTTATTAACTTTTTTTAAGGTTGAACCATTCAAAAGGCCTATCAATTGCATACCTCTGCAAATTCCAAGAATTGGTAAGTTATTTTTCAAAAACCAGGAATATAATATTTCTTCTGTTTTATCCCTATTTAAATATTGACCTATATCATTCCCTCCTGATATTAATAGCCCTGATGGATTTATAACATTAATCCAATTTGTTAATTTTTTTGTCGTTTGAGAAGTAACCAAAGAGTTTGGTACTGGAATCGGTGTGTGATTCAAATGGATTAATAATTTAATTAATTCCTGATCTAAAGAATCCCTATATTCATTTCTAGATCCATGTAAATCAATTCTTTGTGTAATTACTATTTTCATTGATACTTATGTAGGTCCTTAGAAATTAAATATCATGGTATTATTTGTATTTTCTAATTCCATGGTTGAATGATTTGAGATTATTTAAATAACTATTAATAATTATCGATTATGAATTTACTTATTAATTTAGAATGGTTTAAAAACTTATCTATACTGCTATCGTTTTCTATAATCATATCAGATAAAATTGGTTCTTCAAAGGGTATATCAAACCCTACAACATTATTGATTTTTCCATTTAGAAAATTTTTATATAGTTTTTTACTATCCCTTTTAATTAGAATGTTTTTTGGAGTCTTAATGTAAATTTCATGATAAGCCTTTAAATTTTCTCTATTCCATTTTCTATCATATTCAAAAGCTGATATAGTTGAACAAAGAACAATTATATTTTGATTTTCCAAAAATTGACTTAATTTACTGATTCGGTGAGCACTTCTTTTTCTGTCTTCAATTGAATACCCTAGGTCATTAGAAAACATTTCTCTTAGAACATCTCCATCTATTTTCACAATATTTTTAAGTTTTGAGGAAACTTCATTGTACACCTTATTTGTAATTGTAGTTTTTCCAGATCCAGAAAGTCCAATAATCCATATTACCATTTTTTAATAAATTTTAAAAATTTGGTTGGTTAAACAATTAATTTTCACTTTTGTTGCCGATTCAACTAAATCCTGAAAAATTTGTTCTCCACATCCAATAGCAGCTGGAATATCAAATTCCGCACATCTAATAGCCATATGAGAATTACAACCACCAAATTTTGTTATTAATCCTTTAATTGAGAAATTAAAAATAAAGTCAAATCCAGGATCAGCATTTTCAATCAAAATAACCTTATTATCCAAGTTTTTTATTTCAGAAATAATTTCTAAATGGAAGATTTTAGCTTCAACTATTTTTTTTGTTATAAAATTTGGTTGAGAAATTTGAAAAGGGATTACTTCCACTCCAGATTCCTCAAATAAAACTTGAGGAAGCCTAATCGAATTTGAAATTTTATTTTTTATTTTTCTTTTTTTAATTGTTTTTTCTAGAAAATTTAATGCGTCTTTCCCTTTATTTTCTATCATAATTAATTCATCTATTTTAATATTAGAAATTTCCTCTCTTGAAAATCCATTTTGTTTACCATAATCAGCTATTATCTCTAATATTGTGCTTAAGTGCTTTGTGAATACAAATTTTGCGTATTCTCTACCTTTAATTGCTTCTTCAATATATTCAATCAAAATTTCAGGTGTAATTCCATTAAAAGAATGTTTTTTTAAAATTAGATCAAATTTATTATAACAATTGTTAATCAGAAAGTTTTTGTCTTTTACTTTAATTGATTCATAATGTTTTTTTGAAGAAAATAAATCAATATCCATTTGGTCATATCTTAGTGATGTAATATCATATGTTCCAGGTCTAAGATGCCCATACTTACTGAGAAAATCTTCTTGTTTTAGGCTCCCATTTGATAGTTTAATTGAATCTTGATGAAATACTGAAGCTACTGTCTCAATTGAATTATAAAAAGTGTTTATAGATTCATGATTGAATGAATTATCATTATCAATAGATTCTAAAAGAGTTTTTGCAATAAAACCATGACGCGCTAAAATTGCAAAAGGTATGGTTCCAAATTTAATAGTATCATTGATTATTTTAGAAATATCTTTTAATGATAAATTTTTATTAGATGAATTTGTTTTGTAAATATTTTGGAGTCGATTTATACTTAAAATAGCTTGTTTAATTGATGATTTAGATTTACTCTTTATAAGTTTAGTCGTTAAATTTCTGTAAGAATTAATAACAGTTTCTTTTTCATCTTTTGATAGGTCTAGACCCTCATAATTATTTAATTTTTTATTAATATCAAAACAATAGCAAGTTAAGGCTACATCAAATTCTACTTTATCATGAAGGTGTGGCTTTTTCTTTAAAAGATTCAACCATGAGTTTACTAACTTATTTGATATTTCTGGCGACAAATCATTAGGTAAATATGAATTAAAACTTAATCTTACATCTATAAAAGGTTGACCTGCTAATTCAATCATCAAGCTTTCATTAAGTGGGTGAAAATACCCCATTTTATCTCTTGCTTTTCTCCATGTGGAAGCTGTAATTAAACTCTTATACAATGAAAAATCAAGAGCTTTTGGTGATCTTCCGAGTAATTCAACTGGATTCCAATCTGGCATTTGTGCTAAAATTGAAAAATCACCATAAATATTCTTTTTGGGTCTAAAATATGGCCTAATTGATTTTTTAATTGTATTCAAGTAATTATTAATTTCATCATTTAAATTAGCTTTCCATCTTGATGACGTAGTTAATTTTCTAACTTGAAAAAGATATGGTATTAAATTTTTATCTAATGCAAATTCAATATCTAAATATTGATAATTCATGACTTTTTCAAGCTCCTTTACTGCGCTCATTAATAATTTAAATCTTTCTGACTTAAGATTTTTAGAAGAGTAATCTCTGTGGATATATAATGTTCTATTTGAATTTTCTCCTATACCTGAAGTTACTGAATTTGTATTACCTGATTTATCATCGTAATTAATTACATAGTAAGGAGCTCCACTGTTTAACTCGCGTGTAAAAATTACACCACTTGAAAAAACATTTTTAATTTGCCTTTGCGCAATAATTTTATTTTTTTTATTAGAGTTATTTTTGGCTGCAAAACTTTGAATAACCAACTCTATCGAACTTTCTATTTCGGTAGAATTTTTTGAAACATTCATTATGGAATCGTATAAACCTGCTTCAGATTCATAAATAGAATCCTCGCTAAGTGCTGAAGATCGAATAATTAAACTGCTAGAATCTATTTTTTTTATATCCTCAATAATTTGATTTTTTGAATTCTGCCATTTTTCAATATCAAAACATACTAATTTAGGAACTATGAATTTTTTTAATTCCCTTGAAACCCTAATTAAAGTATCTCCCTTGGTCATTTTATATTACTTTCTTATATGAGTTATTAAAAATTTTAAAGGTGTTATGAGTGTTTTAAAACAAAGTAAAATTAAGTACACATAAATAATCCTAGCGAAATCTATGGAAACAAACATGAACCCAATAATAAAAAGAGTATGTCCATCAAAAGTGAAAAATATATTATAAATATTTCTAAATATTGATCCTTCTTTAAGTAAAGAATTCTGTTTTTCCTTAATGATTTTGTTTTTGTTGGTAAACTCCAACCCTAATAATTGACTTATAAAAAAGATCACTAAAAAAAATGTGTTTAGGATCCATATGTCAACAACTGAATAGTAAAAAGAGACAAAGCTGAAGGTTAAAGAAATTTTAATCAAATCACTGAAATGATCAACTCTTAAAAGAATTTTTGTTTTATTATCTGTCATCCTTGCTAAAGTGCCGTCGCAATAATCTAAGAAATGTGAAACATACCAAAATATTATGAAATATTTAATTTGTTCATTATATAAAAAATAGCAGGAAACAAAATTTAATAATAATGAAATTAAAGTAATTTGGTTAGGAGTTACTTTCAATAATTTAAATAATAGAGATACCCCATAAGCTATCTTATAAACAATTAATTGAATGATATTTTCTGTTTTTTTCATTTATTAATAAAAAATAAAATTATGCCAATGGGCTTATCAAAACCTTTACTGACAAGTTTATATTTTTTTTAGTATTAAGTTATTTATTATCTTTTTTAAGTCTATTTGATTTTTAATTACTTTAAGATCAACAATTTTTAATAATAAAATTAAACCACCGATTAAAGTAATATTTACAATTAATCCGATAATATTTTTATCGTTATACAGAATATAGTTATAAGGCACATGTAAAATGGATAAAATTAAACTGCTAAAAAATAATGATTTGAAAAGTTTAAAATATAAACCTGTTTTTATGAAATCGTCTTTAACTAAATAATAGAAATATAGAGGGACTACGATTAGTTGAGATAACATCTTATGAAAACAAAAAGCCTCAATTGAAATATTTCCATGAACTTCAAGATAATAGAAGTTCAGTATCCAGAAAACCAGAGGAGAAATTAGTCCACATAAAATTAACCTTTTATGAAATTCCATAGAAAAAAGATAAATGCTTGTCGGGTGCATTATAAATGTAAAACTCCAAGCTAAGCACAGATATATAAAAGGCCAAACTGAATGACTATAATTTGAACCTACGTAACTAAAAATAATTTCTTCTGAAAATAATATTATTGTTATTATCCCAATAAATGTGATTGGATAGAAAAAAATGATGATTTTGTTAAAGTAATCTTTGTAAGAAAGCTTTTCTCTTTTTAAGTAATTAAAAATTGAATTGAAAGGAGAATACAAAAGACCAAAAACTGTTTTTAAAACAAATGGACCCAAAGCTGCTATTGAGTAGAATGAAATGGAAATTAAATCATTAGTCTGGGCAAGAAATAAACTATCTAATTCGTAAAATATAAATCCTGAAATTGAAAGAATTATTGCGGTTAGAGATAATTTAAAGTTTTTTTTAATTAGTACTTTATTGATTCTGAAATTAATGAGCAATACTTTTAAATTAATATTAAAAATATTTTTAGTTAAGAATATTGTAATAATAAGATAGACGAAATCTAATATTTTTAAAGAAATATAATATTTTAATATCCAGTCTTGATTTGTTTTGTCAATTAAAAAAAATATTAAAAATCCTAAAATAGATATACTAGATGTTGTTATATCGCAGTAATATTTTTTTAAATTAATATCAAATAAAGTAGTAATATAATTACTGAAAAGTTGAAGAAGACTTGAAAAACTTAATGTTATTAGAAGAATTGATGCTATGTAAGAGTATTGATTATTAAATTCAAGATCTGGAATTAAAATTTCAGGATAAAAACTTATAATAAACAATGAACTGGACACTATTAATGCGATTATGAAAGAAAAAGAAAAACTATTTCCCAATAAACTTAGTTGGTGATTATATTCTTTTGAAGTGACATATTCGCTGGCATACTTTCTTCCTGAAGCAATAAATCCAAAATCTGTATATTGAAAAAATAATCCCAAAGAAATACAAATTGTATAAATTGATAAAATACCTGGAGTGTCAGATAGTATTGGGATTGCAACAAGATTCAAAGAGATCCTAAGCAATAAATTTAAAAAACTAAATAAATAGTTTTTTAAAATATCAGTATTATATGATTTCAAATTAGATTTAATAATCGTTATAAAACTTTATATATTAATTTTCAGTTTTTAGAATAATAATTTATTGTGTTATATCACCTTTTTAGCAATAAGCCTAATATATGATAGTCCATCTTAATTAACCCTTAATTTTCTTTCTAAAAATGGATTAAGTAACATAAGTCTAATTTTCTTGGCAATAGTATTGACATGATTTTTTAATATATTTTATATTCGATGCTGAGGAAATGTAATATTTATTTCTCAATTGAATTCTCTTGTAATTTTTGAAATTTGATTTAAAAATACAGAGGGCTCACCAATATTTTTTTTAATAAATAATTCTCTTGATTTTTTTACTTTATTACTAATCCACCACTTCATAGGGTCTTTATAAATTTTCTGAATTAATTTAGATGCATCATTTGGATTAGTTTGGAAAATTCCAGAGTCAATCAAAAGATCAAAAAAATTGTTATGTTTCTTATTTAATTTTGTAGATGACTGATTATAAAATACAACAGTTGGAATATCAGAAATTAATGACTCTAAATATGCTGTAGATATATAATCAATAATTACTAGCTTAGATTCACTCATTAAATTGAGAGCATTAAACTTTGATCCCGATGGAATTAAATTAACTTGACTGAAGGATTTTAAGTAAAATTTTTCTTTTTCCATATAATAATTGATTGGATATTTTTTATAAAAAATCTTTATTAAAAC
>Ga0066845_10000426_pt1 | contig 13294 bp, 11 predicted proteins | sample ETNtaG_31_FD_65488 | JGI IMG/M metagenome (GOLD analysis project Ga0066845, IMG submission 65488) | Marine microbial and viral communities from oxygen minimum zone, Eastern Pacific Ocean - ETNP201310SV78 | ecosystem: Environmental > Aquatic > Marine > Oceanic | place: Pacific Ocean: Eastern...
TAATGCACCCTATTATTCTGAAATTCCAACATTGCTGTTAGAAAATTATGTCAATAGAGTTTATATTGATTTAATTGGAAGAGAACCGCTCGATCAGGAAATGATTAATGATGTTCAGTTTTTAAGAGATGCAGATGTTTCATTAGATATTAGAGATTCTTTGCTGAAAAGGTTGCAATTTGATACTACTTACGTTGAAGGTGACTCTTCATATAAATTTGCGTATTTTCATAGAATATATGAGATGATGAAGGTGCGTTTAATTGAGGGAGCTTCAAATTCATATATAGCTTCAGAGTTAAACAACTTTTATAATAATTATGTTCAAGATTCACTTAATGGAAATATGCTTGATGCTTATAAGAGATTACTTAAATATAATCAGCTAAATAATATTATTGCATCTGAACTTCAATATTATCATGCTGAGATAGAAATAAATGAAATGTGTAGAAGAATGATTTTTAATTCTGTTTATGATAATATTAATATGAATACCTTTAATTTTGTTAATGCTGCTTTTGATAATTTATTATTTAGGTATCCAACTCAATATGAATTTGATCAAGTTTATACAATGATTGATGATAACACTGCTCAAATTGTACTTGGGTCTTCAGGTAACAACAAAGAAGATTTTACGTATATAATTAGTGAAACTAGAGAGTTCTATCAAGGAATGATAATATGGACATATAATACCTTGCTAGCAAGAAATCCATCATCAGTAGAGGTAGATTTGCTAATGAATGATTTTTATTTTAGTCACGATTACCAATGGCTACAAAGACAAATTATGAAAACAGATGAGTATGCACATTTTTAAAAAATATTTCGCTTATTTTTTGAGCTTTATGATTCTTTTTTCATCATGTAAAAAAGATGATCCTGTTTATTCAATTAATCAAATACAGGCCAATGCTTACAATGCGAATAAAACAAAATTAAAATCACCATCACAGTTTATTTCTATTTTATATGCAAATTTGTTTCAAAAGGCATTGTCTGCTAATGAATTAGTTGAAATAACTAGATGTATCGAGTCTGTTGGTGATAAAGAGCTTGTTCATGAGGTTATTATTAGTAATTTTATGAATCGCAATGGAGTTACGCTCCCTAGTGATTCATTAATGAGATCTGATTTAGAAGGATTTATTGAAGAAACATACAGAAGGTTTTATGTTAGAGATATTACAGCAGCAGAAAGAGAGTTTTTTATTAACTTTTTTAATGCCAATCCTGATGTTTCATCTGAAATGGTATACACTGCATTTTCTCTTTCGAATGAATATCAATTTTATTAAAATATGAAAAGAAGAAAATTCATAAAAAATTCAATATTAGGTTCCACAGCCATCACTATGCCACTTGTATTGCCAAGTGGAAGATTATTTGCTTCTACAGGTTCTGCTATGGCTGATCATGTTGTTTTTGTTGCTTTTGCTGGAGGAGTTCGACAGCAAGAGTCCGTTTTACAAAGATATTTGTATGATAGTCAAGATTACCCTAGTGAAGGAAATATATTATACAACTTATTAGATGGTGCACCCCCAACTGAAAAGATTGTATTTGGAACTGATGGTGTTGTTGATGGCGACACTCCTATTCCTTCAATATTAAATCAAAGCCTAGAAAGTCAAGGTGTTCTGTTTAAAGAAATGGTTTCATCACATGCTGGTCATTACGGAGGTTTAAATACTTTACTAACAGGTAATTATCAATATACCCAAGGTCTTAAAAGCAAAAGTCAAATGCCGACAGTCTTCGAGTATGTTAGAAGACATTTAGGTGTTCCAGCTTCAAAAGTATGGTATATTGGAAATGGTATAGGAAATTCAATACCACTTTTAGATTATAGTATCCATCCTGATTATGGTTCTCAATATGGAGCAAATTTTTTGGCACCGACTATTACATTTGGAAATGACGGCTTCAACCATTTAAAAAATGCTAAAGTTTATCATCCAGAAGATGAACTTGCTCCGATGTATAAAATGAAATATTTTTTAGATAATGTTTGGTATTCTCAAGGTCGATCATTGCCAAATATAGGTAATACCGAAGAAGAAAAATTTGAAATAAAAGAGTTTTTTAAAGAAATGTTTGAAAAGACTCAACAAGGAGTAATAGCACATCCTCCTGTAAATGGAGGTGAACTAGACGCTATTGGTTATGCTTGTGAAGTTCTAAAAAGATTTAAGCCTACACTATCTGTCATATACCTCTCGTCAGTTGATGTTTGTCATAGTAATTTCACCTCTTATCTAAGAAACTTGCATAGAGCTGATCATGGAGTTGGTCATCTGTGGGATTTTATTCAAAATCAAATTCCTGAAATGTCCGATAATACAGCAATAATTCTTGCTCCAGAACAAGGACGAAACTTAGAGTCAAATAATATTGTTGATGCTAATGGTTTCAAAGCTTACGATCACAGTGATCAAAATACTAGACGTGTTTTTGGAATAATGGCAGGACCAGGCATACCTTCAAGTTTACCATCAATTGGAAACGAACAAAATCCTGTTGGTGATTTATTGAACATAACACCAACAATCGCTGAAATCTTAGGTTTCAAAGAGCAATTACCAGGACTAACAGCAACAAATCAGTCGTTATTTGACCTAATTTAAGTGTTAATGAAATATTTATTTACAACTTTATTAGTACTATTTTTTTCTTGCCAGCAAGATGATATCAATCCTTATAATGATCCTTCCTTGCTTCCTCCAGATAATAACGATACAAATTATTTTAGTAATCAATCAGAATTTTCAGCATTACATTATAATGTATTTATGCCATATTGTGCAAATTCTGGTTGTCATGATGGTAATTTTGAGCCTGATTTTAGAACTGTTGAAAGTTCGTATAGTACATTGGTTTATCATCCAGTAGTTAAAAATAATGACAATCAAACTTATGATTATAGAGTAGTACCAGGAAACTCTGATCAAAGTATTTTATATGCGCGTCTATTATCATATGAAAATGGTGAGTCTATGTTTGATGATAATTCACAGGTAATGCCAATGGATGCTGATATTGTCTATGATCCAAATAAATCTCATCCTTGGCATGAAAGAAAAATTGAAATTATTGCAGATATTAAGAAGTGGATTGATGATGGCGCTAAAGATATGTTTGGAAACGTAACTAACGAATATAACAAGGTTCCAGAAATGTTAGGCTGTATTGCATATGTTACCGGTCAAAATACTCCTCTTCCAAGAGAACTACCTAGAGGAACCATATATGTGCCTTCTAACGCTAATAGTATAGATTTATTTTTTAGTGTTTTGGATGATAATTTAATCTCTAATGAGTTGACGTATAACAAAGTTAAATTTTCTAAAAATTTACTAAGTTTTTCGTTTCAACCTGAACGATCTCTAGAAGTTTTATCAACTTCAATTGTAGGAACAGGATTTTATCCTAGTAATAATATAGATTTTTTTCACAAGTATAGCTTGGATATGTCATCATATCAATCTGGTGATGTTGTTTTTATTAAAATATATCTTCAGGATGATGTTAATAGTGTTACAGAAATTCCGACAAATGGTTCAGATTATCAAATTATTAAGCACTTTAGTTTTACTGTAATTTAAGATTATGTCTAGAGTAATTATTTTTTTTGCTTTAATTTTTTCTCTTATTTGTTGTAATAAAGAGGAAGAAGATTTAGATTTTTCAATTTCTTTAGTTGAAACTTTTCCATTGAGTATTTCTGAATTTCAAGAAAATATTGTTGTTAAGATAAAATATCAACATTCTCAAGGTTATATTGGTTTTTCAAATCCAGATGTTTTATCATTAGAAATAAAGGATAGTCGGCTTGTAAATTCAGATTATTATCATTTAATTCCACTAAATCCTCCTTCTCAAAGCTTGTCTGTTAGAGGAGAAATTGAAATTGAAATAGATTCACCTTTTATTCTGGGTAATGAAAATATTCAATCTGAATCATTATTTTATTCAATTAGGATTCAAGATAATAATTCTAAATGGAGTAATTTAATTGAAACACCTCAAATAACAGTAAATAGATAATGAGGATTTTATTATTATTTATATTTTTCGTTATAAATTTTGAAGTATTTTCTCAGTATGTTATGTCCAATCAGACTGTGTATGATTGTGAGGGAATTCTTACAGATAGTGAGGCTAATACATTAAATCCTGGATGGTATACAAATAATGAAAATTTCACTTTTACTATTTGTCCTCAAGGTGTATCATCTATTGTTATTGATTTTATAACTTTTATGACAGAACCAAATAATGATTATGTTATAGTTTATTCTGGTCCTGACACTACTTATCCAGTTCTTGCAGGTCCTTTTTCAGGAGTTAATTTACCTCCTCAGATAACAACTAATGGATGTATAACTATTCAATTTGTTTCTGACATTAATGTTACATCAGAAGGGTTTGAGCTCCAATGGTTTTCTCAAATATCAGCTCCAAATCCACCAAATATATCAATACCTGTTCAGCCAACATGTAGTACTACTGTTATAAATTTAGAATTAGATATGAATATTCATTGTGATTCTGTGTCAACAGCGCAAATATCACTTATAGGACCAATTAATCAGAATTTGATTGCTAATCCTTTAAATTGCATCAATGATTCTACTAATTCAATTCAACTTATTTTAAATCCTGGATTAAATGAAAGCGGTATTTATGATATTAATTTAGAAAGTTATTTTACAGATGAATGTGATAGTATATGGGATTTAGCTACAAATTATCAATTTGTGATTGATGATTGTCCTCTAATAGTTGATATTGTTTTGTCGGAAGATTCAGCTATATGTTTTGGTGAATGTATAGATATTTATGCAAATGTCAGTGGTGGAGATTCTAATAGTTACAATTTTTTATGGAATCCTCCGCTTCCAAACAGTCCTGGTCCGCATACTGTCTGTCCAAATATTAATACTACTTATACTGTTTTAGTTTCTGATTTTGGTCCGGCAACTGATCAAATTGATAGTGTTGAAATTATTGTAATCCCACTACCTATTTTACAACCTCCATTTTCAATTTGTCAAACAGATAATCCTTTAAATTTAATAGCAAATCCTCTTGGTGGAAGTTGGTATGGGAGTGGTATTATTGATAATATATCAGGTCTCTTTGATCCATCAATTTTACCTTCAGGAAACAATATAGTTTCTTATGATTTTTTAGGTTGTGAGCAAACATTGGATATTAATGTATTAGAAATATTTGCTGGAAAAGATATTTCTGTATGTGTTGGTGCACAAAATTTTAATTTAAATACAGCTTTAACTACAAATGGTGGTCTGTGGTCTGGTAGTGCATATATTCAGCCAAATGGAGATTTTACTATTCCTAATAGTCCTATGACAATACAAGCTGTTTATACATTACCAAATAATTGCTCGGATACATTAGAAATATTAGTTGTAAATAGTATTACAATGCCAAGTCCAACAACATATTGTCAAAAGTCAGGCTATTATAATATAACAGTTCAGCCAACTAATGGTGTGTGGAATATTTTACCGGTTAATCCACAAAGTACAAGTTTGTGTCCAAATAGTATTGATGATTTTCCTTACGAACAGGGATGGGAGGGAGGTCTGAATGGTTGGACTAATGATATAAATAATGATTTTGATTGGATTGTTAATTCAGGACCAACACCATCAAGTGGTACGGGTCCAAATAGCGCGCACGAAGGATTAGAATACATTTATACTGAAGCTAGCAATCCAAATAATCCTTCAAAAAGAGCTAGTTTAATTAGCCCTTGTTTTAATCTTTCAGAGTATAATAATCCAGTTTTACATTTTTGGTTCCATAAGTATGGAAATGGTCAAGGTTCGCTGGCGATTGATATCTCTGTCGATAATGGTAATACATGGAATTGGAATCATTGGGATGTTTATGGTGATTTAGGCAATCAATGGAATCAAATAGCAATTGACTTATCTATGTTTAATTCTAGCGAAGTTTTAGTTAGATTAAGAGTAATAACTGGAAACAATTTTAAATCTGATATTGCAATTGATAAATTGTCGGTACTTAGTGGACCAATAACCTCTGATGGAATATTTATTTCAAATGTTGCTGCTTCAGGAACACAAGTTTTAACATACTCAATTGAAGGGTGTTCGGAAAATATAGCGATGCAAGTAGATGAAGTAGATGCTGGAATTGACTATACTGTTTGTCCAGTTGAAAACCCTTTTAATTTATCAGGCTCTCCAGCTAATGGTGTATGGTCGGGAACAGCAGTTATTAATAATAATCTTGGGACATTTGACCCTGCAATAAATTTAGGATCAAACATTGTAACATATGAAGTGGGTACATGCATAGATACAGCAATTGTTAATGTGGTTGATACAGATGTTCAGATTGATTCAATTACCTTTTGTATTAATAATGGACCTATTGATCTAGATATGAATCTTATTCCTAGACAACCTTGGAACGGAATATGGTCAGGAAACGGAATCACTAATTCTAATTTTCCAGGAACTTTTAATCCGCATAGTGCAGGTTCTGGAATTCATATTATAAATTATGAAGCTAATACTTGTTCAGACAATTTAGTAATTAATGTTTTATCTTCATCTCAATTATTTGATACTTTAATATGCTCTACTTCTAATGATTTAATATTAAATATTTTACCATCTGGAGGCTATTGGGAAGGTAATGGAATCATTGATAATAATTCTGGTTTGTTTTCTCCTTCACAACTTGGATTGGGCATTCATTATGTTAGATATACGACAATAGATAATTGTATTGATACATTTACTATTGAAATTTACGACCCACCAACTCTTTCTATTGAAGGTCTTGAATCAAGTTATTGTTATAAAGATACCTTAATTGAAATAATTACTTTACCATCTTTTGGGGGTGTATTGTCTGGACCTGGAGTTAATGGAAGTTTTTTTAACCCTAGTGTGGCTGGTGAAGGGTATCATATTATTAGCTATTCTTATGGTTCAGGTAATTGTTATCAAAGTATTGATAAACAAGTTTTTATAAGTGAAAAAATAAATGTATTAACATATTCTAATGAAGATACTTTATGTCCTGGTGAACTAACAGTTATAGGTGCTAGTGCAGTTGGAGGAAGTGGAATATATTTTTTTAATTGGAATAATAATTTAAGTAATAGTTTTGAGCATATAGTCGCTCCCCAACAATCTTTCACTGATTATATCGTAAATGTTTCAGATAACTGTTCTGAAAATGTTATTGATACAATACCAATTTTTGTTTATCCAACATTTGATCTTAATTTTTCAGTTTCTTCTAAAAAATGTTTTGGAGAAAAAGGATATGCAATTGTTAGCACAAGTACAAATGATAATTATTCATATTTATGGGATAATGGAATTACATCAGACAGTATATATGATTTTGTTAATAAGACGTATAACGTCAAAGTAACAGATAATACTACTATGTGTTTCATTGAAGATACCATTACTATTCCTGGATACGAAAAGATTCTTGCTTATTTCACGCCAAATCCTACAAGTTGCATTTCAATTCTTGATAATAATATTCAGTTTATAAATAATAGCATTGTTTCTGAAAATGATTTATCTTTTAATTCTTATTGGGATTTTGGAGATGGTACGATTATAAATTATAATCATTTGATTAGCCCTTCTCATGCGTATTTAGATACAGGAAATTTTGAAGTTAAATTATATCTTGAAAATTTATCAGGTTGCAAGGATTCTTTAACTAATAATGTTTGTGTTCTAGCTGAAAATAAAATTTATATCCCAAATAGTTTTACACCAAACTATGACAAGTGTAATGATGAGTTTTACATAAAAGGTTTAGGAGGATTTAAAGATTTTAGTATTAAAGTTTTTAATAGATGGGGTAATTGTATATTTGAATCTAATGAAGTTATTATTACAAATAATGTTGCAGATAATAATATTTGTAATAGTATTAATAATTTAGATGAATATTATAAAATGGGTTCATGGGATGGGGTGACTAATAATGGTAATATTGCTCCAACTGGTATTTATTCTTATATTGTTAAATATATTCAACTTTCGTCTACTAAAACAATTGAAAAGAAAGGAAGTATTAGTTTAATAAGATAGAATTTATTTCTGTGAATTGAATTCATAATTATAATCCAAAATCACCCAATCTGTCTGATCATTTTGTTTTAGTATAATAAATTCTTTATGATTTTTTGTTTTTTGATAATCAGATTTAAATTCTAATAAAACATAAAAACCATCTTCTATACCTTCTAAACTACTTTTAAAATTTTTAGAAATAATGGTTCTGCTATTTAACTTTCCAAACTCTAACATCAATTCATTTATTAGTTTTATCCATACTTCTTTTGGGTACTGATTTTTATTTTCTTGTGCTAAGCCGTTATAAGCGCTTTCATATGAACTATGATTTATATCATTTAACCAACTTAGTGCAATTTTACTAGCATCTTTGAGGTATTTTTCTTTATATATCTGAGCATAAGAAGAAAACAATGAAATAGTAAAAAATAAAATAATCAAATGTAATTTTTTCATAATATAAAGTTAAATATAAATTTCTAAATGTGCATTTTTCCAATAATTAAATATTATTTTCTTCTTAAAAACGTTTATAGTTATTAATAATTGTATTGGAATTTATTAGAAAATTGCAAAAATAAAAAGTTATTAACTTATTTACTCTAGTGATTTTCTTATTTACATCTAGTGATAAATATGCTCTTTAATATTTTCGTAAAATATTGAAAATCAATGCTTTACACTAACCTTAATCAGATAATTTTTTTTTGAATATTTAAATTATAATTATTTTATATTTACTTATTGAATACTAGTTATTAACATAATGAAATTATCTCTAGTAGAATATTATTTTTTTCTATTTTTTTCTATATTAGTCGATATAAAATAAAGTATTAACAAAAAAAAAGAACTATGTCATTTCAACACACAAATTCAAAGGGAACAAATTATCACTTAAACTGTAAAGACGTAACTTTAAAGTCTACAGGTAGAGTTCAAAGAATTTATTTTTTCTCTAAAGATTCTAGATCAACTGCATGTGAAAAGCCTGATGGCTACAATGTAAAAGAAAATGCTAGAACTGGTTTACCATTTTTAACAAAGAAGTAATCTATTAATTTAGTTGCTTTAAGACCCTAGCAAATTTTTGCTAGGGTTTTTTTATTTAATATTATGTAATTTTGCTTCATGAATAAACCATTAATTTTAGTTACCAACGATGATGGTATTACTGCACCTGGAATTAGAACATTAGTTAAAATAATGAATGATTTTGGTGATGTTTATGTTGTAGCTCCTGACAGTCCTCAGTCTGCAAAAAGTAATGCTATTACTTTAGATAAGCCTGTCAGATGCAATAGTATAAAAATTGATTCTGGATTGCAAAAAGAATTTGCTTGCTCTGGAACTCCTGTTGATTGTGTAAAACTAGCTTTAAATAAAGTTTTACCTAGAAAACCAGATTTATGTGTTTCAGGAATCAATCATGGATCAAATTCATCAATTAATGTAATTTATTCAGGAACAGTTTCTGCTGCATTAGAAGCATCCTTAAATGGGGTGCCTTCTTTAGCATTTTCAATTTTAGACTACTCTTTTTCTGCAGATTTTAATGAATCTGAATATTTTATTAGAAAAGTAGTTAAAACGGTATTATCAAATAAGATCTATAATAGTATATGCCTAAATGTAAATATCCCTAAAAGCATTCCAAATCAAAAAATTAAAGGACTTAAAGTATGTCAACAAGCAGTTGCTAAATGGAAAGAAGAATTTATTGAAAGAAAAGATGCAAAAGGTGATATATATTATTGGTTGACTGGTAAATTTATTTGTGAAGATAATAATAACAATACAGATGATTGGGCTCTCAATAATCAATATGTTTCAATTGTTCCTGTTAAATTTGATTTAACATCTTTTGAAATGATTAAAGAAATTCAAGATTTTTTTTATGATTAATAAACAAGTATTTAAAGGTTTTTTAATTGGATTATTTGCCCCTATAGCAGCTTTTGTAGTTTACATAGCTTTTTTTACTGAAAGTTCTTCACCTTTAGAACTTTTGAAACAGCTTTTTCATTTAAATTTACTAACTCATGTAATTAGTTTGTCTACTTTGATTAATTTGCTTATATTTTATATGAAAATTACCACAAATAGAGATCTTGTTGCTAGAGGAATTGTTATGGCAACATTTTTTTATGCTTTTTTAGTTATAATATTAATAGTTATTTAATTTGAAATTATATATTGTCACAGGAGAAAAGTCTGGAGATCTGCAAGCGTCATTTCTTGCAGAAAAACTTCTTGATTTAAATAATAATATTAAAATTCGTGCTATTGGTGGAGATTATTTAAAAAGTAAAGGAGTAGAAATATCATCTGAAATTAATCGAACATCAGTTATGGGATTAACCAATGTTCTAATGCAAATAAATACAATTCGAAAAAAAATAAATTTTTGCAAGAATGATATTTTAAATTTTAATCCTAATGCAATTATTTTAGTTGATTATCCTGCTTTTAATTTAAGAATTGCAAAATTTGCTAAAGATCAAGGTATTCAAGTTTTTTATTACATAGCTCCTAAAGTATGGGCCTGGAACAAATCCAGGATAAGTAAAATTAAAAAATATATTGATAGTTTATTAGTTATCTTTCCCTTTGAGGTAGATTTTTTTAAAAAACATAATATAGATGCAATTTATGTAGGTAATCCTTTAGTATTACACATTAATAAATTTAAATCAAATCAATTAAATATTTCTAAAAAAAATATTGTTGCTGTATTACCTGGAAGTAGAAAGCAAGAAATTTCTAAAATATTACCGATTATGTTATCAGTTTCCTCTTCTTTTAAAAAATATCAGTTTATAATAGCTGGTGTTTCTGATTTTGGTAATGATTTTTATGAGTCTTTTATTAATTGTGATAATATCGAGGTTAGATATGATTCAACATATTCTTTACTAAGCGAATCAAAATTTGCATTAGTCACATCTGGAACAGCTACATTAGAAGTTTCACTTTTTAATATCCCTCAAATTGTTTGTTATAAAACTGATTGGATTACTTATTTATTTGCTAGGCTATTAGTGAAAATCAAATTTATATCATTAGTAAATATAATTTTTAATAAATATATTGTTCCAGAGTTAATTCAGTCACAATTAAATACACCTAATTTAGTTAAGCATGTCAGGCAGTTAGTTAATGGGCATTACAATAAAGATTACCAAAATATACAGCAAAAATTTGAAACAAATAAATCAATTAATCCTGCAAAATATATTTTAGATAAAATTAATCAATCTTTTGATTGACAATTTTTAAAATTTCTTGTTCAATTTGACAGCATTTGTCTACAATTTTTTGACCTTCAGATAGAATTTCATTAACATAATTTTTATCATTATAATCATTACAATTAATTTTTACATTTAAAAACGCTCCAATAACTGCTGTTCTAGCACAAAGTGCTCCCACACCAACATCTGTAATAGAGTTTGGATTTCCTATTTCTGCCATTTTTTTCATTATTATCATAGAATCAAATGATTTTTTCATTATTTCGAAAGGAGATAGGATTGCATTTTTTGTAGCATCTTGAATTGCCTTATTTCTTTTAGAAATATCATTTTCAGATTCTTTTGGAAGAGAATATGCATTCATGATTTGATTAAATGCATTTGTATCTTCATCTACTAAATTTAAAAGTTGATTTTGATAACTTATACCTTTCTCAGCCCAATTAGAATACTCTTCCCATTTATCGTCCCATCCTCTTTTATGTGCTGATAAATTAGCAACCATAGTACCAAGTGCAACACCCATAGCACCACAATATGCAGATATTGATCCACCTCCAGGTGCTGGACTTTCAGATGATGTTTCGTATACAAATTCAGACAAGTTCATATTAATAAGAGGTTTATTTTCTTTTTTTATTAAATATTCAATGATACGATCCTCTGGATTAAAAGGTGCCAATTCATCTAGTCCTAAACTTTTGATTGCAATTTTAATTATTTCTTTTTCTGAAATGCCCAAAGATCTATTTTGTTTTTTGAGAAAATATTTTCCAGCATCGATAAGAACCTTTTTTGGAACAAGACCAATTAGCTCCGAACCAGTAACTCGTATTCCTCTTTTATTTGCTTGTTCACAGGTTTTATCAAAAACTTCATGTAGAGATGAAACTTTAATATCGGTTAAATTATATGATATTTGTGCTATTCCATATTCTTTAATAAACCAACCAATGCCCTTTACTGATTTAAATAAACCAGCTTGTCTTAAAGGTTGACCATTTTTGTCTTTTAATACTTTACCTGATATTTTTCCTCCTTCTCTTTTAATTCTACCAGCTTCTCTTATATCAAATGCTATTGCATTAGCTCTTCTTGTTGATGTTGTGTTTAAGTTCACATTATATGCAACGAGAAAATCCCTTGCTGATATGGCAGTAGCGCCACTTTTAGAAATATGTTCATTATATTTTTGTGGTCCATAATCAGGTTTCCACTTTGGATCAGATATTTTTTTTTCTAATCCTTCATATTCTCCTTCTCTACAGTTTGCTAGATTTTTTCTCTTTTCTTCATTTGCAGCGGCTTCATATAAATAAACAGGAATATTTAATTCTTCACCAACTTTTTTTGCTAGAGAATTTGCCCATTCAACTGTTTCTTCCATTGTGATATTAGAGATTGGAACTAGAGGGCAAACGTCTGTTGCTCCCATTCTTGGATGTTCTCCTTTGTGTCGACTCATATCGATTAATTCTTTAGCTTTTTTTATTAATAAATATGCTGCATCTACAACATTTTTTGGAGATCCAACAAAAGTAATTACTGTTCTATTTGTTGCATAGCCAGGATCTACATTTAGGACTTTAACATCTTTTATTTTTTCAATTTCAGCAATAATTAAATTAATTTTATCTTGATCTCTACCTTCAGAAATATTAGGTACACATTCAATAATTTGGTTCATAAATTAGTATTTTAATATTAGCAAATATACTATTCTTGTTTATAAATAACATACTTTTGTATTGATGGAATATAAAACACAATTATTATTGGATGCTGGTGAATTATTACCGCTAATGGAATCTTTTTATAGTATACAAGGTGAAGGTTATTTTTCTGGTAGTCCAGCATTTTTTTTACGTATTGGTGGATGTGATGTGGGTTGTCATTGGTGTGATGTAAAAGAAAGTTGGGATG
>Ga0066845_10000428_pt1 | contig 13233 bp, 12 predicted proteins | sample ETNtaG_31_FD_65488 | JGI IMG/M metagenome (GOLD analysis project Ga0066845, IMG submission 65488) | Marine microbial and viral communities from oxygen minimum zone, Eastern Pacific Ocean - ETNP201310SV78 | ecosystem: Environmental > Aquatic > Marine > Oceanic | place: Pacific Ocean: Eastern...
GGTCAAGCGATTGAGACCCGAGACTTGTTGCGTGAGTTGATTGAACTTCAGTACCGTCGAACCACCACCGACCTCAAGCGAGGCGAGTGCAGGGTTCGTGGTGAGGTCGTGGACATCTGGATGCCCAGTCGGGACGACCCTCTACGGATTGTCTTCGACCTTGATGGCATCAAGAGCATCCAAATTTGTGACCCCGTGTCTTGGGACGCTTTGGACACGCTTGAAGAGGCGTGGATTCATCCAAAGGAATTCTTCATGACCAGCCCGGAGCGCTTTGAGGCCGCCCTCGAATCCATCGAATCCGAACTGAACGAGCGAAGCAAATGGTTTGCCAGACAAGGCAAGGAACTCGAACGCTACCGTCTGGAGCAGAAAACCGAATACGACCTTGAAATGCTTCGGGAAATCGGGCATTGTCAATCCGTGGAGAACTATTCTTTGCACTTTGATGGACGTGAACCGGGTCAGCGCCCGTATTGTCTCTTGGATTTCTTCGCAGCATGCGCCAATCAATTTCACGGTGACCCGAAGAAATACCTGGTCATCATGGACGAATCCCACGTCAGCCTCCCTCAAGTCGGCGGAATGTACCACGGCGACCGTTCGAGAAAGGAGAGCCTCATCACCCATGGCTTCCGCCTTCCAACGGCTGCAGACAATCGGCCGCTGAAACTTCCTGAATTCCAAAGTTTGGTGCCGCAAATGGTCTATGTTTCAGCCACTCCAGGTGAACGTGAACTTCGCCATCTCTGTGAGATAACAGGTCAAACGGTTCCGAACGGTTTGCTTCATTCACCTTCAGGTGGCGGTGCGGGTGAGCCAGACTTGGCCAAGAAGCACCCGGAGGCGGAATCCATGTATGACATGCTTTTGGGCATTCAAGGCATTGCAAAAATGGAGTTACGGCCCACGGGTTTGCTCGATCCCGAAATTGAAGTGCGTCCCACGGCCGGTCAAGTGAACGACCTTTTGACGGAAATCAACGCTCGAATTGAGAAGAAGGAGCGATGCTTGGTCACGGTCATGACCATCAAATTCGCCGAGGAAGTGGCCGCCTACCTCAACCGAATGGGCGTCAAGGCCCATCATCTTCATTCGGAGATTGACACCATTGAGCGTACCGAAATCATCAATGCGTTGCGTCATGGCCATATTGATGTCATCGTCGGTATCAACTTGCTTCGTGAAGGACTTGATATTCCTGAAGTGAGCCTTGTCGCCATCTTCGATGCAGATCGCCAAGGTTTCCTTCGAAACGAACGCAGTCTTCTGCAAACCATCGGTCGTGCAGCACGAAATCAAAACGGCAAGGTTCTCCTCTATGCCGATGGGTTTTCGCCAGCCATGGAGGCGGCCATTCGGCAAACCTTGGAGCGCCGACAACGACAGCAAGCCAACAACGAGGCGTTGGGCATCACGCCCAAGACCATCGTCAAGGCCCTGCCGGTGATGGGTCAAAACGAGGACGCCACCATCACAGGTACCACCACTTCCACGGACGGGAAGCGCCGTCTGATTGCCAAAAAGGGCGGTCGCAAGGACGGCGACTGGGCGCAGCGTTTACGTCTTGGCGCGGGGTCTTGGGGCGCCACAGAGAAACAAGAAGTTTCAATTGAAAATTCAAATTCTCAGTTGACATATGATGAACCTGATGACCTTGCAGCCAACCTTTCTCCAGACGAGCGAGCGGCGCTCGTGGAAGAGTTGCGTGATGCCATGAACAAAGCGGCCAAAGATTTGGATTTCGAGGAAGCAGCACGCTTACGCGATCGGTTGCACGAACTTGAGCGCTGGAACGGTTAACCCAAGCCCTCTAAGGGCCACCTTCATGAAGCAAAGCCGCGAGGTTAAGTCATGGCCGTTGACCCGGATGCCTTTGACGTACCCGTTGTGGATTATGATTTTTCCAAGGCCACAACCCCTGGAATGCTCATTGAACAAATGGCGCAAGCTGGAGGATTCACAGCGACCAAATTCGCCGAGGCGAGAACCATTCTTGCCGATATGAAAACTGAGGTTGATGCCGTTGATGCCGATGCTTCTCAAGTGACAAACTGGCTCTCTTTTCCTGCATGCCTCTGCGCGACGGGCACGCGTGGCTTCTTTGTTGAAGCGCTAAAGCGGAAGATGTTCAATGTCGTTTCCACCACGTGTGGAACGCTTGACCATGACATTGCACGAGCCTACAAACACTACTATCACGGCTCGTTTGAACTCGACGACGTGGAACTGGGTCAACACGAATTGATGCGTCTTGGAAACGTGATCGTCCCGAATGCATCCTATGGGGAAATCATTGAAGCCGTGGTCCTTCCCGTGCTTGAGGACATCTACAATGACCGTCTTGCTCAAACCGAGAAAACGGGAGCAGATGCATGGCTTGGTTTTGGCTCCATTCACCTTGTTTGGGAACTTGGTGAACGCATTGGTACACCGGACTCACTGATCTATTGGGCTGCAAAACACCGAATCCCCGTTTGTATCCCCGGTATCACCGACGGGTCGATTGGCGCTCAACTCTTCATGTTCCGGCAAAAACACCGTGATTTCCATCTTGACACCCTGGCCGATGAGCAAATCATGAGCGATTTGACCTGGGATGTTGAAACTTCCAACGCCCTCATGGTCGGTGGAGGCATTTCCAAACACCACGTGATTTGGTGGAATCAATATCGAGGAGGCCTGGACAGCGCCGTCTACATCACGACAGCACCTGAACACGACGGGAGTCTTTCAGGGGCTCGCCTTCGCGAGGCCATTTCTTGGGGGAAAATGCGACCAGAGGCGCCACATGTCTGCGTGGAAGGCGATGCGAGCCTTCTTCTCCCGCTGCTTGGGGCGGACCTCTTCAGTGAGCCTCACGAAGCTTGATCGTCTTGCAACATGGCAAGAACGAACATGAGGCTTTGTCGAAGCGGTGTTTTTGGCCGCCACCCTTCTCCGTCTCGTTCCTCCAAGAATCGATGAATGGAGCCGAATGAGGGTCGAACGGTTGGTGGAGTGGTTTCATCCACGCGAACGGCTTTGATGGAAGGAACGCCTTTTGCTTCGAGATGAGCGATGTCGAAACGACCGCTCTGTCCTGCTTGGGTTCTGTTGGCCAATTCGTTGAATTCTGTCCACGTATCCTCCAGCGTCCATTGTCGGCGTCCAGCGAGATGAAACGAGGTTTCCTCAGGCTCGCTCTTGAGTAATTCAACGATGGCGTAGGCGATATCTGAGCGGTCGCACCAATGTCGGGCCCCCCCCTCCATCGTGGGTTTGGTGCCTGCTTGGTGCTCTTCAAGCCAAGTACGAAACAGCTGGGCGTCTTGGGAGTTTTTTGCAGGGGGGAGCATGCCTTGTACGCCAACAAGGACGCTATTTTCATCAGCGGGCTCGACGTTCAAATCAAGGTTGATGATCATCTGTCGACGAGACTTCAAGGAGATATCAAACGATGGTGTTCCGGCGAGTTCAATTGACCAATCGGCGTTTGAATTCGGCTCAATCGGCTGGATGGACTCTGGAAACGACCGCAAGATGGCAGCATGCTTTCGTTTGAGGGCAGGCTCCAATGCTGAAGGAATCCTAAAGGTGAGTCCCTCCATCATGCCCCGTTCGACAACGACCGAGAGGAGCACGTGCTCGGGGTCGGCGAGCAAAGCCACGACGGTCATGCTCCAGCGAGAGGGGTGCTCCTCATCAAGACTTCTCGAATCACCTCTCGCCATGTCACGTCCATGGTCATGTGAAAAAAACCCGTATTTTTTTGAAATTCCAATTGAAATATTGTAATTTTATGATCCTTTTGGGGCCGGATGGAGACCAATATTCTTCCTTTCCTTCAATCTTAGGATTCCAATTGAAAAGCACCTTCTCTTGTCGCTCAGGAATCAAAAGATTTCAACTGCAGTTTCGCGCGTTATGCGACATTGAAAAATGATTTTTTTTCTATATTTCAATTGGTTGAGGTTCACATTATGCGTCAAATGTAATTGGAAATGATATTTTATTCTGCGAAGAATATAATAGGGGCCGAGTCCGACAGGAGAGTAAGCCGAACAAAATCGGCAGGAGAGATGGGAAATGAAAAATACAGATTACGACATCCAGGAGTTGCTCCAACGAGATGTCTATGTCAACGATAAGAAAGTAGGAACGATTGTGGGTGAACGACACCACCCAAACGAGGCCCGCGTGAAATCCATGCGGATCCAAGTGGCACCCGACGTTGCTGACGAATACATGCGAAAGCCGGCCGAGTTGGCCCCGCTACCCAAGGAACTGGTTCACAGTATCCGAGGGGACGGGACCGTCAAGTTGTCGAAATCCATGCGAGAACTGCAGCGCCGCTGGCGAAACACCGTTCGCATCGACGAAAAGTTGTATGCGCCCGATGAAATGCTTGACCGAGCTGTTCTGGACAACCAAGGTGAAGAGATTGGTGTCATCACCGGCCTCTTCCGTGTGAAGCGCACCTACAAAGGGGTCATTGTGACCACCCGCATGCGCATGCAGATGGAATTCGGCGTCGACCAACAGATCCGCATTCCAATCACCGCTCTGGCACGAACCCGAGAGCGCTTGGATGAAGTCGTCCTTTCGCGCACCTTCGAGAAAGTCATGCAGTTGCCTTCGTACATCACGATCAACAGCATGGAAGAAGAGTGATTTCTTTCAACGAAAGGAACTGCTTTGCGAGCCGTCATGCTTATGACGGGGGGTCAAGTCGGCGAGTTTACCCTTGCGCGGGTGGCTTAGTCGGTTAGAGCACCCGGCTGATAACCGGGAGGTCGCAGGTTCAAGTCCTGCCTCGCGCACCACCTTTCGCTTTGCAAGCGTCTCGCAAAGAACATGAAGGGCCAGCCTTTGGCAATGACCAAGGGGATGGCATGGTCGTCGTATCGGGCAGCAACGCAACGACCATGGCGAAGCAACTCGCGGAAACCATGGGGTGGGATCACCACGACCTTGAAACGCGAAGGTTCCCCGACACGGAAGGGTACATTCGAATTCCTTCGGAAACCATTGAAGCCCTGCGTGAAGAACCTGTGGTCCTTGTATCCAACACGTTTCCGGATTCCGGTATCGTCGAAACCCTGCTGATGCTGGACGCCATTCAGGACGTTCGAGCAGGCCGTTTGCAAAATTTACGCGAAATCGGCCCTCAGACCCTGCCTGACGTCGGAAAAGGCGTCATTTTGGCTGTTCCGTATTTCGGGTATTCTCGTCAAGACAAGCGATTCAAGCCAGGTGAGTCCATTTCCGCTCGTGCCATTGCCAACATGTTGGCGACCCGGTGCGATGGCATGGTGGTGTTGGACCTTCACGCACCAGCGGTCCTCAGTGAAATGTCCATTCCCGTGGCCTTCATCAGCGCCATGCCTGAACTCGCTGACCATCTCAAATCCTCTGTCAACCCTGACTTCATTCTCTCACCTGACAAAGGTGCCATCGACAGAGCTTCGAGCGTTGCCCAACAAATTGGCTGTGAGTTTTCCTACCTTGAAAAAACACGAATTGATGCTCATACCATTGTCCACAAGGCCAAGGATTTGGACGTGGATGGAAAATCGGTGGCCATCGTTGACGACATGATCGCCACCGGTGGAACCATTTGTCGTGCAGCCGAAGCACTTCGAAGCCAGGGAGCCGTTGAAGTTCACGCTGCATGCAGCCACGGCCTGTTTACCGGCGGGGCCATCGCGCGTCTGCTTCGGTACGTTGACGGCGTTCATGCAACCGGTTCCTTGCCCAACGCCCGAGACGTCATTTCTGGGGGTCCGGCGTTGGCTCGGGGCGTGAACGAAATATTGGGCGAACTGGGTCTTTCCTCTTGAAATCGGTCCACTGCGCCAAGTTAGGGCGGATGTGGAACGAAAACCTATCCCCCGCCCTCTCCGTTGTGTTTATATCCGCGAGGTCGTGCGCAGAGATGCCCCCATCACGAGGAAGGAGTGATTCCAATGAGTGTACATGTGCAATTTGAAACCCCAGAAGACCTAGCCAACAAAATCTACGAAATGATCGACCTCAACAAGAACGGTCGTGTCAAGAAAGGAAGCAACGAAGTGACCAAAGCCGCCGAGCGCGGTACGGCCCAGTTCATCATCCTCGCTGAGGACGTGAACCCTCCTGAGTTGCTCGCTCATATTCCGTTGATTTGTGCTGAAAAAGACATTCCATTCGGCTACGTCCCCAGCCAAGAATTCTTGGCCAAGGGCATCGGTATGCCAAAGGACACCACCGCCGCCTCCGTCGCTGTGATGGAAATCACCAAAGGCGCCCAAGAGAAATACCACGAAATTGTTGAGGAAATCAAAGCCCTCAAGAACAACTGAAGCCCCACAACGAGTTGATTACGATGAGTGAAGAACTTGGTGGATGGCCAGCAGAAGTGGTCGAAATCGTCGGCCGAACCGGTATGACCGGTGAAGCAACACAAGTCAAGGTGCGTGTCAACGACGCTCCCAATCCTCGGGACGTTGGCCGTATCATCAGCCGAAACGTCGTCGGACCCATTCGGGTTGGCGACATTTTGATGCTCAAGGACACGGGCCGTGAAGCCCGCAAGCTGAACGCACGGTGAGAACAATGCCAGAACGACGAATTTGCAACTTTACGGGCGAAGAAATCGAACCCGGTACCGGCATGATGTTTGTCCGCAAGGACGGCAGCGTTCTTTGGTTCAAGAGCAGCAAGGCTCGCAAGAACCAACTCCAACTGAAGCGCAACGCCCGCAAGGTGAAGTGGACTCGCCACTACGTCAAGGGCGGCATTCAGTGAACGCTTAGGCGCTTCCAGCCCCACAGCAACGCCCATAAACGGGTCACTTTTGGGTCGGTATGGTGAACACCATGGAAACGACCTATGTTATGATCAAACCTGACGGCGTGCAGCGAGGCCTCATTAGCGAAATTATCGGACGATTTGAGCGAAAAGGGCTCAAACTCGTCGGCCTCAAGGCCATGGTGCCAACCGAAGAAATCGCTCGGTCTCACTACGATGTTCACAAGGAGCGCCCTTTCTTCCCAGGCCTCATCAAATTCGTGACCTCTGGTCCCGTCGTCTGCATGGCTTGGCAAGGTGTTGAAGCGATTGCTGTTGCCCGAAAACTCATCGGCGCCACCAACGGTCGAAACGCCGACCCCGGCACCATCCGTGGTGACTTCGGCATGGACATGGGCTTCAACATGATTCACGGCTCTGACGCACCCGAAACGGCTGAGTTCGAGCTTGGTTTGTGGTTCCCCGAGGGCTTGATGTCCTGGGAGAACACGATGGGCACTTGGGTTTACGAGTGAACCCTCATAACACCGCCCTTCAAGTGGTGATACCATGGCTGACGAAGAGGTGACATCCGCCGAGGAAGGCGAGGCACCTTTGCGCGGTCATAACCGACAACCGATCGTCTCGGTGTTGGGGCACGTTGACCATGGAAAGACCAGCCTCTTGGACATGGTTCGCTCCATCGGCAGTCAACGGCAAGCCAGTGTGATGGACAGGGAAGCCGGTGGCATCACCCAACACATTGGCGCCACCGAAGTACCGGCTGATGTTCTCAACGAAACCTGCTCCGCCATGTTGGGCGGGAAGAATTTCAAATCCCCTGGTTTGTTGTTCATCGATACACCCGGCCACCATTCGTTCGCTTCCTTGAGAAACCGAGGAGGTTCGGTCGCCGACATCGCCGTCTTGGTCGTTGACATCATGGAGGGCTTGCAGCCCCAGACCATTGAATCGCTCAACATTCTCAAGGAGACTCGCACACCGTTTGTCATTGCAGGAAACAAAGTTGACCGGCTTCACGGCTGGCGATGTGAGCGAGGTCGTTCCTTCATCGAATCCTTCCAAGCGCAACGAGAGGACGTTCGTGCCCTCTTCGAGGACCGGTATTGGAAAACCGTCGGGCAATTCTCAGAGCACGGGTTTAACCTCGAACGCTACGACCAAATTCGAGATTTCCGACAAAACGTGGCCCTCGTCCCGATGTCGGCCAAGGAAGGGGAAGGTCTCCAAGATTTGCTGGCCGTTACCGTTGGCTTGGCTGAGCGTTTTCTTGAAGACCGCCTTACGGATACATTGGGTGCGGCACAAGGAACCGTGCTCGAGATGCGAGACGAGGTGGGGATGGGCAAAACCGTTGACGTGATCCTCTACCGAGGGGAACTCAAAGTCGGGGATAGCATCATGCTCGCCGGCCAAGACGGTCCGTTCACGACACACATCAAGGGGCTCAAGCGCCCGCAAGGCATGTCTGAAATGCGCGATGCTGGTAAGCGATGGGTGAATTTTGATGGCGTTGAAGCCGCTTGCGGCGTCAAAATCGTTGCTCCAAATCTTGAGGCCACCATCGCAGGGACGACCTTACACTTGGCCAACACCGCTGAAGAAATTGAGGTGGCCCAAGAAGCGATTCGAGAAGAATGGCGGGCGATTTTCAACAGCATGCCGGTCATGTGCTCTTCGTGCAAGGAGATTTTCGCCCGAGATGCATTCCAAGACCACACAGCAACAGGTGAGTGCCGTGGAGCGGAAGAGGACCGAACAGGGGTGGTCATCAAGGCCGACACCGTCGGTGGATTGGAGGCCCTTGCGTTTGAATTGCATCAGCGCAACATCCCGGTTCGCCAGGCGACGGTTGGACCCGTCAACAAGAAGGACATCTTGATGGCCAAATCTGCAGCAGACCCTCTGCAAAAAGTCATTCTTGGTTTTTCAACCAAAGCGAACACCAGCGATGTTGCTCAACAACTCGCCGACGACGAGGCCGAAGTCAAATTCATTTCAGGGCCGATCATTTACCACATCATGGATGCTTTCGAGGAGTGGCAAGAACTCACCAAAGCAGCCATCGAAGAAGAGCAACGTGAAACGCTGGTCTATCCCGGTAAGGTACGCTACCTGAAGGACCACACCTTCCGTGCCAAAGGCCCGGCCATCGTGGGCATGCGCGTGCTGGGTGGGCGGATTCACATCGGGCAACGCCTCATGAAATTGGACGGCACGCCGGTGGGGCAGGTCAAGAGCTTGCGAACCCGTGCCAGCGAGGACGTGAAAGAAGCGATGCAGGGCGAGGAAATCGCCGTTGCTGTTCAGGGGCCAACCGTCGGTCGACACATCGAAGAACTGGATGAATTCTATGTTGATGTTCCCGAACGCCACGTCAAACGCCTCAAGAAAATCGGTCTTTCACCCGTAGAAGAGGAGATTCTTGACGAAATCGTGGCCCTTCATCGTAAAGACAATCACTTCTGGGGCCGTTAAGGCATCAGCATGAAGACTGCATGAGCATTTTTAGCGTTCAAAGCGCACACATTCATATAAGATATGAGAAGACAACTTTCTGCAAACGAGGTCTTGAGATGGAAGCAAGCATGCAAGCAGGCGCCGGTGGCGCACGTACCCAAGATTTAATCGCGACCGTTTCGGCGATTTCCAACAGCCTCATGAACGAGGTAAGCAAAGTCATCATCGGGAAGAACGAGAACCTGCGTCGTGTTACGGTGGGTATTCTCTCCAACGGCAACATGTTGCTCGAGGATTTCCCTGGTTTGGCAAAGACGTTGCTCGCCAACACCTTTGCACGAGCCCTCGGCTGCAAGTTTAAGCGTGTTCAATTCACACCCGATTTGCTCCCTTCAGACATCATGGGGACCTACATGTACGACCAAAAGGCTGGTGAATTCAAGCTCCGTGCCGGTCCTCTGTTTTCCAACATTCTCCTCGCTGACGAAATCAACCGTGCCCCTCCAAAGACCCAAGCAGCCCTGCTTGAAGCCATGGAAGAAAAGCAAGTGACCATCGAAGGAATCACCCACAAATTGCCTGCACCGTTTGTTGTGATCGCCACTCAGAACCCCATTGAACAGGAAGGAACCTACCCGCTTCCAGAGGCTCAAATGGACCGTTTCCTCATGAAGATGAGCATGGGCTACCCCGACCGTGCAGAGGAGAAGGCGATCCTCGCCCGACGAAAGTTGCGAGGACAGGACGAACACGTCGTTGAACAAGTGACCTCTCCAAAGAAGGTCGTCGCCATGCAAAAAGCGCTGGAAACCGTCCACGTTGACCCAGCCATTCTTTCGTACATCATCGAAATCGTGCAGCGCACCCGTGAGGACCACCGTGTCATCAACGGCGCTTCGCCTCGTGCAAGCCAGGCTCTTTTCAAGACCGGCCGAGCCGCAGCGGCCGTTGCAGGGCGCAATTATGTCATCCCTGATGACATCAAAGGCATCGCTTTGCAAATCATCTCTCACCGTATCAACATGAAGCCAGAAGCAAAGATTCGAGGCATCACCGGCATGCACATCGTTCGAAAGATTCTCTCCGAAGTGCCCGTTCCTGTGATTCAACCCGCTTGAAACCCGGGCGTTTGAGGCTCGCATTGAAAGGGGAGTTCCTTCCTGCTGAATCTGCCGGGGGTGAGTCATCGTGAATCCGTACAAAATGGTCATCGCCGTTGCGAATCAAAAAGGAGGGTGTGCAAAGACCACAACGGCGGTGAACGTCGCCGCCGCACTGGCCAAGGGCTCTCGACGCCAAGGTCTACCGCCGGCCAAGGTTTTGCTCATCGATTTGGATCCACAAGGCAACTGTGCCACCTCCTTTGGATTGGAAAAGAAGAAGATCAAGAAAACGGTTTACGACCTTCTTACCAACGACGCCGGTGAAGAATTACCCTTGATGGAAGAGTACCTCATTCCGCCAGCAGAAATCACGAAGGCGATGCGGGAGGCATGGAGGAATCGAAACGGTGGCAAGAAAGTCCCCGACACCATCGATGCCGGCCATCTTTGGATCCTCCCAAGCGACATTCATCTCTCCGGTGCAGAGATTGAATTGAGCCATAAAATCGGTCGTGAAACCCGACTCCAAGAAGCCCTTCTCCCCATCATGGACGAATTTGATTACATCATCATCGATACGCCGCCCTCCCTGGGTTTGCTCTCCATCAATGCGATGTGTGCAGCGAATTGGGTGATGGTACCGGTCCAAGCTGAGTACTACGCTTTGGAAGGGTTTAGCATGCTGATGAATTCCATCAAGATGATTCAACGCCGCATCAATCGAAACTTGAAGATCTTCGGTATCGTCATGACGATGGTCGACGGGCGCTCTAAACTGAGCACCTATGTGTGCGACCAAGTCAACAAGAAAATGCCCAATAAACTGTTCAACACCACCGTACGCCGATTAGCGAAAGTGGCGGAAGCACCGTGGAGCGGTGCTCCGACGGTCATTCTCAACAAACCCACCAATTCTGGCGCAGGCGCTGGAAGTTTGGAATATTGGACGCTCGCCAAAGAAGTGCACCAGCGCGTTCAGGAAGTCCGCCGCGAGTTTGGCGTGGTTGAGGAATCCAGGCTGCGCCGAGAACGGAACATTCGCTAGGATGCTTTGCCCCTCGGGCAACGTGTTGCGCTCATGAAACGGCGTCGTAAACCCCGAAACCCTTCGCATGGGTTAAGTATGGGCCCAAGCCGAACCACCAACGGGTTAGCGTATGACAGCAGAAGGCATGACATCCGTAAGCGTGAGTTATGAGATTCGACGTCAATTGAACACACTTCGAACAACCGGCGATCACAAGAGCGTCAATGAGTTGTTGGCGGAAATGATTCGCACACACAAGATGCTCAAGATGAAAGGTGAAATCGATACGCTTCGGGACCGCATGAAGCAGGCAGTCGATGTCGACGTTGACCATCTTGCTGAACGCCTCAATCTCGCACCGTTCCAGGTTTGATCACCATGATGTCGTGGCGCCCCCCGGGTTATCGTTTCGAGGCCAAGGATTTGGTCAAGGGCTTGTGCAGCGATGAAACCGAACAAGCCCAACTGCTGATGGCGGCTATTCACGGGAAAGTGGAATTGTTCGCTGACGCCAAGGCATGGAACGGATTTTTGTGGTTGGTCATGAGCACTTGCAAGGTGGAAGGAAAACCCCTCTACAGCGGTGTTGAACTCGGCGCGCTCAAGGCGAGTTTACCCATTGTTTGGGTCTAATTCTTCCCGTACTTTTCGAGCCATTCGTGGCCGTACCATTGCCACTGGTCCATGGTCCAACCGTCGGGCAACCCACCTTCTGGCAGCGGCGGGGCCTCACTTGGCCTTTCGGGAGTTGCACTGCTCGGTTCGGGGTCAGCCGCTGCTTGGGCTTCCGCTTCCACGCCAGCGATGGCCTCGATGCTCTCCTCTTCGTAGGTCATCGAGCCAGCATCGGCAAGGTCGCCTTCTGACTTCATGGCCATGTCGTCAAATCCATCCGGTTCTTCCTCAAAGTTGAGTTGAGCGACATCATCGTCCCATGATGCGTCAGAAATGATGCCTCCTGCTGCAGACATGCCGCCTCGTCCCTCCAAGGCTTCTTTGGCGGCGTCGCTTGACATACCTGGGCGAACGCCACCGTATTCTTTGGTGGTTGCTGCCTCTTTGCGGCGGCTCATGATGAAGGCTACACCAAGAATAAGCGCCGTTAAGCCAACAAAGGCCACCAAACCGACCATGATGACTTGGTTCAGCGTGTCCTCATCGACCGAAGCGAGGGTTGAATCTCCCCCTTGGGGATTGTCTTTTGAGGTGTTCCAAGCGTTGTAGCCAAGGACGAGGGTTCCTTCGTCCACGCTGTTGACATAAGCTTGGTAGGCGGGGTCGTTCCATCCCATGCATGCTTCGGAGGTGTCGTTTTTGTCGTTCAAGCAGTGATCCTGCTCGGTTTGAATGAACCCTCGCGTGTCATCGTAATCGGCATTGGAACCAACGCCGTCGCCATCCCCGTCAAAATGTTCGTTGGGGTCAATGTCCATGAGGGGGGATTCGGTTCGGTCAACGTAGCCATCGCCATCTTCGTCAAGACATCCCAGTGAGGGAACGCTCGTGTAACCCTTCGTGCTGTTGGGGTCAACGCTGACCGCTTTGGTGGACGTTCCAAATTCCCACGGGCATGCATCCGGGCTTTGGCCGTCACCTGCATCACCGTAGCCATCGCCATCGCCGTCCAACCACTGCGATGGGTTGCTTGGCAGGGCATCAGCGCCGTCGTCCACCGTCCAATTCTCATCAGGGTTGGAATAGCCGTCAAGATCGCTATCGGGGCATCCATACCGGTCAAGGCTTGAGAACGCATTGACGGTGGGGCAACTGTCGGGCTTGAAACCCTCGGGATTGTCGCCGTAGCCATCTCGGTCGGTGTCGGCCCATTGGGTTGATTCTTGGGGGAAGACATCCCCGTCTTGGCCGTCGCTG
>Ga0066845_10000430_pt1 | contig 13215 bp, 20 predicted proteins | sample ETNtaG_31_FD_65488 | JGI IMG/M metagenome (GOLD analysis project Ga0066845, IMG submission 65488) | Marine microbial and viral communities from oxygen minimum zone, Eastern Pacific Ocean - ETNP201310SV78 | ecosystem: Environmental > Aquatic > Marine > Oceanic | place: Pacific Ocean: Eastern...
TTGGACTAATATCAAAGTAAGTCCCAGTTAAACTAGAATGAGACGTATCAAACTTGTACTTGTAAAACTCTTGTAAATCAATATTTGGATTTGCAACAAAATTAGTATTATCTTCTGAAAATTCAAATTTATATTCAATTTGAGTAGCAGAGTTAACACGCACCAATCTTTGTGGTGTACTTGCATCAAAGAAGGTAGAACTTAATACTACTTTAGATGCATTTGATTTTAGTGTTCCATAATCATATACAATTTTAATTGTTTGTGTGTCACGATCATATGATTGGATGTAACCAGATGTAGAACCATCAAAAATTTGATAGTTATCAGTAAAATTGTATGTTGGTTTGTATAACTCTACTTCCTGTCCATCAAAATGATCTACATCTTTTGTACCTTCTTTACCTCTGGATACAAGTAAATCATTTCCAGTAATACTTTCAATTTCAAGAATCTCATTACCAATCTTAATAAGATCTCCAGCAGCAAATCCTAAAACACTATCTACAGTAACTCTTGTACCACCAGCAGGAATACCAACATGTCCAACATATAAAGTCAATCTTGCTGTAGATACAGAAGCACCAGATCTTACCAGATCTTCATCTGCAACAGATAGATAATCTCCTCTTGCATACCCAACACCAGTATCTTGTAATTGAATATCAGATATTACACCAGCATTAGAAACAGTAAAGGTAGCAGTCGCTCCAGATCCTGACCCGCCAGTAAGAGCCACGCTAGTGTAAGTGCCAGTTGTATAGTCAGCGCCACCATTGAGAATTTCATATCTTCCAATTCCCGTTGAATTAATCGTACTCTTATTTTTAGGTGGTATTAGTACTGCTTCTTGATATAATCTTTTCCTTACGTAATAATTTTTAGTTTTTGTTACATCATCAGGATTAATGTCAATTGTTACTTTATCACCAACACCTAAACCATGAGGTGCTGCTGTTTCAATTAATGCAACACTTTGATTCACTTCAAATGGATTAAGACCATCACTAAGAGAAGTGAGACGAACTAATTTAGTTCCAGAAGTATTGAACAAGTTACTTGACTGGAGGAAGTAGTTATCATCTATAATCCATGTTCCGCTGAGAACCTTGATCTCTACTACGTTTTGACTACTTGTTCCTTCTAATACTTCACCAGTAGCAATAGGACCAGTAACACCATCAGTTAAACTTAAGATTGCTCCTTTAGTATAAGAACTTCTCTGATCAAGAAGCATAGTGAAAGTTTTGATGGTAGCAGAGAAAGTTCCAGTTTCATCAAATGTACCATTGACGTTTCTTAGTACAATTGTATTATCGTTCTTTACCGTACCAACGATAGAACCAGAAGCACCAGATGATGGTTGGTTCAATGTATCATCAGCAAATAGGTATGCATTCTGAATAGTTGTTAATCTAACAACCTTATCTTCTTTAGATTCTAAGTAATTTACTGATTGTCCAGTAACAGATCCTATAACTGCTTCTACCTCAGATCCTTCTGTACCTTTATTATCAAATCTAATTTGAGAATTGATAGAGAAGTTGGGTGAAGTATCTTCTACTTTAATTGCTTCTACGTTTCCTTGCTGTACTTCTGCAACCTGTGCAACTAATCCTTCGCCATTTCTTTGCATGCCAGGTTGATAGAACCTCTTTGAATTCTTAGGAACATCATTTTGACTGATGTTAGAATTGTAATTACTATCAACAGGTAGAGAATAGAAATTTTCTCCTAAAGTATATGGGAATTGCGGTACTTGATCGCTATCAATAGTAAGGAAATAAGCATAAGTTCCTTTCGGAAAGTCGGGGGTAATGCAAAATCTTCCATTGTTTTCGTCTAGTGTGCCACTCTTATGAGTGTATGTGTAATCATTAACAAAGGATCCCAGAGGATATTTTGTCAATGAGGGACCTTCTGACCTAGATCCGTTAATAGAATAACTAGAGGTCATTCTAACAATAGAAGATGTTGAATCTAGAGGGTCTTGATGACCAAATGGACCATAGATTGGGTTACCGTCATAAGCGAATCCAATAATAGGAGAGTGATTTTTTGTATTAGGTTCAGATCCTGAACTACTGATGTTGTCATTGAGAGCAACACGTAAAGCTTTAGGGTTAGCAACATATCCGTAACCATATTCTAATGCGTTATTGTAATTCTGGAAGATGTAACCATTTTCTGTATCGAGTTCATTTTCTAATTTTTCAAATCTATTAAAGTTCCATTCTTTAAGAAGAGGAATACCTGCTGCACCATTACCAACTGGAATGACATCAACAATAACTGTGTCTTGATTATAGAAGTTACCTTCTGAAACTTTTTCAAATCCAGTGATCTTACCATCAGTATTCACAGTAGAAAGGTATTCAGCAAATCTACCACGTCCTGCAGCGTCTCTAATGACGATTAGAGGGGCAGCAGAGTAAAACTCACCAGCATTGTTAATTACTAAACTGGTGACCTTACCGCCCGTTATAATAGCACTAACAGATGCATTACGTCCAGAGGTGATAGTGATGTCTGGAGTCCTAGGGAACACATCTTTAGTATCAACTTCAATGCGTTCTACAACCTGACCAGTAAGAATTGCTCTTGCTTTGTTGGGAACTTGATCGATCAACACAAAAGGTGGTTTAGTATAACCAGTTCCTCTAGTATCAATTTTAATTTCTTCTAGTTTACCATATCTAACACTTTCTGGATCTTTGTATCCATAGAAAGGAACACCATTTAAACCAATACCAACATCACGCTTTGGTGTTGGATACTTCTCTGTAGTTCTAGTTGCTTCCTTTCTGATCAGACGAAGAATCTTCTGATCTAATACTTCTTCATTAACAGTTGATCCATCTAAGATTTTGTGTGATGGATAACTAGAACTTGCAATGTAATAATATTGATCATCTGCTAGAATACCAGAAACATCAGTGGATACTCCATTAAGAGAGGATCCCACTGCAGGTAGCGTAGGTACGTTTGGACTAGCACCAGTGTTTAAGAACCATCTTGCAGTGTTAGTACCAGTTTGTACAATTTTTGGATCAGATGTCTCAAATCCTGGATTGGAAATTTGAATAGTATCTCCAATTGCAGAATATGGTTGTGCATCAGAAGGTAATAGATTGTATACAATACCAAATGTTAACAGAGTAACATTCTTTCCATCTAAAACTACTGGTTTGTATACAGGAGTGTCAGCAGCATGAGGTAAAGAGGTTGCAGGTGCTCTTTTTTTAATAATAAACTGATCAACTGTCTTATCACCAAATTCAATTGTCTCATTACCAATTAAAACTGAACCAAGTCCATCCCAACCAATAGTTGAGAACACATCAATTCTATCCCCTGAGATCGCTGTCCCTGACAGGGGTTTGCGGAGTTTAGTTTTTGTAGATACACCAAATGTACCATTAACAGTTTCAGGTGCTAATACAATATTGTAAATTACTTCGTCATCTGCTGTTCCATCAGAAAATACATTGTCAACAACAGCATCAGCATAACCATACTCATCTGTTGCTTGCTGTACAATCTTTGTACCAATCAATTCTTTAGGATCACCACTAACAACCTTACATTTTAATGCATAGATGTTAACCCAATCACTATTGGATGACTTGTATGTAAATTCTCTTGGGTTATATGTTTCTGGAACATCTCTAGTTGTATTAGAGATAATAGAATTGAAAACAAACCGAATAGATGAGTCAGTTCCCTTGGTTTTGTAGAACTGTCTGATGTTCTTAATCAGAGTTCTCTTGTCTACATCACCTTTTAAATACTTTTCTGGAAAAGATGCAAGATACTGTGACTCAAAACTCTTGATTAGAGCATAGAGAAACAGGTTACTTACGTTATGTACTACAGAACCAGAGTTGTGTGGTGCAGAATCAGTAGTAACAAATGTAGATTCCTCATACAAGTCACCTAGAGTTGTGTTACCACTCACACCTCTAGAACAATCACTTAGGGTAGTGTCAGTTCTTGTAGAGTAAAAAATGATTTCGTCGTTAATTCTAACATAACCATTCTTCTCAGGGAACGAAGTTGCATCCTTAAGAATGATAGTAGTATCAGAATCATCAATAGTATGCTCTAGAATAGTATTCTCATTGAGCAAGTTTTGCTCATAGAGATTGATATCAGCATATTCTAGAAGATTATTTGCAATATCTAATGGTTGCCCAGAACTTTCCTGCGCCTCATAGTACTTCTCTACAAATTTAGAGAAGAGAGGATATTCATCTACAATAAAGTTAGGAATTTGCGACTCAATAAGAGTAGAAATTTTCTTGGTTCTGATTGCCATCTACTTACTCTTTATATGCAGTGAACGATGAATTTGCTACGTCAACATCAAGATACACCTCGCGAGATGCTTTGATGTCGTTTGATGCTGGTTTTACTCTAACTGAAATACGGTTATCAAAGAATGATCCTTTAATGATAGTCAAATTATGCATTACGGTCTCACCTTTCACATAATCAATCATGCCAACTTCCTTGTCAAGGACAACTTTTTCACCAGTTAGAGAATCTAGTCTATATAGGACAATTTTGCCATCATTATCTTCCAAATAAACATCAAAATTGGGGTATTCGGTAACTCTAAATGCTGTACTTGACAATACAGGTTCGTCACAATCCTTATCAAACTGATTTTGGAAACAAATTTCGTAATATGTGGTAGAATTTAACTGTGGATAGAAATCTTTTCTCATCATCACAGAGGTTAGGTTCGATGTAATTGCTTTAGATGAATCATCAATGACACCTACCGCCTTACTATGCCTAAACTTGCCATTAAACTTCTCTGTCTCACTTCTCTCAATATAAGATTGGAAGTTTGAAATCACTTTCGCTGCAATCTGTCCCACTGTCTCATCTGTCTTACTACCATCATAGTAGATTTTACTCGTCAATTCAACATATAGAATAGATGGATCAATAAGAACAGGTTCGACAGATGCAACACTATACTTCTTCAATTCAGAAATAATCTGTTGTTTTGTAAGTGATGTTAGATATGCTGAATCTCTTGGTTTAATCGAAATGAATACCTTACCATATTCTGGTGGATCTTGGTCTTCACCACCAAATACAATGATATCACCAACTGAAGGATAGATGTTACGAACAAGAGCACCATAATCAGATGCAATCACTGCTCTGTTTTGTGTTCCGAACGTCTTGGGTGCAGAAAACTTAACTTCTTGAATCGATTCTGCATCCTCACCACCCACTGCAGTGACAGTAGATATGATCTTAGTGTCAAATGCGTTAGGAGAGGTGCCTAGAGGGTTCTCTAAGACGCCAGAAAACACAAACGTCCTAATTCCATTTGCCTCAGGTCCGTTCGTTGTGATGTACTTTACAACGACTTGTGATTGATCTTCTAATTTCTTACCGATAACACCATCACCAAAGATGATCTCATATCTCTGATCATCAATCTCATTCAAGAAGAATACTTTAGAATCTCCTGTAATATCTAAAATGTTATCAGATAACAAATAAGGTTCACTCACAGTAGATCCATCAACAGTTACTTCGACCTTAATTGTCGATGCATCGATGTTTCTATTGTCTAATATGAACCTTTGTGTCTTATTTGAATTGTTAACTGTAAAGTTATTAGTAAGGAACGTTCCTTCTCTCACTAAAATGTTGTCAAACGTTGCAACACTATTGATAACCTGTGCTGAAACGTTAGTTGGTGTTACAAATTGATAAATTTTGTTATTAAATGACGCAACAAACCCTGTACCTTGCTTTAAAACGATCTCGGTGTCAGAGGTTGGGTTAGTGTAATCAATCTGAAGTGATACGTATGCAGTAGCAGAGGTAACAGACCTAGGTCGATACCCTAATTGCCTTGCAATGGATACTACGTTGTCTCTTAACGTTGCTGAATCAATGAATAACTCATTGATTGCCATATTAGTGTTAAACGCAGTGTAGTACGTGTTGTACGCTAATACGTCTAATAGATTACTAAGGACTGAACCCTCGAAGTCATAGTCAGTAAAATCTGACTGCGATCTCATGTACTCCTTGAGAACCGTCTTGATATCCTTAAAATCGAGATTTGATATTTGTGCGTATGGCATTTATCGGGTTCTCTCTAATACAAAGTTGATCTGCTGCGGCGCATCGTTTCTGCCAGTGATCTCGAAATGAACCTCTACATTAAAACCATCCTGACGAACATCAGGTGTACAAATAACATCCAGTACCTCAATTCTAGGTTCATACTCGTTAAGAACGTTATTGACCTCTGTTTGAATAATTGCGGCACTAGCATAGTCAAGTGGTTCAAATAACATGTCTGTAATTGAACTACCTAACTCAGGATTAAATAATCTTTCATTCTTCTGGGTAAGCAGAAGATTCATAATTGACTGTTTAATTGCAGCCTTATCCTTGACCGACAATAAATCATCGGTCATAGGATGTTTCTTAAATGTGACGCTTAAATCTTTAAACGTCTTAAAGGTCTGCATTACAGAAAGATACGAAGCTATCTTTATTTATCACTTACCACAGAATCCGTCCGCCCATTCCTCTTGGTTGTCAAATAACTCACCTTCTTCCATTGGTTTGCGCTTCCCCGCTCGGCGCAGGTATTTGTCACTTTCCACTTCGGTGATAAGGGTCTGTCCCGACTTAATAAACTCTTCTGATTTATCGACTCGTCCCACCATAGTATCCTCCTTGTCCATATCTATTTAATCAAATCCTTAAGTGCTTGTCGTGCTTCTGAAACATCCCTCAAAGGTGAGGGAAAAGGAATCTTAATGGTAATCTCAATTGACTCAGAAGACAGGTTAGTCATCTTCGCCAGATTACCATAGTTCCTGACGTATGAGTCAACTGCTTCCATATGATCTTGATTCATATGATTACAAATTCTCGCAGATGACTCAGGAGTAATACCCTCCCAATTAACGTCCTTGACCACGATACCTCTTCTGCTTACCATTACGTGAAGTCGCACTGTACTTCGTATGCTTCCCAGTACCCTGACGAGTTTTCTTGGGAATTGCTTCAACGAAGTTTCCACCACTGAGAGTTCCTTTTGCTTTTGCCATATTCTAAGGGTTAATGTTTGAACCAATTACTATTGTAGGATGTTGGAACGGTCCTGTCAAGGGTCTAGGTGAACCTCCTAACAATAACTGTGCATTATCACCAGTGACTGCTGGTAACCTGCCATTGACAAAGACAGTTTTGTTAACCTTCGGTTCAATTACCCTATTACCAATCTGGCAAGGTAACGGAATGAGTGGGTTAACCTTCACACCAGTCACAGGAGCAGGCACAGAGAGGTTATCATAGATCATTAAGGGATTTCCCCCTATGACAACAGTAGAGGGTGTTGGTGTCCCTCCTAGGGCAAGTGGAGGATATATACAATTTCCATCCTGACTTGCTGTATCGAATGTTTCTGGTCCTGCTAGGAAAGGCATCTTAAATTCCTTTGGCGACTTTGACTAGATCTCCTTTAATTCCTTCTACGTTATTATGTAAGTAATCAAGTGTCTGAGAAATCGTCTCATACTCCTCAGAGTGTGGACGATGGTACATCAAGGTGGGCTGCTCTAGTTGGGAGATCCGTTGGTCCAGGCTCGTCAACCTCTCTGACAGCCATAGGAGTGTTCTCTCCTGCTCGTTCAATTTCTCCTGTAACTCTTCCATCGTTTTGATCTCCTCTCATGAATGCATTGGACGCACGACTTTCAAACTCGTCGCAGAACTTATCAAAGTTTGCTAGAATTCTATCGTAGTCACTATAATCGACTTTTTGGGGCATTTTTTTGCTGGGAAAATTTTTTGGATTTCAAGGTTTTGAAAAATCCATTTTCAAAATATATTTATCTCTCGTCTGGATACTTTTGTAGGTTAGGGAAGGGTTAGGAGTCCCACGATCGCTTGGCGCTTCGCGACCACATAAAAAAGGGGCATATTACTGCCCCCTGTCCCCTAGGTGTGTTGTCCTAGAATTCCTCCATTGCCTCCACGATCTCAGCAGCGTTAACGCTTGGGTCGTCCCACTTGACGCCATCGCCTGTGGTCATGCTGTCGCAGTTGTGCATGCAACGGATGAACTTCTCATATGGGCACTCGTTGAACTCAGCATACAGAACACATGCCTTAGCAGTGTTGTATAGAAATTCATCGTTGCCCATCCACAATGCCACGTTCCAGGTCTCGTAGTTTGTCCACCCATTGTATGTGGTGTCTTCGATCTGTGTTTGGTAGGCAGTGGTCATGAGTGAATGTCCTTTGTTGTGTATGTACTTATTATAGGGGGTGAGCATGACGGGTGGGGTCATGCTGTGCCACTATGTCATCTGTCCATGTGCTTGTAGTATTTCACGTTCACCACGTAAAGGGTGAGCATGGCAACGATGATGCCAGCAAACCCGATCCATAGGATGGGCGACTGTGGAAAGTCAAAGGTTTGGACTGTGGGATAGGGGTTCATGATTAGTGCCTGTCTGAGATGTACCAAGTCCCACCAGTGGGAACTTCAAGGGTTTGGAAATTACGCTTTGCCATTGCGTCAAGTGCTGCTCTAACAACGGGGTCTTTTGCTGCAGTCTCGTTCATGAGAACTGCTCCGTTGTAGTATGCCTTGAGTTTGTTTGTTTTGTTCATGTCTTTATTATAGGGCATGAGAGCAGCAAGGTCTACTTGAGGTGTGACAGTTCCTGATCTGTCACCACAACGCCTGAAACCTGTTCATCAGCATAAACGCGAACCCAGCGAATCGGTTCGCCGCTGGTCATCTTCCAGATCATCTGGTCGCCTTCGCGTTCCATCAGCTGACCCGCCACACGGTAAGCAGTTTCAATGTCTGCACAGTAAACGACGCCATCAGGATCGAATTTAAACCATGCTGCTGGTTGGACTGCCCATTGGGTGGTTGGTCGGTTGTTCATCTGCTTTGTTTAACTGTTTTAATTATAAGGGCAGCGGCAGCAAAAATGAATGCTACCTGTGCCACTTGTTGAACTGGTTTAGATTGTTGGGATCTGGCGGTCCAGACCCCTAGAATTGGATGTGTGCCGCTTCCCATCAGGCGAGCACATATCCATTTTCAAAATCAACGTCGCCCAGTTTGCAACTAATGAACCATTCCCAGTTCTTCTGAAACACGCCGCAACCGTATGCGAACTCATCACATAAAGCGTTAAGGCGTGATTTGGTGGTGTTGGATCTCCACCCGCCGTCAAAGATTTCTAATGAGCGATCCTTTACAGTTGCAATGTGGTTACCGTGGAGATAAACGAATGCATCACCGCCATCATGAATAACTGCTGTGTTATCCTTTCTGAAATCAGAACCGTTTCTGATTGCGTTGTTCATTTGCTGTTCGATTAATCTCATGTGGTGCTGTGTGTTTGTGTATGTGTTTATTATAGGGCAGCGGGGCAACGTTTCAAGTCACCCAGTGCCAGTTTGTCAACTGTCCTAGTTGATGAGGTTTGAGTAGAATTTATCTGATAGACTCTCAAATGCATTTGCATTAAAATCATCAGGCAATCCGAGATCTTCAAAGAATTCAAGCATCATCATCAGGCAGCAATCCTCATCACTGGTGAGGTCGTATCTGTAGAGGTCACGCATTGGTAAATCCTCCCTTAAGCGAAGAGAGGACGCATGTAATCTTTGAATTCTTCGCGTCTGTGATTTGCGAGAACTTGCATTTCCTTTTCTGAAATTACGAGGTCGTATCCCTCCTGTTTCATTTCATCGTAGCATGCCTGTGAGATGCCTTTATCTGTTAGGTCGTACTCGTGAAGTGAAACGTATTTAAAAAATGACATAGAATGGGAAGAATTGGTTGATAGTTTTATTATAGTGCAAAGGCACCCCGTGTGTAGTGATGGGGTGCCACTTTGACTATTGGCACATGCTCTCGAAGAGGCGTTGTGCTTGTTTCTCTATTGCATCTAATGTGCCTAGAGTGTTGTTAGTTAACCAATTTAATTCGTCTTCGGTTAACTGATTGTGTACTCTGAAACTTTCCCATGCTTCATCAAAGCATGTTTCGAGTAATGATTCGTGATGAAGAGTTGACATAATGTTTGGTTGACTATGTTCTTATTATAGTGCATAAGGGATGCAATGCAATACACCCCATGACACTTTATCAACTGGCACACCCTCCCTCGTCAAGTTCTCTGATGTCGTTTATATTCCATTCTGAAACATATTCATCTATAACATCAAATGCGTTAATGTTTGCATGTGCTTTCTCTGCTGCCTCGTCTGCATTCTCTGCGTCTACTTCGATTGTGAAGTAGTTAATCTCAGCACATTCTATTAAAAAACTTTTCATTGTCCTAAGTACCCCGCAAACATCATTCCTGGTTCATCATAGAACCACGTAACATCAACATCAGGGTATTTGTCCCTTAGTTCATAATAGATCCCCTCTGCTGGTGACCATGCTGTTTCAAATTCACATTCAAAACTACAATCATCTAAATGGTCACATGATGGGTCTACATCCCATTTAGTTCCCCAGTTGTTCACATTCCAATCATACCATCTGTCGTCATTCTTACCATCTGGGAAATTGTAGGTAGTGTAGACAATCTGCCCATCTTTATTCTTATGTACTTCCTTAACAGGCAATGCACCATCTTCACGAGGTGTATTCTTCCAATCTGGTGCAGGTTTGATCTTTTGAAAAGCATTATCAGAATTGAAAATGTCATAGAGTTCTTTCAACTGCTCTTGATTGTCAGAATAGAATGAAACTCGATTGTTGCACCAGTTTGGCATAATTTTGTTCTGTGTTGACTACTCTTTAATAATAACAAAAAAAGCACCCTCTGTGGGGTGCTGTGTACCAGTTTGTCAACTGGTCTATGCAAACACATAATTGGTTTGCAATTGTGAGATCATAACAGCATCTTGCCTGAATGCTTTTTTGTACGCCGCCGCGATCATCTCAAAAATTGGTTGGAATTCTGCAAGGTCAGATTCTGGCATCTCGATATACAGGACCTTCGTTTTTTCCTGTTCACCTTTCCAGAATCCAATCCCGTCGATAATTGTACCATACTCTAAGTGTGGCATGATATCGGACTTAACAAAGTTAGCGAACATTGTTTCAGTGACAATTCCTGCATCTGGAATGTTACGCCCCATTGTTAATTCAAGTCGGATCATAAAACGTTTGGTTGACTACTCTTATAGTATGGCACAAAAAATCCCCTTGCGGGGATCCAGTGTACCAGTTTGTGAACTGGTTAGATGATGCCTTGATCAATCGCGCTCATCACGTCACCATATTCACCGATGACGTTTCCGAATGAATCGCGAATGCAGACGTATTTGGTTTCATCTTCGCTCATCGCGTAGCAAAGGTCAAATGCACGATCCTCGTCGGATGTGGTTTCGATCTCACCAGTTTCAGGACAGTGGATCTCGTAGGTCATTGTTTGAATTTCGATCATGTATCTATTATAAGGGACAGCGGGAACCAATGCGACCCGCTCTGTGACACTTTGCCAACTGGTTGAGGCAGCTGCCCAGTTTGTTATACTGGAACAGCGCCATAAATGTCGTTCATGTAATCCCTGACCCGCTCACGGTCTAAACTGTCACCGTAACCCCAGTTGAAGTAATCATCATCAAGGGAAGCAATATCATCAAGGTAGGCAAGAAGAGCAAATGCAATTTGTTCCTTAGTCCTGTTTTGATCATAGAGACCGTTAGGTCCATAGAATGAGTAAACATACTCGATAAATTCATTGAAGTTTTTCATGTCTTCATTATAGGTTAATAACATATGCCTGTGTAGGAATAGTGGACAGTGTGTTAACTGTCCTGTGCTATCTCCCACATGTCATTAAAACATCTTAACCATAAGACATGCTTTTCATCCAATTCATCTAGATGCTGTTCATCTGCTGAGATGAATGGAAGATGATGTTTTGTGCAGTAGTCCTCGTATACTACAGTGAGAAAATCAATGTTGTCCATAACCATAAAAAAATCCTATGCATATTAAGAATAACACGCATAGGATTAATTTCAACACACATTATGCCACTTTATTAACTGTCCTCCCACTCATTGTACGGTTCCTTATACCGTGCTACCTTCTTTTTGGATTGTCTCCTAATATTCTTAACGTTATAACCAAAATCTTCAAAATCGTCGATATTCAATTGTTCTTTCAACTTGTTGCCTGGACTATTGAAACGTTTACCCATTGGTATAGAGTTGTTTTTAACTCAAATGACGGTTTATTTAGTGATATCAACTAGTTTGCCTTCTTTAATACTCTTATGGAGTAGTTTACCGATAGATTCTTTGTTTTTGAGAGTTTGTGACACTTCTGATACAAATTCTTCTGTATTTGAACAGTTAAATGTGTATTCTTTGTCAATATTACTCTGATATGTAACAAATACTACATCTTTATTAATTTTCAGCGTGTTAATAGCTGAACTATCAAGGTTTTCGTAGACTTTCACAAACATGTGCCGTGGTGTGGTTAACATTTAATGGAAAAATCTTAAATTTTAACTTTTTAAGTTTTTTAAGTTTTTAAACTTTCTTAAAAAGTTAACTTTTTGATTTTTCGAGTTTTCCACAGGTTGTGGAAAAGTGCGAATCCCAAAAAACTCAAAAACACTCAAAGTAGTCAACCAGTGCATTTCCGAGTTCTTTGGAGATCCATGCTGTTATTATAACCTGCCTCCAAGGAAATTGCAAGTGTTTGTGCGGTTTGTTGTGACACTAAAATAACTGGCACACACCGACTTGACTTTCGATCGAGGGCACGCTAAGCCAACAAGAACACCGCACCTTACCTATATTTTTTTAATGATTACAAAAGTTTTCCACAAAGTGTGTCAAAACTGTGGAAAACCCTGTAACACCAGTGTGCGGAACATGATACACATATGTCACATTAATAACTTTTTCTGCATGACATCAGTAACCATGTTAATGTTCCATGATATACTAATTCTATCCTCTGTTCCCTTGTTTTCTTCTACCCAATGTGGTAGGTATGATGGAAACAATAATAGATCACCTTGAGATGGTTCTATCCTGTATTGTGGTGATGCTCGTGTATCTTCTACGAGTTTAGGATTAGTATGTGTAGTAGTATGATAAGCAGTATGTTGTAATGGATGAACAAATACTATACCTGTATTGCTTTCATTCTTTAGA
>Ga0066845_10000433_pt1 | contig 13172 bp, 7 predicted proteins | sample ETNtaG_31_FD_65488 | JGI IMG/M metagenome (GOLD analysis project Ga0066845, IMG submission 65488) | Marine microbial and viral communities from oxygen minimum zone, Eastern Pacific Ocean - ETNP201310SV78 | ecosystem: Environmental > Aquatic > Marine > Oceanic | place: Pacific Ocean: Eastern...
GTAACAGCACGAGTTATTTCTGTCCTTACTGAGGAGGAATCTGAAAGAGGAATTATCACTCTTTACCTCAACTATGAAAGTTCTTCTACTCTTGATAATGAATCGGAGACTTTCTTAGATGGAGAAAGTCTTATTACACTTTCTAATATTACATATGGATTGAGTGTAATTTCTACAAACGAACCTTTTGCAAATACGATTGCATCTGGAGCTAACCAAATAGGTAGTTCCATGTCTGTTGGTGAAGGTGTTTATTTTGCCAGAGGTACGTTCGTTCAAGTTCCTAATGAAACTCTGATTCTAGATCAATACTCTCGGACTCCAACGTATAGAATTGGTTTTCAAGTATTAGAAGAAATTATTACTTCTAATGAGGATGAATCTCTTAATGACAATGCATCGGGATTTACAAACTTTGCGGCTCCTGGTGCAGATAGATTCAGAATTTCCTTAACGCTTGCAAAGAAAGATATTGATGATATTGTCGATCCAGACTTTATAGAAATTGCTCGTGTTGTACAAGGTTCACTTCAAACTTTTGTAAGAGAAACTAATTATAACCTAATTCGCGATGCGATGGCAAAACGGACTTATGATGAGTCTGGTGACTATTGTGTAGATTCTTTTGAAGTCTTCATGAAAGAGTCTTTGAATGATCAGGTAGGTAACAAAGGACTCTTTACAGATATTCAAACAACTCCTGATGGTAATACTCCATCAGATGACTTGATGATTGCTCAGGTGAGTCCCGGTAAAGCATATATCAAAGGATATGATATTGAGACTATTGCACCAACTCTTATTGACGTAACAAAATCAAGAACAACTAAATTAGTAGAACAAGAACCAATTACATATGTTACTGGCAATCCAATCTTCGTAAACAACGTATTTGGTTCTCCTGCAATTGGTATCGGAACTACAGCTACCGTATCTCTTATTAGTAGTAGAAGAAAGGGTGAGAGTACTCTTGGTATCGATTCTTATGGCGAAGAAGTTGGTCTTGCAAGACTTTATGATTTCAAATCACAGTCTGCAAGTTATGTAAACTCTGCTACAATTTTTGAAAGTAGATTATTTGATGTCAAACTTTTCACCAAACTTCAAGTAGGAACTGCAATTACTTCTGTCACGGCATCTGATTACATTGAAGGTGCCAGAAGTGGTGCAGGTGGTTTTGTTCGCACGTCCGGAACAAACGTGACAGAACTTTCACTTTCTGATGTAAGTGGTCAATTTCTTAACGATGAAAATATTATTATCAATGGTAATGCTGATGGTCGAACCATCACAAAAATTACAGACTTTAACATTGATGATGTAAAGTCTATGCGTAGTTACGTTGGTGTTTCCACGTTCGAGGCTGACTTAATTCTCGATGAAATCTCAAGACTTGATAATGTCACCACAGGTTCGTTTGAATATACGAAGACTAGTAGTACAACAGGTATCATTTCTGCAACTGGAGGAAACTTTGCAGGTATTCTGACTACTGGTAATATTCTAAGTTATAGTCTTGGTTCAAGTAAAATTCCACAATTTAATAGAGTCACCGGCGTTAGCACTACAGGTGATGAAGTGTCAATTGCCACTGTCCCAACTATTTCTAATGTTAATAATGGTTCTGTATCGAGTTCTAATAAAGTAACCATCACAGACTTGAGACGTAGGGACACAACTTTTGCTATTACAGAAAATACACTGACAACACCCGTCAACAAACCAAACGTTGATAGTCTTGATGTAACAACAACAAATATTCAACTCAGAAAACAATATTCTGATATTACGGTTGCAAATTCTGGATTCACTTCACCAGCTGCAGGCAAAGATCTGTTCTTCCAACCTTTTGATGAAGAGAGATATCTCATTTCATATGATGATGGAAGTATTGAACCGTTGACTCCAAGTCAATTTACCAAAGCAGATGATGCGAAGACAGTTACTTTCACAGCTCTTTCTAAGTCTAGTGGAAAGGCCAATCTGTTTGCGACTGTTCTTAAGTCTAATGTTAGGAATAAGTCAAAACTTCTGAATGAAGCAAATGTTTTAGTTGTCAATAGATCTAAGTTAGCGTCTTCTGGTATCGGTACAAACACTCTTAACGATGGTCTTACCAACAGTAGAGTCTATGGAACTAGAGTTCAAGATAGACAAATCTCATTGAATGTTCCTGAAGTTATTGAACTTCTTGGCGTTTTTGAATCCAATGACGCTTCAGATCCTGATCTTCCAGGTATTACTCTTGGTGCATATTCTGGACCAAGTGGAAACAATAGTGATATGCGAATTGGCGAAAAATTAATTGGCACTGACAGTGATGCTGTTGCAGTTATTACAGAAAGACCAAATACCACTACTGTTGGCGTTGTTTTTCTCAATGAAAATACATTTTCAGTTGGTGAAAGAGTAAGAACTTCTAATACTAATATTACTGCTATTGTTGCTGGTGCAACTCCTGGAGATAGAAACGTAACCAATCAATATTTTATGATTTCAAATGATAAGGATACGTATTATGATTATTCTTACATTGAAAGAGACAAAAATGCTTCAGAACCATCTAATAGACTAAAAATTGTATTTAAGAATTTGTTTGTAGAAAGCAGTGATGAGGGAGACTTCTATACGGCTTCTAGTTATCCATCTAATCTTGGTAAAGAATTCATTCCTATCAATGGATTTTATGACAGAATTACTAGTGATCTGATTGACATTAGACCTAGAGTTAGCAACTATAATACTTCCTCAACCACATCTCCATTTGATTTTGCTTCCAGGTCATTTGCATCTACTGGTAGTAGTATCAATGATCCCATGGTTTCTGATGAACAAATCATCGTTGATTATGAGTATTATCAAGGTAGAAGAGATAGGTTATTCCTTGATAAAGATGGAAAATTCCTTTACGTTGCTGGTTTCCCCTCAGATGATCCAACTGAACCAGAATCAGTAAAAGATGCCATAGAAGTATGTAAGATTGAACTTCCTCCTTATGTTTATAGTGTGAAGGACGTTATTGTTCGACCAACAGAACATAAACGTTATACCATGAAAGATATTGGTGGTCTTGAGAAAAGAATTGAAAATATTGAATTCTATACTCAACTGTCTCTTTTAGAAACAGAAACATCCAACCTTCAAATTGTTGATGCGAACGGATTGAATAGATTTAAATCTGGTTTCTTCGTAGATAACTTCAAGTCTCACGATTCTCATCATATTGCACACGTTGATTTTTCTGCAAGTATTGACAGAAAAGAGGGTATCTTACGTCCGGGTCATTATACAACGGCTATTGATCTTATTCCAGGATCAACCTCTCTGGTTGGAATTGGAACCAGTTCTAATCCAGATGTAGATCTAAATTTTGTTGATGACATTGATGGACTGAATATCAGAAAAACTGGTAGTTTGATCACTCTGGATTATGAGGAGAGAGAATACTTTAAACAACCATATGCATCCAGGGTTGAAAATTGCACTCCATTCTTGGTTGTTTTCTATGAAGGTGATCTTGAACTCACTCCAAACTCTGATACTTGGGTTGCTACAAGAAGAGTTAATGCACAAACAATTAATCAAACAGCTGCGTTTGATGCCGCTTCTGCTATTCTGGGTGTAAATGCTCAAACTGGACTTAGTGAAGTTGATTGGGGTGCGTGGGAAACCACTTGGACTGGTGAAAGAGTCGTAGGACAAAGAGTTGAATCATCAACAACTAGAGGCGCAGCACAGACCAATGTAACTGGTGTTAACTTTACTTCTAATACACAAAACACAGGTAGGGGAAATGTTGGTGCTAGATCAGCTTCTGGTCGTAGTAGAGTCAATGTTAGCCTTCAGAACAGTAGAACAAATCTTGCAACTAGAACTACAACTACTACAACTAGAGACACTTTCCGTCTTGAGAGGACGATGCAAGACATCGAAACTACTACAAGACAGTCTAGAAATGGTATTCAGTTCCAAATCACTCCTACAACTAATAGACAAAGTATCGGTGATAGAATTGTAAGTAGAGATATTGTTTCATTTATGAGATCTCGTAGTATTCAATTTAATGCTACGAAGATGAAACCATTGACTCGCATCTATGGATTCTTTGATGGTGTAAATGTAACCAAATATATGACACCAAAACTTCTGGAAATTTCTATGACATCTGGAAGATTCAGAATTGGTGAAACTGTATTTGGATATACCACAAATGCCAGAAGAACAGGCGGAACCCCAGATCTTGTCTTTAGAATTTGTGCTCCAAATCATAAAGATGGGCCATTTAATAATCCTACCAATACATATGGAAGAAACCCATATGCCAATGCAGGTAACATTCCAGCTAATTACTCTACGTCCTCCACTATTCTGAATGTTGATACATTCAGTCTTGCATCTCAAGTTCAAGGACAATTCCGTGGACAAGTAAGTCCTAGTATGATTCTTGAAGGTCGGAGCAGCGCTGCTCAAGCTAGAGTGACTGATATTAGATTTATTACCGACAATCTTGGTAAGTTGCAAGGCACATTCCAAATTCCTGATCCAGACAGACAGGCTAATCCAAGATGGGAAACTGGTACAAAAACTCTTAAGTTCACTACAAGTCCCACTAACAGTTCAATTTTTGGCACTGTTACAACTTCTTCAGAGTCTAATTTCTATGCACAAGGTGAACTACAAACGGTCAGAGAAACTGTTCTGAGTACAAGAATTCCTCAGATTAGAAGAATTGACCATACAGATGCCAGAGTTCAAAGTAGTAGAATTACAAGACAACAAGGCCCTGACAGACTTACTGTTAACACAGAAACTTTAGATAGAAACTCAAGAACTCAAACTGCTGCGATTAATACTCAAAGAGTTAGTGACATTGATCTCAATGTAACTGAACAGACGTTTGTTGACAGAAGACAGTTTATTACCAACAACATTACTAACGTCACTAACGTTAGAAGAGTCACTAACATTAACATTGAGAACAATTTCTTTGACGATGACCCTCTTGCTCAAACGTTTACTGTGGGTCAAACATCTGGTATGTTTATCACCAGTATTGATGTATTCTTCCAATCTAAGGACGATACATTACCAGTAATTATGGAAATGAGAACTGTTGAGAGTGGTCTTCCAACTCAAAAAGTTCTTCCTTTTGGTTACATTGAAAAAGAACCCGATGACGTTAACATTTCTCAAGACGGATCTGTACCTACAAAATTTACCTTTAGTTCCCCAATTTACTTAAATGGTGAAACTGAATATGCTGTTGTTTTAAGGAGTAGTGTTACAACTTATAATGCATGGATTGCTAGAATGGGTGAGGTAGATATTTCAACTAGAAATTTACCAGACGCTCAACAAACAATCATCACACAACAACCATATCTTGGTTCATTGTTTAAATCTCAGAACGGTGGAACATGGGATCCAAGTCAATATGAAGACTTGAAGATGACTCTATATTCAGCTCAGTTCACTAACTCTACTGGTGTTGCTAGATTCTATAATCCAAAACTTGATGAAGGTAATAAACAAATTATTACTCTTCCAGAAAATCCAATCAGGATTCTCTCCAAAAAGGCTACCGTTGGACTTGGAACAACCTTTGCCGCACCAGCTGGATTCATTCCTGGTGTAACAGTTACTCAAGAAGGCAATCTTACAGCATCTGCAAAATTAATTAACACTGCAGGTATTGCTAGTGTTGGTACTAAAACCTTTACTATTACAAATGCGGGTGTTGGATATACACCATCTTCTGGATCTTTGGTCTATTCCGACGTTCCCATGGTCGCTTTGACTGGTTCTGGTTCTGGAATGGTCGCTAACGTTACTGTGAACAACGGACAGATTTCTGCTGTTAATGTAACAAACGGTGGTAAAAACTTTGCGGTTGGTGATACTGTTGGAGTTAGCACTCTTGGACTTGGAAACGGATCTAACGCAGTTCTTTCTGTTGGAATCATTACTTCCACCAACACATTGATTTTGGATAATATTCAAGGTACTTTCAACTCAGGTGTTGGTACAATGACCTTTGACAATGGAAGTAGTATTGTTCAACTTGGTGCAGGATCAACTATTTCTTCGTTCGATGTTGATACTACAAATGATGGTCTGCATATGAAAGTGAATCATAGAGCTCACGCAATGCACTCTTTCAACAACAGAGTTAAAATTGCTGGTGTTGAATCTGATGTTCCAGTAACAACGTTGAGTGCAGATTATGCTAACGATTCCACTGGTGATATCTCAGTTGTTTCTTCTGCAAACTTTGACACCTTCGAAGGTGTTGGTGTTGGAACTACCAACCACGGATATCTGAAGATTGGTAATGAAATCATCGCATACACTGGAACCGCTTCTGGTTCTATCACTGGTATCACAACCAGAGGTGTAGACGACTCTGGTTCTTTCTCATATGATTCTGGCACTGAAGTCAAAAAATATGAATTTGGTGGTATTTCTTTGAGAAGAATTAATAAAGTTCATGACATGAACAATCCAAATGTAACTGTTCCAGATGAAAAAGATTTAGATTACTATCATATTAAACTGGATATGAGTTCCAATGGAACTGATAGAAGTAACTCTAGTTTACCCGACAGATTCTTCACTTCTACTAAACAGTCTGGTGGTGGTGATGTCACAGCCACTCAGAACATTCAGTTTGAAACTATCACACCTAATGTTCAAATTCTCACTCCTCCCGGAACTTCGGTATCTGGAAGAGCTAGAACAATTTCTGCAACCAGTGTAGATGGTTCTGAAGAATCTTTCATTGATCAAGGATTCCAGTCAATCGATCTTGGTGGACAAAATCATTTTGATACTCCAAGAATGATTGCTTCTGAGATCAATGAAATAGAGCAATTAGACACACTTCCTGCGAACAAGTCGTTCACATTGGAACATATTATGGTAACAACTGATTTTAATGTATCTCCTGTTATCGATCTTGATAGAGTCAACGTTTGTTTGACAACTAACAGAATCAACAGCCCTGTAAGTAACTTTGCAACCGATCCTAACGTAAGGATAACCGGGCAAGATCCTTGCGCTTCTACATATGTCTCCAAACTCATCGTTCTGGAGAATCCTGCTAGTGAGATTAAAGTTAGTTTCGCCGCATACAGAAGAAATTCTTCAGACATCAGAGTGTTCTTTAAGACTTTGAGTGAGGGTTCTACTGAGAACTCAATGAACGTTAACTTTACACCTTTCCCCGGTACAGGTAACTTTACTCAAGGTGGAACTGTTCTCAACTCTTCCGCAAGTAATGGTTTACCTGATTCCTTGACAACACCAAGCACAGACTTTGGTTATAAAGATTATGACTTTACTACAGGAAGTATTCCTAGATTCACTAAGTTCCAAATCAAGATTGATATGGTTGGAACGAATCAGGCTGAACCACCATACATCAAAGACCTCCGCGCTATTGCACTTGCATAATGTCTGATTATATCAAAGTAGAGGGTCATTCGGATTTAGCCCGAGACCCTAACACTCAAGCGATTATCAATAGAGATCGATCTGCTTATGAAAACTACATGGCTAGAAAAGAAACCTTGGAAAAGAAAAATTCTGAGTTTGATACAATGAAAGAAGAACTTGACAATGTAAAGAGTGATATTGGAGATATCAAAGATATGTTGTCTTCTATCGTACAAAAACTAAATAGTTAGAAAAAATGGCACAGAAGGTAATTACATTTGACCCAGAAGTTGCCGTTCCCTTTGGATCTAATCTGACCATTTTCTCTGGCGCAGATTTTGATGCAGTCTTCACGGTAAAAACCTCTGCAGGTTCTAGTATTAACTTCACTGGTTATACAGGAACCAGTAACATGAAGAAGTCTGTAATTGGAACAGCAAACACTTTTACCGTGGGACTGGGAGGTGATAGTGGTAGAATCACCATTTCAATGGGTTCTACAGAAACCAGAAGTTTGGAAGAGGGCAGATACCTCTACGACGTAAATGTAAGTTCTGGTTCTACCTTCTTTAAAGTGATTGAAGGTAACATCATTGTCAGGGCAGGAATTTCGACTTAAGAGGTAGATGAATGGCTCAACCAAGTTCAAGACAAGGTTTAATTGATTATGCCAAAAGACAATTAGGTTATCCTGTTCTAGAAATCAACGTAGCTGACGAACAGTTTCAAGACCTGTTAGACGATGCTGTTCAAATGTATCAAGAACGTCATTATGACGGTATTGAGAGAATGTATCTCAAGTATAAGATTACTGAGGATGACATCAATAGGGGACGTGCCAGGGGTAATAGTAGTGCGGCGGGTATTACCACCACAAGTACTACTTCAACCATCGTAGGCACCGCCGTAACGTTCTCTCTGGAAGAGAATAGTAACTATATCGAAATTCCACCATCTGTCATTGGTGTTAACACGATTCTTAGAGTCCGATCCGACACTGTATATGATGGACTTTTCAATATCAAATATCAATTGTTCCTAAATGATGTCTATAATTTCCAATCTATTGATTTACTTCAATATACAATGGTTCAAACTTATCTTGAAGATATCACACACTTATTGAATCCAGAAGTAAGATATCGTTTCAACATTCGTCAAGATAGGCTTTATGTTGATGTTGATTGGGCACAGTTGACCGCAGGAGATTACTTAGTGATTGACTGTTTTAGAATTCTTGATCCGAATGATTTTACTCGTGTATATAATGCACCATTCTTGAAGAAATACTTCACTGCATTGTGTAAGAAACAGTGGGGTATGAACTTGATCAAATTCCAGGGTGTTCAACTTCCTGGTGGTGTTCAACTGAATGGAAGACAAATATATGATGATGGTGTAAAGGAATTGGAAACAATTGAATCTAAGATGCCATCAACATATGAAATGCCTCCCCTTGATATGATCGGGTAATGTTAAATCCTTTTTTCCTACAGGGTTCCCAAGGGGAACAAGGTCTAGTTCAAGACCTAATCAATGAACAGTTGAGGATGTATGGCATTGAATGCCATTACATTCCCAGAAAGTTGATGACTTCTAAAACAATCATGAAAGAAGTGATTGAGTCTAGATTTGATCAGGCTTTTCCATTGGAAACTTATTTAATGAATACTGATGGATATGCAGGTCAGGGAGAACTTTTAACTAAGTTCGGTATCCGTAATGTTGATGAAGCAAATTTTGTTATTTCAAAAGAAAGATTTGAAGAAGCTATTGCACCATTCTTAAAAGAACAAGATGAGTACGAACTTACTCGCCCTAAGGAAGGTGATTTGATTTTCTTCCCACTGGGTAAAAGACTATTTGAAATCAAGTTTGTAGAACATGAAAAACCCTTCTACCAACTGAATCAAACATATGTTTATCAACTTAATTGTGAACTATTTGAATATGAAGATGAAGTTATTGATACTGATGTATCTGTAATTGATCAAGTCGTTCAAACCGAAGGATACTTTGCACGACTCATTCTTTCACAAGTTGGTAGTAATGCAACAGCTAATACTGGAGTTGTATTCAATGCAGTCAATCAAATTTTTGTAGAAGATGATGGATATGGTTATACAACTGCTCCCACCGTATCTATTAGCACATCTCCTGGAACTGATGCAACTGCGGTAGCTATCATGACCGAAAGGTCTGGTATTGCCACTGGTCAGTCTATCGATAGGATTTTAATCTTAAACCCTGGTAGTGGGTACACTGGTATCCCGACTGTTAGTGTCAGTGGTTCTGGTATCGCCACTGCTGGCATTACAACTTTAGGTGCGGTCGGTATTGTTACAATTACAAGTGGTGGTTCTGGTTATACAACATCACCTACAGTCACATTCTCTGCACCAACATCTGGCACCACTGCAACTGGTGAAGTTGTTATGGTTGGAGGTACAATCAGTGCAGTTCGACTATCCAACGCTGGTACTGGATACACGGCTGGTCAAAACGTCACTGTCACGATTGGTGCTGCAACAACAATTGCCACCGGAAACTATGTCTTTAATGAAACTGTATCTGTTGGTGATGTTACCGCGAGAGTTAAGGTTTGGGACGCGAGTTCTAACACTCTGGACATCAACATGTTGAGTGCGATGGAATTCCCAGTCGGCGGTAAAATTATCGGACAAGAATCTGGTGCAACGTATATCATCAAGTCTGTTAGTTATGACACACCAACAGATTTCCCTAATGATGATCTATATCAAGCGAATCAGTATAATGATAATGCAGAATTTGAGACTGAGGCTGATAACTTATTAGACTTCTCAGAGAGGAACCCGTTCGGTACTTTCTAAATAGTTAGAAAATACTTGAAATGTTAGGCACTTACTTCTATCATGAAATATTAAGAAAGACAGTCATCGGTTTCGGTACTCTCTTTAATGATATTAATATTCGACACCGCGATGCGAGTGGAACAAGTTTCAGCAACTTGAAAGTTCCACTTGCATATGGACCTATTCAGAAGTTTTTAGCAAGAATTCAACAACAACCAAATCTTGATAGAGAGATTGCATTAACATTACCTCGACTCTCCTTTGAGTTGACAGGTCTACAATATGATCCATCTAGAAAAACTGGTGTTACACAGACATTCATAGCCAATCAGGGTGGGAACGTAAAAAAAGTTTATATGCCTGTCCCATATAATGTAACATTTGAATTGAATGTTATCTCTAAACTTAATGATGACTCTCTTCAAATTATTGAGCAGATTCTTCCATATTTTCAACCATCTTTCAATATTACAATCAATTTAATTAGTGCAATTGGTGAAAAGAAGGATGTACCGATTGTGATGGAGAGTATCACACAGAACGATCAATATGAGGGTGGTTTTGATAGTCGTAGATTAATTATCCATACTCTTAGATTCACGGCAAAAACATACTTGTTTGGACCTGTTGCAGACAGTACTGATGGTCTTATCAAAAGAGTGGATGTGGACTACTACACCAGTACAAATATCAAGACTGCTAAGAGAGTACAGAGATATACCGCAACTCCAAAAGCGTTGCAAGACTATAATGACGATAACGCAACTACCGTCGATGGCGCAATATCCACAAAAGTTACAAAAATCAAAGTCAATGCATCCACCGATCTTACAGTCGGTGGTCGTATTATCATCGGCGGTGAAATTATGTACGTTGAGAACATTAACGGTCAAGACGTTAATGTCATCAGAGGATATGACAATACTGCAGTTGCGGAACATGAACACGGAACAACTGTTAATGTTCTCAATGCTGCAGATGACGTTCTTATTGAACCTGGCGATGACTTTGGATTTAATGAAACATCTTCATTCTTCACCGATGGAGGTGAATGATGAAAAACTTTGATGCAATCAATGATGCTCTTGATGTAGAGGCTTCCATTGTTCCAGCGGAAGAAACTCCTAAATTAGTTGAAAAACCAAAAGGAAAAGATGACATCGGTAAGGACTATGAATATTCTAGAGGTAATCTGTATTCCTTGATTGAGAAGGGGCAGGAAGCTGTCAATGGTATCCTTGAACTTGCACAAGAGTCCGATTCTGCAAGAGCATATGAAGTTGCAGGACAATTGATAAAAAGTGTTGCAGACACTACGGATAAACTTATCGATCTACAGAAAAAGATGAAAGATATTGATGAAGAACCAAACAGAGGTCCTACTAATGTGACAAATGCTCTGTTTGTTGGTTCCACTGCAGAACTTCAAAAACTACTCAAGCAACAGAAAAATAAGGATGTTAAATGAAGTCTCAAGAACTGTCAGAATTTTTTAGTCTGATTGGTCAGGCTAAAAAAGAAAAAGAAGAAGAATTTGATAATTTACTCAAGGAAGCCAATGTCGATTTAGAGTCGATGGCTACCTCACTTTTTACTGGCATTGAAAGTGCAAAAGTAGAAGTAAAAGAACAGAAGAAGAAAGAAGAAAAACTGATTGAAAGTCTAGACAATCTTTTAGTTTCTTTAGAAAAACCAAAAGAAACTACCCCAGTTGTTGTAGGTGTTCCAGATGATTTCGACATCTCCTCCTTAGAAGAAGAAATAGAAGAAGAGGTTGTTGAGGAAGAAGTTGTAGAAGAAACCGTCGAAGAAGACGATACAATTTCTAAAGCTATCAAGTTTATTGATACTCAACTCAAAGAAGAACTCAAAGATATTGAACCCAACGATCCAACTGTCGATAGTATCAAGGCAGAAGTAAAAGAACTTAGAAATATTCTCTATAAAGTTCTTGCACATGGACCTGGTTCTGGTGAAGTCAGAGTCCTGCGAATGGACGATGTTGACACGGATGATCTTGCTAATGGTAGAGTTCTTTCCTACGACTCTTCATCAGAAAAACTCAAGTTTGTAGATCAATCTGGTGGTGGTGGTAATACTGGATATGCAAACACTGCAGGTATATCAACCTTTGCAATCTCCGCAGGTGTTGCCACCAATTCAACACAACTCAATGGTCAAGTTGCATCATATTATCTTGACTATGATAATTTTACAAATACACCCACAATCCCCACTAATAACAATCAGTTAACAAACGGTGCTGGTTTTATCACTAATAGTGTGAGTGGTAATTTTACGGTTAGTGGCAACGTTTCTATTGGTGGCACACTTACTTATGAAGACGTAACAAATATTGATTCTGTTGGACTCATTACCGCTAGAAGTGGTGTAGAAGTTGGTAGTGGCACCACACTGAGTCCGGAGGGCAATGGTTTCTTTGTTGGTGTTGTAACCGCAACTAGTTTCGTTGGTAATCTTACTGGTAATGCAGATACTGCAACCAATTCAACTCAGTTAAACAGTCAGGCTGCATCGTACTACTTAGATTATGATAATTTTACAAATACACCCATTTCTAGTGTAACTGCAACCACTACAACAACATCACAAACAGCGGTAGATACGTTTGCTGCAGCCACATATCGTTCAGTCAAATATCAGATTCAAATTACAAGAGGTTCTGAATATCACATTACTGAAGTATTCATTGTTCATGACGGAACTACATCTTATGGAACTGAATACGCAACGATCAAGACAGGATCATTACTTGCATCATTTGATACTGATATCAACTCAGGAAATGTAAGATTATTGGCTACACCAACCACTTCTTCATCAACAGTTTTTAAACTCGTCAGAACTCTTATTAAAGTATAAATAATACACGACTAATTTTGT
>Ga0066845_10000439_pt1 | contig 13114 bp, 9 predicted proteins | sample ETNtaG_31_FD_65488 | JGI IMG/M metagenome (GOLD analysis project Ga0066845, IMG submission 65488) | Marine microbial and viral communities from oxygen minimum zone, Eastern Pacific Ocean - ETNP201310SV78 | ecosystem: Environmental > Aquatic > Marine > Oceanic | place: Pacific Ocean: Eastern...
TAGATGCAGGAGACCGATGAAACGACCACGCAATCCGGTCGAGAAACAAGGGAAGCCACGGCAGCGAACCGTTCTTGCTCAATACGTTCGTTGATGCTCAGCTCTTTGTCAATGTACAGGTCTCGTTTGGCAAGGTAGGCTTCAGGCTGGTAGTAATCGTAGTGGGAGACAAAATATTCCACGGCATTGTCGGGAAAGTAGCCCACCATTTCCTGATGCAACTGACGAGCAAGCGTCTTGTTGTGGCTCATGATGAGGGTCGGGATGTTGAGTTTCTCAATGATGTGCGCCATCGCAAACGTCTTGCCGCTGCCGGTCACACCAAGCAGGACACAGCGTTCTTGCCCATTTTCCAATTGAGAAATCAATTTTTCAATTGCTTTTGGCTGGTCGCCGGCTGGATTGAACTCAGCATGCAGATGGAAACGCTTGACACGGGGATTGAGGGATTCGAGAGCGGCCCCCTCCAATGCTTTGGAGAGGTCAAAGGGGTTACGTTGCGCAAGGTCGACCTCCGACAGCGGTTGGTCAGCCAGCGCCTCAAAAGAGCCGTCGTCATCCCAGTCATTCACCATGGACTCACCCGTGCACATGCCCGCATCAGGGGAGATAAAGTCCCCCATTCACATGGAGAATGGCCCCGGTGATGTAAGCTGAATCGGGGCCGACGAGGAAGGACACCGTCGCAGCCATGTCTTCAGGCGAACCGACGCGTTGGAGCGGCACTTCTTGTTCCCGTTGTTGCCGCTTCTCCGGGCTGTCGCCAGCGAGAATGTCGGTATCGACATAGCCTGGTGCGAGGATGTTGACCCGCTTCCCTTGTGGACCCACGGACTGGGCGAGGGAACGCGCCCAGGTTGAGAGGGCGGCCTTTGAGGCTGCGTAATCGGCGCCGTGGGGCGACCCACGGGTTCCGAGTTGAGAACCCACCACGACCATGCGTGCGTGCTTGGTTAAGTGAGGTTGAACCGCTTTCCAAACGGCCACAGCGCCCTCGAAATTGGTCTTCATGGTCGTCGTCAAGTCTTCCAGCGTCATGGCGTGCCCTTGGACTCGGTTGTATACGCCGTGATTGAGCACCAAGACGTCGATGCCTCGGTCCATCCACGGGTGCTGACCGAGCAGACCCACTTCACCGCCGTCGGCGCAGTCGACCTTGACCGCAAGAGCGTCGTCGCCCCGCTCACGAATCGCGTCGACGATCATCTCAGCCGGCTTGGAAGATTGGTTGTACGTCAGTAAGACATCATAGCCATCGGCGGCCAAACGGTCGGAAATGGCGGCACCAATGCCGCGACCTCCACCGGTTACCAAGGCGACAGGACGGCTCATGGGTTGGGCTGGGCTTCATTGTTCATGAAACCATGTGAGCGGGTTTACGCCCCGTCAGGAAGAAATTGTGCGAGTTGAGGAGGTTGCCAGCCCTCTGGTTTGAGCACCTTGCCGTCTTCTCGACGGATGACCTTGCCGTCCACCAACTTGGCCATGTTGGAACGGTGAACTTCGTTGAACGCATCGTCGTAAATATCCTGCATACCGTGGTTGATGATGGTTCCAGCGAGGATGTAGCCAATATCGGCCAGTGCATCCAACACTTCGACCAAGTCGCCCGCCCGAGCGGCCTCGGCGTACTCTTGCACTTCTTCGGTCAGCAGTTTGATTCGAAGCTCAATCAGTTCGTCAGGACCAAGCCCCGGCGTGTCAAGTTTGGGTATCTCAAAGGCCTGATTGAATTCAAGCAAGGAAGCGACGATGGGGTTCATGGCCCCTGTTTCTCAAGTCGGCTCAAGAACCTTCACCAACCTCCCAATGAGGTGTCAAACCGTGTTCTTCCAGCCTTTGTCAAGCAGAAGACTCGCCCCAAGCCTTCGCAACGAACCCTACGTCCTGAAGAAAGACTGGCAAAAATCCACAAACGAAGACGGCATTGGAACGAGTTCACAAGTCTCCGGAGTTTCTGTGAGAAAGCCAACCAAAAGCGCACCAAAGAGAGCCCAGCCCGTCAGCATGGAAACCCGAAACAGAACCGTTTGGAAGTCTGCAAAGTGGTCCATCCGCAGCACCACGTAAATGTTGGCCAGCGCCATACCCACAGCGGCCACAAGGAACCAGATACCGTCCATGGGGTTCGAAATCGCGAAGCATGCGAACCAAAGAAGGGTGAGTTGAACCGTTGTGCGGGTGGTGGCCTTGTCCCCAAATTTTGACGGGAAGGAATGGATGCCATGCTCACGATCGCTTTCCACGTCCATGCGTGCATAGTTGATGTCAAAGGCCGCAATCCACAACGCCACACCAATGGAAATAGGCAGAATGGTCGGCGCCCACAAGAATTCCGTACCGCCCGGCAGCATACCGGTGATGGCGCCCCATCCGTGGATGTCAGCGGCGATGGCGACCCAAGCACCGGCCGGTGCGAGGCCAAGGCATAGGCCGAGCCAGAAATGGCACCCCCACGTGAAGCGTTTCATGTAGGGATAGATGACGAAGGTGAGGACAGGGAGCCAGGCCATCATCAAGGCCACCCTGTTCAGCAAACCGGCACTGATGAGCAACATGGCCAAGAACACAGCTGAGAGGGTCCACGCCGTTTTCATGCTCATGGCGCCAGACGCAAGGTGCCGGTTCTGTGTGCGAGGATTCGCTGCGTCGATGTCCCGGTCAATGATGCGGTTGAGGGCCATGGCCAACCCCCGGGCACCAACAGCAGCGAGGAGAATCCAAACGAGGTCCAAACCAGGGGCAAGGTCAAACTGACGAAGGGCGATCATATAGCCCATCAGCACGAAAGGGAGGGAAAACAGCGTATGCTCGATTTTGATGAAGGACAAGACTTGCTTGACGTCCATCACTCTGGGCCCCCAAAAGAAAGATGGGGGGGCCATTCGTATTTACTGAGTTCGGGGTGAGCAGCAACTTTGGCAAGCGTTTCCTCGTCGTGCAGGGTTACGGCCGGCCAGCGACGAACACCGTATTCCTCGGAAGGAATGGGCGTGGTGGCGTCCCAACAAAGGCGGGATTTGTCGTCGTCAAAGGTCAATCCACGGCCCACGTCAAAGCGAGAGGTCAACTGCCAAAGCAGGCGACGGCGAGCCTTCGTGTGCGTCATGTCAAGGTCGTCGTTGGTGATGAATAACCAACGTAGGTTCTTTTCAGAATCCAATTGCCAAATTGAATTTCTCAATTGAAGAATCTGTTCAATTCGCTTTCCTTCTTGTTCGTCGTTTCCGTCGTGCTTGCCCGTTCGAGGACTGGGCGTACCCTCAATGGAGGTTGAAACGACCAACATGTTGTCTCGGAGCATACGTGCTTGACGAACTCCGGGCAAGGCAGCAACAGCCGCGAGACCGGTAAAGGGCTCAGAGGGTTTCGAACCTTGGCGCCAAGCTGGCGTTGGTTGGTTGTACGAACCCTCAAGCGGTTCATCGGGTGAACGGGGGTCGGTCGAGACCAACGTGGTGGCGTCGATGAGGAGTTTGTCGTGAACGTTCTCAAACGGTGAGGCGGCTTCAAGGGCGTCGGCCACCATGCCAGGGAGCACCACGATATCTTCGCCGATCTCGACTTTGTCGTTCAAGGCATCTAGGAAGGCTTCGAGATCCTTCGGGTCCTGGTCGGGATCGATAGCAGCGATGACTTTCAGGAACATCATCTGGCCAGCGCCCAACAAGCCGAGGGCTGTCTTACGACCTTGACGAGGATAACGCTGTTTCGAAGCGACAATGGCCAAATTGTGGAAACCGGTTTCCAGCGGAAGATGGACGCTCTTGACATCGCGATGTTGGAACTGAAGAACGGGAGAGAATTGACGCCCAATCGCCTCACCAAGGAAACCGTCTTCCATCGGCGGCAAGCCAACGATGGTCGCTGGAAGGATGGCATCGGACCTGCAAGTGATGGCGGTCACATGGAGCACGGGGTACTGGCCTGTTAAGGAATAGAACCCGTAGTGATCGCCGAACGGCCCCTCAAGTTTGGTCTCGGTGGGGTCGCAGTAGCCTTCGATGATGATGTCGGCTTCAGCAGGCACCCAGAGGTCTTGCGTGAGGGCCTTGGTGATGGGCAGGGATTTCTGACCGAGAATGCCCGCAAATTGGTATTCCGAAAGGTTGTCCGGAAGGGGCGAAATCGCCGAAAAGATGAGTTCTGGCGGACCCCCGATGCAAACGGCCACCGGCATTCTTTCGCCTTTGGCAGCGTGTTCTGCACCGTGCTTGTGAATTTGCCAGTGAAGACCCAGTTCGGTTTCGTTGTGGACTTGGGCCCGATACATGCCAAGGTTGTGCTCTCCGTCTGCGTTTTTGGTCACCACAAGGGGCAAAGTGACGAAATGACCGCCGTCCATGGGCCACGTCTTCGGAATGGGAAGTTTGGTCAAATCATTGGGCAGCCGGACACGCTGGCCCTTGCCTTTGCGGACCTTCTTCGGGGGCATGGCCAGGGCGTCTCGCAGCAATGGTAAGCCCTTCCACGGTTTTCGCATGTACAGGCCAATATCGGGTTTCATCATCGCCACCATGCGGTCGCCAATTTCCGTTTCGTGGGTGGCGCCGAGGGCTCGCAGAGTTCGGTCATGGCTGCCAAAGGCGTTCATCAGCAAGGGGATGGGGGAAACGGTGCCATCAGCCAAGCGTGGTTGCTCAAACAACACAGCGGGGCCGTTGTTCTTGACCAGAAGGTCAGCGATGGCACCGGCTTCGTAGACCACGTCGACCGGACGGTCAATGCGAAGCAACTCATCCCGTTCCTCGAGATGCTTCACCCAACGCTTCAACGTCTTCCAAGCCACGAGCATCCCTGAGGGTTCTTGCCTTTGAACCTCCGTATAGAATCCATCCCCTTGTTGGAGGCATGGTGCCCCACCGTTTCCTTCATGGGCTTCCATCTCCACGTTTTGTTTAGGAGGGCGTTTGAATGTACGATGTTGTGGTCATCGGAGCGGGCCCAGGAGGCGGTTCTGCCGCTCTCCACGCCGCCCGTGCAGGGCTCTCTACGCTCATCATTGAAGCCGACCCCGAAATTGGCACGCCGGTTCACTGCGGCGAATGTCTTTCTGAGTTGGCCGTTCAGAACCTTGACCTTGAACTCCCCGACCATGTCAAAGCACTGGACGTAAAGGGCATTCGTGTCATCTTTCCGGATGGAACAGAAAAGTTGCTGACCGAAGAAGGCTACGTGCTCGAGAAGCATTTGTTTGAGCGGTGGTTGGCCGATGAAGCCGTAGGAAAGGGCGCAGAACTTCTGCTCCATCACCGCGTGACTGGAATGGAACGAATTTACAATTCAGAAAATCAATTTTCCAATTGGAAACTTGAGGGCAGAGGAGATGCTTTTCCCGTGGAATGCAGAGCGGTCATCGACGCATCCGGCGTCTCAGGCGCTGCAGCCAAATTTTTGGACATGGGAGGCGATGTTGAAGTGATTGCTGGATTCCAATACGAAATCCTGGACGTGCCCAACGATGGCTACCTTGATTTCTACCTGTGGCCAAAGTATTCCCCGCACGGGTATGTTTGGATGATTCCAAAAGAAGGCGGGCGAGCCAATGTGGGCCTTGTCACCACCGATAAGAAGGGAGCGATCAAGTACCTTGAATCCTTCATTGAAGACACCTATCTCAACGGGAAACCAACGGTGAATCCACCTTGGCGAGCAGAAGGCGTCAAAATCAGACCCTTTGGAGGAACCATCCCCATTTCTGGACCCCGCACCACCACCGTGGGCGATGGCGTGGTCCTGGTTGGCGACGCAGCCGGCTTCACTTCACCCCTGTTTGAAGGAGGGACGCATTTGGCGTTGTGGTCCGGTCGAGAGGCCGCCCAAACCGTTGCGGCAGCTCTGAAAGAAAACGATGTTTCTGCAGAACGACTCATGGCTTACGAACGTGCTTGGAAGAAGCGATTCCCCCCTTATCACAAAATTCTGAAAGGCAAGACGGCCCTTTACGAACTCACGGACGACGAAATGTCTGCCATGGCCAAATGCCTGCCAAAAGAACTTGGAAACATGAGTCCGTTGGACAAGGCCTTCATCGGCTTGAAAATCCTTGTGCGCAAACCCATGCTGTTCACCAAGCGAGTGATTTCCGTGCTTTTGTCGTTCGGTTATTCCCGAGCGAAATTCTTCGGCTGGTAGAGCCGTTGATGGGCGTGGAAAATGAGCAAAGGCCATGAGGGTCGCCCATCACCCAAGCACCATGTGGGGGCTTACGATGTGGTTGGCCCTTGGGGCAACCTGTTGGTTACTGGCAAAACCTCGGTTGCACGAACAGAACACGGTACTCTCTGCAGCCCTGCACCTTGCCATGGTGGTGCCGTTTGTTAGTTTAGCCGGACGCTTTCTCGTGAACGATGCTTCAATCTTGCATGTTGCGGCTTTCGGTGGCGAGGACTTGCCCCTCAAATACCGATTTGCAGCAACCTGGGCCGCCAGAGAAGGACCGCTGCTCATGTGGCTGGGGTGGATGGCCTTGGTGGCTTGGCTGTGGCGCAAACCGTTGCCCGGCGAAAGCAGCGGTGACGGACAGGCTTGGCGCCTGCGATTCATGCATTTGATGAGCCTGACCTTGTTGCTCATCGCGTTTTCTTTGGACCCCTTCAAACCAACACCTGCCTTCTTCGTCGGTGCGGGACTCAATCCTCTTTTACAAACCGACCTGATGGTGATTCACCCCCCGCTCATTTTCCTGACCTATGCGCTTTGCCTCCACCTGACGGCCATCGCCCTTTCAGCGGCCTACACGGGAGAAACCGACGAACTTGGCCCACGCATGCTCCATCTCGCTCGGCCCGGACTGTTGATGGCCACCTTGGGCATTGGCTTGGGCGGGCTTTGGGCGTACTTGATCCTCGATTGGGGCGGGTATTGGGCATGGGACCCGGTCGAAACCGGTTCCTTCCTGCCTTGGCTGGCACTGGTGATGATCGTTCACCTGCGCACTCGGCCCGGAAAGGTTCGACCGGAAGTGTGGATTGGAGGAGGTTTAGCTACCGGTGTCCTGGCGTTGTTTGCCACCACCGTGACACGAGCCGGTGGCGTTTGGGCCTCATCGGTCCACACCTTTGTCACCACCGATAGCAGCACGCCCCCCACCGATGTTTTTGGCCGACTCATGGTGCTTCGCGACGACCCGGCAGCGACCGAGGTGATGACTTACATCGCATGGATGTTCATCCTCATCGGTTGTTGGTTGGCCGTTCAGCGCTCCGTATCGAACAAACGGCCGTTGACGCTGAACGCTGCTTGGCCCGTGGCCGTACCAACGGCTTTGACCCTCCTGGGGTGCCTCATCTTCACGGGAAGCAACGGCAAGGGGTTGTCCTGGACTGCTGTGCCGGACGTGGTCTTCGTCGCCCTCCTGTTTGTGCCCATGGTCGCTGCACCTCGTGGTGCGCTATCAGAGAAGGAGGAGCCGTTGCAAACGTGGACCTATCACCAACTCACCCCGATTCCGCTGGATGCGGTCTTGGTAGCCGTGATGCTCGGGCTGACCGGTGATGTGTGGATGGCCACGGCCACGGCGGTGCTGTTCGTACCGCTCTACCGTTCAAACGACACGTTGAGTGCTTGGCCATGGGCAGCAGCCGGCGTGATGCTTGGACTTGGGCTTGCATGGTCCCAAGCCATGAGTATCGGCGTTGCGGGCTTCCTTCTCCTCGCCTTTGTGCTACCTTGGCTTTTGGCGCCACAAAATGAAGAGGCCACGGCGATGAATATCGCAGAAAAAAGGGGTCAGCAAAAACTGGCCTTATGGGGCAGCGTCATCGTGGTCAGCCTTTACTTGGTTCTGACATGGGTGCTTTTGCTCACCAGCATCGACGCCGTCAATTTTGAGGCACACGAACTCTACGGGGCGCCGTTCCTCGCCGCTGTCGCCGCATCGCTCTTTGTCTACACGAGGCGCAAGGACGACCCAAGACAGACGCTTTGGTTGTTGAGCGGGGCTGCGTTCGTGTCCATCGTCGGTTTCGTTGGTGCCCCGTCTGTGTTTGGCGGCGATGCCTCAACCATGGTCTCAGACCGCATGACGCGAGGCCACATCGTCTGGATCTCTCTGCCCATGCTCACCTTGGCTACCGCTCCGGTGGCCCGAGAGGTCTCGCGTCAGTGGACGAAGTCCATGAAGAAACAGATGTTCCTGCGCATCCCGCTTGGCGCTCACGTGGTTCATTTGGGCCTGCTGTTGCTGTTGCTGGGGCACCTCTCAACCACTGTTTTGGTCGACCGAGGTGATGCCAGCCATCGACTCTCTCTGGTCAAGAATGAAGTGATCGTGCATGAAGGAATGGGTTTCGAGTTCACAGAGTTGGTTCTTGAAAGCGATGATTTGGAGGTGGGTGATGGCTTCATCGGCGTTCGAATCGACGTATACACGATGGAAGGGTCTGAAGTTGGGGACCTCATTGGAACCGTGACACCCGGCACCTTACGCTTTGACAGCCAAGGTATGCCGCGGTCGGAGGTGGCCACGCTCACACGGCTCACCGGTGATATCGTGTTCATCTTTGACGGCAGCCAGGCCGGTGCCCTGATGAGTTCTTCAAACGGAGGGGATTTGGAGACCATTGAACTTGTCAGGGTCACCGTGTACGACCTTCCACACTCTCATCTGGTTTGGCTCGGTTGGGCGATGATGATGGCTGGGATGGCCTTGGTCGTCTTTGCAGGAGCCAAAAAAGGGGCCCTGTCCAACGAACAGAAGGCCAAATCTCTTGCCGAGGAAGAATGAACACTTCCAATGCAATTATGAAGGGGGGGCTGGTCGCCGAAGCATCCACTTGGAGGTAATACCATGGAAGAAGGAACAATTGTTCACGTTGATTACGAGCTCTACAACGGCGAAAGCGGCGACCTCATCGAAACCACTCGTGAAGACGTGGCGAAGGAGCATGAGGCCCACCAAGAAGGCCGCTCGTACACCCCCATGGTCTGTGTTGTCGGTGGCGGCAATCTCATTCCTGGATTCGAAGCAGCGTTGGCCGATGCGAAAGCCAACAAGGAAACAGAAATCGTCATCGCCCCGGCCGATGCTTACGGTGAAAAGGACCCACAGCAAATGGAAACCATCAGCATTGACAAGCTCATTCGAGCGGTCAAAGACCCCAACTCACTCTACATCGGTGCTCCGGTGAACATCGGAAACCGCCAAGGCTACCTCACCAACCTCGCTGCAGGCCGTGCCCGCATCGACTACAACCACCCCATGGCCGGTAAGACACTGAAGTATTCCTTCAAGGTCGTCAAGGTCGTTGAAGGCAAGGAAGAGCAAGTCATGGCCTTGTTGGAATCCAACACCGGACACAGCGATTTCAGCGTGGCGTTCGACGGCGACGACCTCAACATCACCATTCCCCAAACCATGCTCTTTGACACCAACGCTGCCATGATGAAGTTCCGATTGGTCACCATCATTCGAGACGCTGTTGAGTGCGGAAAGGTCTCCTTCATCGAAGTCCACGAACCACGTGGATTTGGCCTTGATGATGACGACGAAGACGCCGTTGCTGACGAGGGCGAGGACCTGTCCAAACTCTCTGTTGCCGAACTCAAGGAGCGATTGAAGGCTGCTGGACTCCCTGTTGGGGGCAAGAAAGCCGACCTCATCGCTCGACTCTCTCAAGAAGAAGAGTGAGCAACGGAAAACGAATAGGCGACCATCTGTTGGCTCGCCATGCCGAGCATTGATGACCATGAGCGAGCCAAGCGTAACTTCCGATTACCCCGTGCCCTTGCCGGACGACCAGTATTCTCCGTTCGAGAAGACGCTGATTTGGGCCGCCATTGGATTGACCTTTGCTGTGGCCGCCGGTCTTGTTTTGGCTTTTGACACCGTCTGGACCGAGACGCTCAAACCGATCATTTGGGACCCGGTGGTCAAGGATGCCGGTGTGGCGGGCGATGCGGGATACACACCGCAGAACACGGCGATTTACACCTTGAGCATGCTCGCCTGTGTCGTCTTGTTTCAAGCGCTGTTCCGCAAATGGAAACTCCCCACCGACGAACGCATGACGCTGGCCCTCATCGCATGGGTCTGTTTGGCACCGGTTTTGCGAGTTCTCGAGGACGCTGACTTCTTCTCGTCCTCTCGAGATGTTTTGTTCATCTCCCCCATCATCCACCTCCATCTGGCGGCTTGGTTGATCGGCGTCGCCATCCTGAGCCACCGTGTTGGGCGACGATTTGACGGTCGCCTTGACGACGGCGCACAGGAGGCGCAAGCCACGCTTCTGGGCGGTTTGCTCTTCGTCGTTCTTCTCGGGCACTGGTATTTGCTCTATCAGCCAGCCTACGCCAGCCATCCCAGCGTTTCGTTCACCTTGGCCACGGGAGGTCTCGCCGTCGCCGTCGCCGTCCTGTGGGGTGCGTTGGTGGCGACACGGGAGTGGCCAGCCATCACCCGTGGCATGCTTGCCTTTGCTTCGAGCGCCGTCGTCTTGGGCGTTGCCCACTGGGTGCAGTTCATGGCCACGCCTTGGGCCCAAGAAAGCGGCAAGGCATCAGGCGACATCACCTTCTGGCCTGCACTTATCGTCCTTGGACTGCCCGCCATCGTTTGTGTTGTGTTGTACCGAATGGGCAAAGAGGATGCCCAACAACTGCGATTGACCGGTTATACCGCCGGCGTCCTTCCAGCCCATGTTGGAATCAAACAATGGGAAGACGAAGCCGATGCGTGGGCCAAACATCCGGTGGAATTTCTCTCCAACAAAGCCCTTCTGGCCCACCCGATGGTGCTGGGCATGGTGTTTGGACAATTGTGCGATGGTTTTGCCACCATGGTGGGCATCGACATGTTTGGCTATGGGGAAAAACACCCCGTTAGCGATGCAGTGATTCAGTTTGGTGGACGTCTTAACGAAAGCCTCGGCCTTGATTGGGGCGAGGGCGCTTGGCTGTTTGCGTTGGTCAAAGCGGTCTTGGTTGGCCTCATCGTGTGGCTCTTTGTCCAAATGAGGGTTGAACACCGTCAACAGCATTTCCGTCTTCTCATCGTTCTTGCTGTGCTCATCGTCGGTCTTGCCCCGGGGTTGAGAGACATTGGACGATTGATGCTTGGGGTTTGAGCCGCCACCCATCTGCTTCCATGCAATTAAATGCAGGCTTCGCTACGCCGAGATGAGGGCTCAACATGGACAGGTTGCCGACCAGAGTCAATCGTGCTGACCCTGACTTTGCAGCACGGAAGGCCCACAACATTGCGCTCGTGGATGAACTGCGTGCCCGCCTTGAAACCGCATCGGAGGGCGGCGGTGGAAAATACGTCGAGCGCCATCGCTCTCGAGGAAAACACCTCGCCAGAGAGCGCATTGAGCGCATCGTTGACCCGGGGACAGCCTTTCTCGAACTCTCTCCGCTGGCGGCGTACGAACTCTACGATGGACGAGCACACTCCGCCGGTATTGTCACAGGCATCGGCATGGTGCACGGTCGAGAATGTCTTTTCGTCGCCAACGACGCCACGGTGAAGGGAGGCTCCTACTACCCAATGACGGTGAAAAAGCACATTCGTGCTCAAACCGTGGCTCACGAAAACCATCTCCCTTGCATCTATCTGGTTGATTCCGGTGGGGCGTTCCTGCCCATGCAAGACGAAGTGTTTCCCGACATTGGCCACTTTGGACGAATCTTCAGGAATCAAGCTCGCATGTCAGGCGACGGCATTCCACAGGTGGCTGCCGTTCTTGGTTCGTGTACGGCGGGTGGAGCCTACGTGCCCGCCATGTCGGACGAATCCATCATCGTCAAGGGCAACGGTACCATTTTCCTGGCGGGCCCACCCCTCGTGAAGGCGGCCACCGGTGAAGAGGTGACCGCCGAGGAATTGGGGGGCGCTGATGTCCATACCGCCCAATCGGGTGTTGCCGACCATTTTGCCGAAGATGAAAACGAAGCCTTGCGGATGGTTCGCAACGTGATTGAAAACCTGGGACCGGTCGATAAAGCGCCGGCTGCCATGCAAGAGCCGGAAGCACCAGCGCACGATGTGGAGGACCTCATGGGGTTGATCCCCGCCGATAACCGAACCCCGATTGATGTCCGGGAATTGATCGCTCGTATCGTCGACGGTTCTCGATTCCACGAATTCAAGTCTCGCTACGGTACGACCCTCGTGTGTGGTTTTGCCAACATCCACGGCCACAAAGTTGGCATCGTCGCCAACAACGGAATCTTGTTCTCGGAATCAAGCCAGAAGGGCGCCCATTTTGTTGAACTCTGTGGGCAACGCGGCATTCCGCTCGTCTTCCTCCAAAACATCACTGGATTCATGGTCGGCAAAGCCTACGAAGCCGGCGGCATCGCCAAAGATGGAGCCAAGTTGGTCACCGCCGTGTCCTGTGTGAACGTTCCAAAGTTCACGGTCATCGTCGGTGGCTCACACGGGGCTGGAAATTACGGCATGTGCGGTCGTGCCTACGACCCGAGGTTCCTGTTCATGTGGCCCAACAGCCGCATCTCCGTCATGGGGGGACCACAAGCCGCAGATGTGCTGACGACGGTCAAGCAAGACCAACGAGCACGTGAAGGAGCGCCGGCCATGGAGGGCGAGGAACTCGAAGCCTTCCGTCGACCGATCCTTGAGAAATACGAGACTGAGGGAAGTCCATACTATTCCACCGCCCGTCTTTGGGACGACGGCATCATTGACCCAAGGGACACTCGTGATGTTCTCGGCCTTTGTTTGGCCACCGCTCGTAATGCGCCGCTTCCAGATGACCGATACGGCATCTTTAGAATGTGATTTTTATATTGAAAATTTGATTTTGCAATTGGAGAATTCGACATGTACGCAATGGACGCACCCCCCGCCACCTCCATGGTTTCCTTGACCATTGACGGTGAACGAGCCAACCTCACCTTGACCCGCCCAGACAAGTTCAACGCCATGAACGTGGAGATGATCCAGGAACTCATTTTGCTCCTTGAATGGACCGCTGAGCGAAGTGCGGGTCGCCTCGATGCCCTGCACGACGAAGAAGGTCGGCCGTACCTGCGAACGCTGGTGCTCTCGGGTGAAGGGAAGCACTTCTGCGCAGGAGCTGACATCAACATGATGCGGGACGCTGGCGCCAACACGCCCGAGGAGAACCGAGCAGATTCGGAACGGCTTGAC
>Ga0066845_10000440_pt1 | contig 13110 bp, 10 predicted proteins | sample ETNtaG_31_FD_65488 | JGI IMG/M metagenome (GOLD analysis project Ga0066845, IMG submission 65488) | Marine microbial and viral communities from oxygen minimum zone, Eastern Pacific Ocean - ETNP201310SV78 | ecosystem: Environmental > Aquatic > Marine > Oceanic | place: Pacific Ocean: Eastern...
GGTACTAGAGCCCAATCTTCATCATGCTCGTCTGGATGAAATCGGCCTGCCTCCACTAGTTTTTTGCGAAAGATAAACCAAAGTCTCTCAAACGGCATAGTGTCATTCATGGGAAAGGGCGTCTCAAAATCGTCAAACTGAGCGTAAACGATGAATATGGGTCTCCCTTCTTGCTTTGCGGCAGGTGGTTGCGCATTCGTGGGAGTCGCTGGCGCTTGTTTCGGGATTGGCGCTTGTTTCGGGATTGGCGCCTGTTTCGGGATTGGCGCCTGTTTCAGAGGTATGACGATTTCTTCAGCGTCCATGATTGCATTGCTGAGAGCGAATTCAAAATCTGGCTGACCTGGGGGGACATTGAAATAATATGTGATGAACGGAACGAGTGTGCCTATAGCTGTGCAGCCCGGAACTGGGACATACTGCGGAATCTCCATCTCGAACATTGCGACCACCATTTCTGGAATCCTGAAAATGTGTCGTTCATCAAACGTCTCGAATATTTGTCGGAACAACTCGAGTGTCATCACCTTGAATCCAGGTCTCCGTCTTTGGCCCATCGCTAAATGACGCACGAACATGTAGTACGGCGAATCGGGTTCTTCCGGATGTTCTGGAGCGAAGATGAAATTCGTAACTTCAATCAACATGGCTATGCTCTTCACAACCACAAGATCGGTACCAGAAGGAACGATAGCTGCCAGTGCATTGCAGAGCTCATCATTTTGCCCGAATGCTCGTTCCGTCATGATCTGAATAGACCAGGCCATGAAAGCCGGCATATAAGTGTCAACCCAGGTAGCTTTACCGCGTGTCAAACACCTATCTTTCACCAAATCTTTCAGCAATTGATTGACTTCTTTGGAGTTTGGTGAATTCTTGCCACATTTTTCACAGTTCTCAACCTCGTGCTCTTCACACGCCGAGAATTTGAACGTCGAATTCCACTCCCTACCGCCATCTTTGTAGTAAACAAGTCTGCAATCTATGTCCCCTACGAAAGGTTCGAATTCATTTGAAGTCGGGCAAGCCTCTCCTTTGAGGTTAAGTCTAGCATAGTCGTATTTCTGTCGTATTGGGAAGTCTCCGCCCAATGAAGCTTGTGTGGCTTCTACCATCCGGTTTCTGATTGCTTTAACGTTGCATTTTGTTCCAGGATCCAAAACTTCTAGCATTTCCCTCAAGGGTTCCGGTAAATCGGCGATCGGAGTATTGCTGAGTATATCGTCCATCTTGGCCACCATTTCTTGAGTCTGCTCTGGACTCAACTTGTCAGCCACGCGGTTGCCCCAAGTTGACGCGTAACTCTGAAAGGCGTCCAAAACATCTCGCGCAGCCAACTTCTGATGGTCAGATCCTCGTGAATCGGGCTCGGCTCGCCCTCGCGGCGGCTTGTTGGCCATGCCGCGGCTTCTCGGCGTCTATCGATCGGGAGGAAAGAGTCCAAGGAGTGTCACGCGATCTCGCCACCGAGACTTCGCTCGCGACCGCGACACGTCCGCGACACGTCCACGCGAGACGATGACCGACGTAAAATGACCTCGGACGAGAGTCGCGCGCGCGCGCCCCTGCGTTGACGATTCTCGACGATTCACCGCTGAGGCGTCGGACAGACTCGTCGAATCTTTCGACGAGGAGTGAGGTTGGCTGGTCGGTCGCCATCCTCCAAGCAGAGGCGCCTCGCAAAGATACCGGCGCGAGCGCGGCGCGAGGGATGCAACCAGCGATGGCTCCAGGGATGACGTCATCGGGCTCGTGAACGCGATGAATGGGTCCGAGACCAAGGCGAGGGCGACTGACACGCCGCTCATGGAACTGGGCGCTCTGGAATCTCGCATCGTGCTTCTGCGGCCGAGCGCTCGGAATCGGTCGCCCTACATTGTGGACGTGCGAGTGATGGAGAGAGAGAGAGGATAGGCTGTAGATCAAATAACGTGAGTAAAAGTACATGCGTTTACATTTCATTCATTTCGATTCATTTCGATTTGTCGGCGTAAGTCTCATCCGCTTGCGGTGAACGTCCCATGTTCATTTCGTATTCACGTATGTGGTTGTTGTAATTGTGTAGAGGAAAGTTGGTTGACGCTCTGCGCCCTCTAGCTTGAACTAACGCAGTGTCATAGGCTATCGCGGCTTTTTGAGGCGAGTCGAAGAGCCCCAGGTACAGATGTGAGTTCCTTGGCACCCCCAGTCGCGCCTCGTACTTTGATTCTGAATGTCGAGTGACACCTCTGTAGCCACTCGCCCCTCGTGCGAAGCCTTCAGAGTGTCTTCTCACCTCCATGATCAGCTCATCCAATGTGAGTGAGTCGATGAAATCTATCAAATCTGCGTATCGAGATTCTGGAAAGTTCATTTTCAGCGGGCGCGAACCGGTTCTAGATCGATCGCCCATTCGAGAAAGTTTCAAAACGATGATGTCGAAAGCCTCAGCCGCAAACTCTTCCTCCACATGACCTCCCAGGTAAACTTGGCGCCGAGATTCTCTCAACCATACGTGTGCCTCGTACCGTCCAGACTTTGCATGTCGACAAACGCCATTGAATCTCGATGATCGAGGCTTGCCACGCGGTGTTTGGTAAGGGACCGATGACGAAACAATCACCGGTGGTTGTAGTCTCGTAATCGGTGGCCTTCCACGGCGTTTCATCGTCTGCGTTCTCGGGGTTCCTCGCGACGTTGATGGACCGGTGTGTTGTGTTGGAGTCTTGAATTTTCGCGTATCTGCTGTGTTTTGTGAATCAGATGGAAAGTATTCCATCTCATGAGCCGCTTGCTGATTGAACACGTCCTCCCACGCGCTATTGTTCAGAGTTGGAGTCTCCCTGGTGCTCTCGTCAAAGAGACACAGAAAATCGTCTGGCGCTCCGACTGGAACTCCGTGCGACTCTTTCGGCGGTTTTTCCTCAAAAATCTTTTCATTCAGTTGTTTTTTGATGTTTTCTTCCTTCGATGCCGTCGCCGGTGCCTTCCCCGCCCGACCTCTGGTCCGCATATTCCTTCCGGAAGTGTTTCGAACCCTTTTCTCTGCGTGTGTCGAGTCGCACACGCGCCGTATCCGATGTGCTCTCGCGTCACCGACCGCCTCGTTCGATTGTACAATTTTCAAACGTTCCAAACGCGCGCTCAACACTCCGTTCGCGGGCGTTGCGCTCTCCCGTCGCGCGCTTCAAACGTCTTCTCTTCCACTCCTTCGCCCGCGCGGGCGCAGGCTGGCGGGCGTCACACGTTCGCATCCGCGCCACCAGTGTGATTCTGTAAATCTCATACAATATAGAATGATTGAATGCGTGCCAAAAACCCGAACATGATAAAAAACATAAAACAGCCGCCACGAAAAACGAGGGTGGATCGGAGGGGCGGCGCGCGGGGTTTGGGAGGGTTCGGGACAGAACGCGCCGCCGAGGTCGTGGACCCGCGCGAGCATCGGTCGTCGACTGGAGGCGGAGAGACAACCCGGGCGCGATGGATCCCGCCATGCTCGATGGGTTCCCGGAGGAGGATAAGGCGAAGATGATGGGAATGATCGAACAGATGCAGACGCGAGACAGCTTGCGGATGTATAACAACTTGGTCGAGCGGTGCTTCATGACGTGCGTGCAGTCGTTTCGGAGGAAAACGTTGGAGAAGGACGAAGAGAGATGCGTGTCGAAGTGTTGTGAAAAGTTTTTGAAGCACTCCGCGCGCGCGAGCGTGAGATTCGGGGAGCTGAACGCACAGTCGATGCAAGGGATGCAAGGAGGACCTCCGGCGTCGTGAGTAGAGTGAGAGTGAAAACGCGTTGAAAATTTTAGTCAAACACGCGATTTGGGTTAGTTTGCATCAATTCTATAATAGTAAAGGCTAGATTTGTGATGACCTCCTACGCAGACACCGAAGAGAGGACGTCCCAGTACGTCGGGAACGTCTTCTTCGTGCACTTCGGGTCGTTGATGATGACGTCGACGTCACCGCAAGCGGCGAGGGCGAAAGCCATAGCCATGCGGTGGTCGTCGTAAGTGTCAATATCAACGTTCGCCTTCATCGTCGCCGGGGGTTCAAGCTTGTGCGGCGGGGTGATGACACAGTAATCCGAACCTTCAAAGACATCGCAACCCAGCTTGCGGAGTTCGGTGCAGATGGCAATCATGCGCTCCGTCTCCTTAACACGCCAACTCGCAACGTCACGAATAGTCGTAACGCCGTCCGCGAAAAGTGCGGCAACCGCAAGAGTCATGGCGGCGTCCGGCATCGCATTCATGTTCACATCAATCGCCTTCAACGGGCCTTGAGGTCCAGTGCAAGTGACCGAGTTTGGTCCCCATTCGAGCGTCGCACCCATTTGTTCCATGGTGTACGCGAAGTTTGTGTCCCCTTGAATACTCTCCAAACCGCATCCGATGACCGTAACGGTACCACCAGTAATCGTGGCACCGGCGAGGAAATAAGAAGCCGAAGAAGCATCTCCTTCGACGAACGCACTACCCGGGGAGACGTACTTTTGCCCGCCTTGAATCTTGAAGCTCTGAAGGTCATCAGCCTTTTCAACCTTGACACCGAAGCGTTCCATGAGCGTGATCGTCATCTCAACGTACGGCTTCGAGATAAGTTCGTCCACGATCACGATCTCGATCGATCCTTGGCAAAGCGGCGCCGCCATGAGAAGAGCAGTGAGGTACTGTGAGCTCACCGAACCGCTGAGTTCAACTCGTCCACCCGGCAATCCGTTCGCCTCAACCTTCACAGGAGGGCATCCAGTGCCCATCGTGCATTCCGCCTTCACACCAAGCTGCACCAAACCATCGACAAGGTCTTGAATCGGTCTCTCGCGCATTCTCTCGACACCATCAAGGACAAAAGTACCCTTGCCCGCCGCCGCCACAGCGGCGGTGAGAGGGCGCATCGCCGTACCGGCATTACCAAGGAACAAGTCCGCGCCTTCCACGGGGAACTCACCACCGCATCCAGTGATTTCCAAGATGTTGTTCTCTCTATCTTCAGTGAAGTCCAATCCCAGGACCTTGAGCGCGTCGACCATGTAGCGAATGTCATCGCTATCCAGTAAGTTTTCCACCTTGGTGGTACCTTCCGCAAGCGCCGCGAGGAGAAGGATGCGGTTGGACAACGACTTAGATCCCGGAAGGCGAACGGTACCCTCGACTTTCTTAATCGGCTTGAGCGTGAGCTGTTCCATCGCACCGGTAGCGTTCGCTCGCGTCAAGGTGCGCGACGAGCGGCTAGGGCGGCGTCTGGTGCTCCCACATTTCGCCGGTGCGAAGGACTTACTGAGCGTCGCTTGACAAGACATGATTGACGCGTGGCGATACAACAGATGTAGTTCCTATCGCAGCGTGCGCGAACGTTTAGTGAAGCGCGCGCGACTGTGGCGAAGGCGAACGATAAAGCGCATCGACCATCAGCCTCGACCCTTTTAAGGCGACCATCGTTCTTGCCTAGAAACTCTTGTATTTTATTTTCTAAAAGTCTATCAAAAGTGGATAATCAAACATTCACGAAGCTGCGCGCACCGATGAGGGAGTGTTCGAGGTGAATGAACTCACGTTTCAAAGCGTCAATTTTATCCAGTTTGGCTTGCAGTTTAGTCTTTTCATCTGAAGTGCGACCAAGAATTCCGAGACTTCGCTTGTTGTCTCCTTCTGCACGTTTCTTTTCAGCTTCGAAATGGGAAGCGGCAGACTCGAACCAGTGAAGTGCGTCGAATGCTTCGTGTTGGCCAAGAACACTGAGCAAGTAAGCTATTCCGAGAGCCAAACCATCATCAGTAAATGTTGCTGTTAGAGATTCTTTGGTTCGCCGGGCAAGTTTATCTTTTGACGCTGAAATAGCTTCAGCTGCGCTCAGCGTAAGAGCCGGAAGTACCAAGTAAAAGTCTTTCAAATGCTCGTGAGCTTTGTTGCGAAGTTCTGTCGAGAACACCGAAACAAGGACCTGAAAGTAATCCGTTCCATCTGTTCCTCCCACATTGAGAGCTTCAAGCTCATTCTGGAGATTTTTGAGACACTTGACCGTCCAATCAGACAGTCCGTCCACTGCAAAGCTTGCGTCGGCAGAAAATTTTGCCGTGTGTGTGCTTGGTACAAACTTGGCCGCATTGGTACTATAGTGCATCGCACCTAGACGTATCATGCGCACAAATCCTAATGCATTACCGATTTCGGTCACTAGGTCACGAAATTGATCGATGAATGACGATCCGTCGCTCGACAAACCTAGTTTGCGCACATCCCTGATTAGCCGAAGAGCTGACTCAACTGGATACTCAAACTTTTCATCGAGCTTCGACGCACGATAGCCAGTCTGCTTAGCGCTCAGCTTGATAGCATCACTTTTGGCCTTCGTCTCAGCGTGCACCATTCGGGCTTCTTTCATCAGTTGACTTCTGATGTGGTCGTCAAAAAGAAACTGGTTGAAAATTTGGAAGCGCTGGGCGAGATACTGATACGCAAAGTTGATACTCGTGTGCGTTATGCCGGTTCCGTGGGTCCTGATCGAGTTGGCGACATGGCGAATACTGATTGTGTTCAGATGTTTCCGGTCTGAGTCCGCGCTAGCCTTCTCCACGAAACATTGCGTGTTCAAGTTGTAGTTGTACTTGGATACGAAGATGTGGATGTTTCGCATCAACTCAAGTACGTCCAAGCCCTGTTCCAGCGTTTGACTCGGCAACTCGATTTCGGCACATCGTAGAGAATACTTTTCGATGGCGAGATTGCGCATTTCCACGTACGACTGCGAGCGAACACGGTGTTAGTCGCTCACTCCCAACAGTGAAAAAAATATAATCACTCGCACAACAATTAATTATTTTGACACCTACCTTCCAGTTATGCAGCGCTATGGCCGTATGATTGTGAAACGTTTTATTCAAGTACTCTTCCACTCGATTTTTAATGTCAATCTGTCGAAAATAAAACATCAAGGTCAGATTTTCATTTCGCACACGTGAATTAATTAAATAATAAACTCACCTGATAATTCAGCATGCGGATCGGGGGCAGAATCGTGAATGCTGACAAGTCCCGAACGCCATCTTTGAATGGATTCATGCTTGCGATGCCTATGATGCGAGCAGAATGAAGATGCATACGCAAATCTGTCTCAATATCTCGACAAAGTGGTTGAATTATTTCACGCTCCAGAGAATTCTCAATAAAATGTTGATACGACGCCATTTCGTCGGGTTTCGCACCACCGCGCATTAGCAGCGTTTCACAGCCCCTGAACGCGTTCACAAGCGCGTTCAAACGACCAGCTTCGTTCGGCCTGGCATATATTTCAGAAAGACAGACTGGAAATAATTCCCGTGTGAGAAATAAAAAAGACGTGTCACACTGATCTTGTATGCTTTTGCGGTATCTACAGAGCGCCTCGAGAAGTTCTACAGACTCATGTGCGATGCACTCATTCTCTGAACTCATGATGCGGGCTCCACAAATCGAATCAAGGCACACACGAAGAACATGTGTCCTTTTCTGTGTCGCTGGACCTGACAAAACTCGTCCTAAATGAATGAAATAATTAATTAATTTTTATGTCGTTGTGTTCGTAAAATGATGACCCACCTGCGATGTGCAAGTTTGCAAGAACATCTTGTTTGTTGGTTTCGACTTTTCCCGCTGAAATCTGCGCTTTCACGCGTCCCCAACCGCTTGTGGTCGTCATCGTCGAAAGTGTATTTTCTAATAATTCCTGTGCGGGTACCTACACGTTATGTTAGTTCAGACTTGTTTAAACTGAATGGTGATGATGTGAAACATACCAGTAAGCGAATCAATCTATCCTGCAAAAATTTCAGCAAGTGCTGCAGCTCCAGACTCGTTTTGGTATTCTGAGTGAAAGCATCGTACATCGCTTGCAGCATCTCAACCGCTTGAGCAATGAGCCTGACACGCTGCCTGGTCAACGGCGCATCCATGACCATGTGTAGATGCAATACTTCTTGAATGTAGTGGCGTAACTGACTCGCACACCTTGTTCCTTCCTGTAATAATCTTATACGGGCGCTCATCGTCACAGATAAACTGCTTGAGGGCGCCTGTACAGCCGTAAACTTGGCGAGCCAACAGACTGACTGTGATAGGAATCGCCTGAGCTTCTCCGGAAACGAGTCGTCGATAGTGTCAAGCATTTGCCGATGGCGCGAAGCAATAGTTTCTGACAGGGTCGCAGTTCTAAACTCTCGAGCCCCGGGAGACAAATGAGCGTCCAGAATCGTCCCTGGACAGACGGAGACTGTCGTCGTCACCGGGACTAGAAGGCACAGATTGTGTACCTCCCATGCCTTCGTACACAGTTGTCTATCCGTGATGTCAGGAACCAAATGTGAATGTAAACAAGTCAAACAAAGAGAGGACAGTAGCGTGTTCTTGTCGCTTAACCTCTCCTTATCGCTGTTCACGCGATCAGAGGCACGTTCAATCAACTCGAGAGTCACCGCTGCAAGTTCCTTGATGAACCGATCTGGTTGCTCAGTCCCCGCCAATTGCTCGAGAATAGAGCTGAAGAACGAGGACGAAAACAACAGCTTCTCCACAATTACGATTGATGAATCCAAACTCGCTACGTCGACTTCATTCATACCGAACTGCTCTGGATTTGTGCGAAGCACCAAGACTACACGCTTAAAACTCATCAGCGCCATGCCCAACGTCTTGTTATTGCGAACAGTCTCATCTATACCAAGACCGATAGCTAACGCACGACCCAACATATCGAATGACCACTGCAGGCGCACAGATTGATACGGAGTGTACGCCGTAAATGTCGAGTAGACCACAGTGAGCTGCGTAAACAAGTTACAAATTACGGCTCGTACCTGGTCCATAAACAGCAAAGTGTCTTGTAGTGGCTGCAACTTCTCGACAAACGCAGTCCTAAGTTCAGCTTCTGACACTTTATCTTCATCTTCGTCATGCGCTCTCTCCCCGAAGGTCATCAGCATGGGGAAGATTGTTTCGTTTGCAATGGTACGCAGCCGTTCAACTTCACCACCTAGTTGTGCAAAAATCATCGTCGACTTTCCCAGCAGCGCGTTCTCGCACGAGACTAGATCCTCTATGCGCATATTCTCGCGCGGATCTCCATTTAAGATGATTGGATCGTCCCACCCACCGACTCGGAGTTGCGCGCGGTTTGAAACTTCCTCACCCAACCGCTCGGTGGTCTCCCTCGTTTTCTGGCTCCAAGTCTCGACGTACTCGCGCAATCCATCCAGCACCTCTCGCATCGCCACCGTAGCGTTCTCGTGGTACTCCTCCGGGATCACGGGCGCGCTCGTCGACTCCATCGCCGCGCTCGGCTCTCCGTGCGCATCGGCTAACACCGGTCGTTGGTCAGAGGATGTTGCCGCGCTCACGTCCGTCATCGAGACGAGGAGACGAACGTCGCGCGCGCCGCGCCCGTGAGTCGCGCTCTCACGTCCCTTTCACGGGCGCTCCCACCGTTTGTCTTCTCGTCGGCGTCGCGTCCTGAAGACTTGAACGAAAGATGTCGCGCATTCGTTCGTTCGGTTACTCGCGGGACGTCGGCGTTCTCGCTGAGGGTCGTGCCTCACACGGCGCTCGCGTCGTCGTCGTCGTCGTCGTTGGGACGCGCGACGACGACGGGGAAGAGTGCGAGAGAAGCGTGCGGACGCCATGGACGCCGGCGACGCGCACGTCGGGCGACGCTCGCGGTCGAAGAAGTTGGTGCGAGCTCGAAAGCGCGCGAGGTTGGAGGCGGCTGTGAAGACGCCGGGGACGACGACGAGCGCGAGAGATGTGAGGGAACACGGAGTCGTGGATGATGAGAATCAACAGCAAGAGACGATAACTCTCCCGCGGACGTCCGCGCCGTGGTTCTCTCGAACGCTCTCGGTGAACGAAGAGACGTCTTTCGAGGTGTATTACCGGCGGCAAGGCATTGTTCGCGAAGACGAGTGGGGAGAGTTTCTGAGATATCTTCGCTCGCCCTTGCCGGTGACTTTTCGGATGAATAGGATGGCGAGTAGACAAGAAGAAGTCCGAGAGGCGCTGCAATCCGGGAAGCACTTGCTGCAGAGTGATCGAGAATTACGAGACGACCGCGGTAAAGTGATCCCACCGCCGACTCAGCTTCCGTGGTGCGACGGCTGGCAACTCGGTATGGATAAGATGAGTCTAAAGTTCACGAGAAATCCGGTACTTCGAGAGCTACAACGCTGGCTGGTCAAGTACAATAACACTGGTGTGCTCACTCGTCAAGCTGTGGATTCCATGGTGCCGGCGGCGATTCTACAAGTGGAACCACATCACCGGGTTCTTGATCTGTGCGCATCGCCTGGATCGAAAACTACGCAGGCTCTTGAGGCGCTGAATGTGAGTGGTGAGGAAGGATCAGCCACGGGTTGCGTCATAGCGAATGATATCAATCCCATGCGTTGCTACTTTCTCGTACGACGGTGTGCGGCGCTCCGTAACGCCACGGCGAATTTGATGGTCACAACTCATCAGGCGCAATGGTATCCGAATGTAAACGTACCGATATCAGGTCACGCACCTACAGAAAATGGTGGACGATATCCAGAGGGATCATACGACAGGATTATTTGCGATGTTCCGTGCTCTGGTGATGGAACGTTGAGGAAAAACCCACAAATTTGGTCCGAATGGCGACCAGAGTTTGCCATGGGTCTCCACCGGCTGCAGCTTCATATCGCTCAGCGCGGGGCGGCCTTGCTCAAAGTCGGAGGATACATGGTGTATAGCACGTGTTCTTTCAACCCGGTGGAGAATGAAGCCGTCGTCGCTGAACTAATCAAGCGGTGTGGTGGCGCGCTTGAAATCGTCGACGCGGCGGACCGCATTCCTGAGCTACTGCGTCGGCCGGGTATCTCGACGTGGAATGTGGTCACCATGGTCGAAGGGGACGTCGTTGAATACCCAAAATACGAAGATAGCCAACGAGATTCCGTTCCAATAGGTCTGAAGAGAAAGTTCTCAAAATCAATGTGGCCACCAGAAGTGACGCCGGGGCGCATGGGTGCACTCGGTAAGCGCATCAAAGGCAATTCCATCCCTCTGCACCACTGCATGAGACTCGTTCCACATCTTCAGGACATGGGTGGATTTTTCGCAGTTCTTTTGAAAAAAGTGGCGCCGATCCCTGGACCGAAAACGTCGGAACCTCCCAGAAAGAAAGAAGGGCGTAAATACAAGCGCACAGAGCCGAAACACCTGTACTCTAAGATGTCTAGTAAATTGCTGAAGAAACTCTCCAGAGAATTCGGTCTCGATGATGACAAGACCTTTACGGAAAAAATCGCACCTAACTTATTCACTCGTTCAAGCGACGAAAAATCAATCGTTTACATTTCTGAAGGAGTGAAAACACACTGCATTGATTCCGTCGGCGCAAAACGAATGAACTGTGTTTGGTCTGGTGTGAAGATTTGGGAGCGCTCGGAGCGAGACAACTTTTACATGTTGACGCAAGATGGAATGCACATTATTAAACCGTACATCACCAGGCGGAAAGTGGAGTTGTCGCGATCTGAGATTAAGAAGGTTCTGCAGTCGTTGGGTCATGAAATCCCCGTACTGTCTCTGTCTCCAGCTTCTCGTGAAGCCATTCGCGAGTATTCACCGGGTTCGTTGGTGGTTCATTTAAGAGGTGGTGATAGAGGCTTGAATTTACCGGTTGTCGTAAATTACACCGCCAACGATGCATTGAAACTCATCTGGAGATTCAGGAAAGGTCTTGAACAAGCGCCGAAAGTGAAAATTCGCTCTCTCCTCGCGGGTCTCGATGCTGTCGTTCAAATGTAGCTTTATATTTGTGAACTTCAATTACTAGTGTACTATACTTACTTTTCTTCCGCCTTGGCTAGTTTTTCAATCGCTTTGCACGCGGCGGCGTGAAAACTCTCCGCCTGAGACTGCGCATTTGAAGCCGCCGCGCGCATCTTGAGTGCAAACATGCTCATCTTTGCATCATCTCCAGACGCGGCGTTGACGCACGTGAAGGACACCCCTTTGCCTCCCTCCATCAGTTGGAACTTTTGACCTTTGAAAAGAGAGGCATTGAGCATCAAACGGAAGTTACCCTTCGCTCGCATGACGAGTCTATACCTGTTTTTGCCTTGGTTGAGGCGAACGTCGCCGCGACCGCGCTCCATCCAACGAGATCCCTTTTCCTTGTCGACGACGTACTCGAACAAAGCACCCTCGGTACGAAACGTGCAGGTTTCGTCTTCTTCGCCCGTTTTCGTCTCGACGACTTCCAGTTCCACGATGGGCTTGATGGAGTCGTTCGCCACCTCTCTCTCCGGGTCGTCGTCCCCATCTTCCTCTTCTGCCTCTTTCTTTCCAGCGCCAAACAACGCCACCGGCGCTGCGGCGGCGCCACCGAACGCGGGCGTCGACGATTTAGACGCGAATCCAACTCCAGCGTTGGCGTTCGCCGCCGCGAATCCCCCGAATCCGCCTCCGCTCTTCAAACCGCCGAACCCGCCGAACCCGGCTCCCGAGAGCGCGCTCCCGAATCCTCCACCGCCCGAGCTCGGCGCACCGAATCCAGACTCGGTCGTCGTCGTTTCCTTCTCCTCCTTCCCATCCCTCGTCTCCGTCTCCGCTGGGCGTCCTCGAACCTCTCTCGCCTCCGCCTCATCCTCATCCTCATCCGCATCCTCCGCCCTCGGTCGCTTCGTTCCCACCTCCGTCTTCGTCGGCGCCTCCTCGATCGCCGTCTTCGTCTTCCCCTCGGCGCCGTCGCCCGCGTCCGCCTCGGACGACGGTCTCTCTTCCTCCGTCTCCGCTCGCGCACCCATCGACTCCGTCTGTCGCCCGCATCCATCCATCGTCGTCGTCGTCATCGTCCCGTCGATCGATCGATCGTTCGAAGACGCGCGGTGGGTCGAATGAATGAATGAATGAGTGCATGCATGCATGCATCGAATCGAATGTCAAACGCATCGACGCATCGAACGCGCGCATTGAATGAATGAATGGAATGGAGTGGAATGAATGCGTCGACGACAGATGACGACCGCGCGGGCGAGGGCGGAGGCGATCGAACGCGCGGGAAGGCGCGCGTTTCGCGCGCTCGAACCGAGGATCCTCGCGTCGAGATCGTCGTTCGATGAACGGTTGCGACGAG
>Ga0066845_10000443_pt1 | contig 13074 bp, 8 predicted proteins | sample ETNtaG_31_FD_65488 | JGI IMG/M metagenome (GOLD analysis project Ga0066845, IMG submission 65488) | Marine microbial and viral communities from oxygen minimum zone, Eastern Pacific Ocean - ETNP201310SV78 | ecosystem: Environmental > Aquatic > Marine > Oceanic | place: Pacific Ocean: Eastern...
CGCGCGTCGAGCGCTGTCGACGCCATTCCTTCGCGCGCGTCGTGGCCTTCCGCACCGCGCGCCGCGTCTGTCCCACCGACCGCGACGCGAGGGACCGCCGCGCGAGAGAGAGCGCGCGAGCGTCGTCGTCGTCGTCATGTCCGGCGCGCACAACCGACTGAACGTCACGCCGACGGTGACGACGCTCGCGGTGATCAAATCCAGACTCTCGGGCGCCGTGCGCGGGCACAAATTGTTAAAGAAAAAGGCGGACGCGCTGACGATGCGGTACCGGCAGATTTTGCGAGAGATCGTCGAGGCGAAGCGCGCGCTCAAGGATGCGATGCGGGACGCGCACTTCGCGTGGACGCGCGCCAAGTACGCGGGCGGGGACGCGGTGCGGTTTTCCATCTTGGACGGGGTGGAACGGGCGAGCGTGCGCGTGCTCGCGCACGAGGATAACGTGGCGGGGGTGAAGATTCCAAAGTTTACCGTGACGAATTCTGGCGCGGAGTCGCGAAGGATGGAACTGACGGGATTGGGGAGAGGCGGCGCGCGCGTGCAGGAGGCCAAGGCGAGTTATACCGGGGCGATTAAACTGTTGAGCGAGTTGGCGTCGTTGCAGACGGCGTTCGTGACGCTGGATGAGGCGATTAAGACGACGAATAGACGCGTCAACGCTTTGGAGAATTACGTGACGCCGCGATTGCAAAATACGGTCAAGTACATTTTGAGCGAGTTGGACGAGCTGGAGAGAGAGGAATTTTTTAGATTGAAAAAGGTGCAGGCGAAGAAGAAGAAGGACATCGAGGAGATGGAAGAAACGGAGGCGAGTGAGAGGGCGGCGATGCAAGCGGTGGACGCGGAGTTGGAGGCGTTCGAGGACGTCGTGGGAGGTGAGGGGGGCCGCGGCGCGGGAGGGAATTTGATCGAGGCGGAACGCGACGAGGATTTGTTGTTTTGAAAATACTCGATGTAGGATGATAGAGCGTTGATGCAAAAACAGATACATTTCTTTTACTTTTACAACGGCGCCAATTCGGCGTCGGCGAGATCGGGAAGCGGAAAGCGAAGAATCGCCGCCGCGCCCGTGATTTGTTCGAGTTGTTCGCCGCTCGCGTGAGCAGAGGAGAATATGTGCACCGTCCCACCGCTGTTTGCGATCTCCTCCGTCACTCGCACCCACATTTTACGTTGCGCGACGTTCTTCGTTCGAAACACGGCGTCAGTGATTAAGAGTTTATCGACGGCGTTCAACTCGTGCGCCGCCATGACGTGCGCCGGACCATAAAATGCGCGCGCGGGATCGTTGGCGAGCATCTCAAAGAACTCATCCAGCGCTTTAACCTCGCTCGCCGCCTTGGTCTCGGAGATTAAACCGCGCACGTTGGGATTTTCCAACACTTCGCTCAGTGAGTGCACGTACGCGCTCGACGCGTGCGCCTTGATGATTCGACCCACGTTGGTCTGAATCGCCTTCCACTCCTTCCGCACGGCTTCGAGCTTTAAGAAATCCAAAAACGCATCTTTCGTGAATCCCGGACCGGCGATGACGAGACACTTGATCTTTTCAAAATTCACGTGTCGCTCCACCGCGGCGGCGACGTTTGTAAAAAATTTCGACTCGGCTTTTTCGTACCCCATCAACGCCATCCCGCGTTTTCTCGGCATCGACGTCTCAATCTTCGCCTTGACGATCGTCTGCGTCGCACCTACTAAGACGATGTTCGCTAATCCATCCACCAGGAGCACCGCCGCGACGTCCGCGCTCGCCGCCGGATCCGCCGCCTCCTCCAACCGACGCACGTCGACGCTGTCCCACGTCTCTTTTTCAATCTTCACCCCTCTACCGATGCCAACCTCCAGCGTGTGATGCGCGTTCAGTTTCACCTCCTCGCACTCCGTCTTATTTATCCCTTTCACGCGAATAGTCGACCCCTCGGCGTCGTACTCGGTTCCGGAGCATCGCACGCGAAGCGTGAGCTTGACGACGCGACTCGCCGCGTCCCGCCGCGACTCGAGCGCTGATTCTTTCTTCAACTTTCTCGTCGTCGTGCACTCGACCTCGTCGTCGACGACGATGAGATTATACACGTGCCACACGTCGTCCGGGGTCTCCGGGACCACCTGCGCGAGAGAGACGCGAGAGAGAGACGCGCGTGGCGTGTGCGGTCAGAAGAGTGCACGTTCCGAAAAAGATGCGAGACGAATGAATCGACGACGATGCGCGAGACGATGACGCGAGGGAGACGAACGCGCGACGAACGCGCGACCGACGCGCACCTTTATCCATCCCTTGGCGTTCTTCTCGAACGAACGACTCGTAATCTTCATGAAGGGCGACGAGTGGCGTCGGGGACGGTTTCTCTGGAAGTGTAGTGGGGACACACCGCGAGAGGATGTGCGCGCGTTGCGGTGGCGGTGACGGCTGAGACGGTGCGTCGTCGCGCGGGACGCGACGTGTGGATCATCTCTCGGTGGTCGTGGGGTCGGGAGAGGAGACGACGGGGCGGTGAGACCGGTGTGGATGGATGGATGTCTCTGTGGTTGTTAGTTTCGGCGACGGCGAGCGCCGAGACATAAATAGAGAGGAGCGCGCGAGAGGTACGATGAGACGAGCGCGACGCGGGAAGGTTTGCGTGTCGCGTCCAGAGATACTGGTATAGATGCGTCGGTGCGGGCGAGCGGGGCGCGGGCGAGGCGTCGAGCGCGGGGTGAGGGGAGGAGGAAGACGCGTCGCGTTGGCGTGTACGATTTGGTTTCTGGCGAGTCGACGCGTCGAGGCGTTGGCGAACGGCGCGCGATGTTTCGTGCACGCGCAGTGCGATAGCGGCGTGTGCGGTGATGAAACGAATCTCGCGCCGCCACCATCCGGTCCTCCGCCGAGGCCGCCGGGTCGGCCGCCGAGTCCACCGCCGCAACCGCCGCCAAGACCACCGCCGCCGAGCCCGCCACCGAGCCCGCCGCCAAGCCCGCCGCCGTATCCAGCTCCGCCCAAACCTCCGAATCCGCCGACGCCGCAACAACCAATGTCTCCGCCGCCGCCGCGGCTGCCGCCGAGCCCACCTCCACCGGGTCCACCTCCGCCGAGTCCTCCACCGCCGAGCCCACCGCCGCGTCCTTCACCGCCCAGTCCTCCACCGCCCAGTCCTCCACCGCCCAGTCCTCCACCGCCCAGTCCTCCACCAAGCCCACCGCCGCCGAGTCCTCCACCGCCGAGATCGCCGCCGACCCGAAGTCGAACGAACCCACCCGCGCCGCCCGCGCCCTCGGGACGCCGACTCATGGCGCTCGGCGTGTGCATACCGGCGATCGAAACGCCGCCGATGCCTCCGCCGTCTGTCAATGATGTCGCAGAAGCCGTAAAGTGGTTCGGGATGTCGCCTGGAATTGCCGGATCCATCGCGCTCGGTTCCCTCGCGGTTCTCGCCGCGGGCGCCCTCTTCATTCGTTCGCAGTACTCCACAAAGGTACAAGAGAACGTCGCCGACGATATGGAGGCTGGCGACGATGACTCCGACGAACCTGAACGCACTCCTTACCCGTCCGCACCGATGATGCCACCCGTCGACGAGGTGCACCCGACACGCCACGGTCAGGGACGGGGGCACCAAACCTGGCACGTGAATCCGCTTAACAATTTGCTATTTTCGGACTAGTGTTCGCGACGAGTCGGTCACACGCGCGCGTGATCGCCGAAGCGGAGACGTGTGAAAATAATGTTACATAAAATCGCGCGTTTGGTCGCGAGCAGAGGTGGTGCGGTACCGCAGCAATCGAAGGATGATTCTGAAACGCTCGCCGCCGGTCCCGGAGACGAGACGGTTGATCAAAGTCCCGAACAGCACTCGGGTGAACCAGACCTCGTGGGAGAGCGAATAACGGCCGTCAGTGAGATAGACACGAGCGCCATCACTGGTTTGCGCGCGATTACAGCCTTACAGATAGCTTGTGGTCATTGGTTGCTCTTCTTCGGAAACAACTCTTCGCCGTACTTGGACTTTCAAGGAGGTATCGCCGTGAGCATATTTTTCCTCATCACGGGATTTGTCATGTACATCGCGTACCACGAGAAAGTAGAGAGCGAGAAATTTCATTACTGGGATTTCATCAAGCGCCGTTACGCTCGCATGCTCCCGCTTCACTGGTTTGCGTTGGCGTGGTACGCGCCCTTCATCGCGTACAATTATAGAACGATAGTGAACGACTACAACTTTTGGCAAAACAAGAGTGGCGAGATAAACCTCATCTTAGGAATCGCTCTGACCCCTTTTCTGATGCAATCGTGGGTGTTTTCGCTGTGCTACTGGAATTCCGTATGCTGGAGTCTCAGTTGTCAGCTCGGATATTATTTCTGTTTTCCGTGGCTCACTCGCAAGATTAACGCGCGAATGGCGAGCGTCGAAGAGAAGCTCGACGTAAGCATCGTGGAAGATCCCGAAAACCAAAGCCACAAGACGCAGCTATTTGAAGCGGTGCAGAAGAAGTGCCGTACGTACATGTGGTACGCGTATCACGCGTCGTACATGGCGCCTCTCGGTCTCATGGGATTGATGAACTCGCCGACGTTTCGAAACATGTGGCGCGATGAAAATTTTGAATCCAGAGCGCACGTGGTCGTGACCGCGTTGGATAACGACTTGGATGGCATGCGAGCGTATTTTTGCGGACGAGCGTGGTTTCCCGTGAGAATTCCACTCTTCTTCATGGGCATGTTGCTCGGCGCCATGCGCGTGCGCCTGGCCAAGCACGGGGTCAATCAACAAACCGAGCGAAAGTGGGCGAAATTCACTGATTATTTCTCTCTCTCCTTTGCATCATGGCTCATCGCGTGCGTCGTCGCCTCCGGCATCGTCCAAGATTCCAAGAACATTCGCATCTTCAATGAATTTTTCCTCACCGCGCCGTGCGCGTTTTGGCTGTACGGTCTCACCGTCGCAAGCAAATCATACACGGTGCGAGCGCTCAGGAATCCAGTCATGCGAACCATCGGTACATGGTCATTCGCTATGTACCTCCTCCAATTTCCACTCTACACCTCGTGGGCCGCGCTCGAGTACGACACCATGCGCGTCTTTCCGGCGTGCGACCGCGAATCTCCCGAGGTCAAGGTGTGGGCCGATTGTTTCCACAACTTTGACTCCGACTCCTTACCACCCAACGTGGTCGTCATCGCGTTTTTATTCTTCTTGACTCTCGTCAGTTTCGTCGCCCACCACGCGGTGGAGAAACCTGGAACGAAGCTGATGAACCGCCTCGCGTCCCGGCGCGCCGTCGCTCGAAAGTGATGGGACAGCCAACCGTCCGATGGGGACGTCACCTCACTCGCGCGCGCGCGCGTCGCGTCGCGCGTCGTCGCGCTCGATCGAACGATCGAACGCGAGTCTTCCGTCGGCATGGACGCGCTCGGCGAGGCCGGCGCCGTCGCGCGAGGGCACGCGCGATCGCTCTTGTCGCACTGTCACAATGGCGCCGCGCACACGGCGGACGATGGACACGGTGGCTCCGCGGGCGTGACCATGCGGTTCGTCGCGTGGACGGTAAATCTGCTGTTGGCGGTGACTCTTTTGATCGCCGCCGTGCGCACGTGGCCGCCGCCGGTGCGCGTGTTTCCGAGGAGGAAACCGCTGTTGGGCGTGCCGTGGTGCGTCATGGCGCGCGTGTTGGGATACGGCGTCTTCGATTGGCGCACGGGTAAGCTGGCGCCGTGGTGGGATTTTTTAAAGGAGAAGCATGAGATTTTAAATATATTCGCGGGCGACGCCGGGTTCATCACGCAGCGCGGGAGGTTTACGCACCTGGCGACGGAGTTGGCGTGCACGGCGGCGGTGTCCATGGTGCTGACGGATTTGACGAGCGCACGCGTGACCGGGGATTTCTGGACCGAACAGTTGTGGGTGTTCGTGCTTCTCATGACGTATGATATTGTCTTGGGCATCGCGCTGCGCTTGGCGACGCTGGGGGCGACCAAAGCGAGCTTTGAAGCGGCAGAAAACGTCGGTTTCATGTGCGCGGAGAACGGAGATTTGGAAAATTTAGAAGATGAAGATCAACTTATAGAGATGGGGGTGAAGGCTTCGAGAGCGTTCAACTCGATTCAGTATCACATGGCACAGATTCTCATGGGTTTTTCGTGTTTAAATCTCATGGTGTGCGCCCTGTGGGCGCACTTGGCAAATCCCGCGGATGGATGCGGCAACGCGATGAACACCTTCTTGGGGTACATGTACGTGTTCGGAGTGTATCAGGGTTTTTCGTTGGTCGTCGTGAGCCCCTTCATGCTCACCGTGCGTTGGTGTTTCGGGGCGTTCCTTATCACGCGCATCCCAGAGGTGGAAACTGCCGAAGAGACGATGGATTGTTGTTGGAAAAACGCGTGTCCGAGACTGTGCGGATGCAAACCACCTCTCGTGACGCCGCGCACGCAGCGCACGGTGAGCAATCTATTCGTCAGTCCGAGAAAGCAGAGTGGAGTCATGACTGGAAATCTCGTGGAGGCGGCGGCGGTGGCGGGTCGAACGCGATACGATCAAGAGTCTCCGATGACGCCGCAAATGCCGGCGGCCATGAACCGCGACGCGTCCGACAGCGTCGACTTGTTCGGTGCCTCGTTTAAAGGTAAAGACGTCGAGGTGGGAACACCTATCGACGGCGATGTCGAAGACGACGAACCGACGACACCGATGTCACCGACGCAGAAATATGCGTCGTTGCGTCGTCAAGCCTCGCTGCGCACGTCGGTGAATCCCGAACATTTCGATTACAAGCAGTACCCGGACGGCAACATGGATCATCGTCCGCGCTACGATTTAGGAAACGACGATCAGATCGCGGGCGAGTCCGCGTACGCCGCCGCGCGCATGGCGCTCATGAGCGCGGGTAAACTCACGCCGGAGCAAGTGATTCGAACGAGCGAGTACACCGCCGATTGGTCAGCGTTCGCCGAACGATACGCGACGTCGCCGAGACATGACGACACGCCGAAACCGAGCTCGAAAGCCGCGGAAGCCGCAAACAGAGGTAAAGATGACGACGACGACGACGACGACGATGATGTCGTTCGTTCAGACTTTCATTTCCCCGACGCCGACGACGAAGACGCTCCCGCCGAGCTCGACGTCAGTTGGCGTCGTAAATTAGAACAATCCATCGATCACGAGACTTCGGACGTCGAGCGCGACGACGAGCTCGACGACGAGCTCGACGATGATCCCTGGGGCGACGGCACCGCCTAGTCTCGCCCGTCTCCCGTGTAATACATACAACGCACCGTTCCCGCGTCCCGACGTCACTCGCCGCCTCGCGCGACATGTCCCGCCTCGCCGTTTCCCCCACGCCGACGACGTCCGCGCGCGTTCACGGGCGCAGAGACGCGTGTCTCACCACCCTCGTCGCTCCGCTCGTCCTCCCGCGCCTCGCGCGCGCGTCCCTCGTCGAGGAAACGGCGGCCGAGCGCGCGTTCGCCTCGGTGTCGAAATCCATCGTTCGCGTCGCGCGCGTCGCGCAAAACGGCGAGACGACCTCGGTGGGGAGCGGATTCGTGTGGTACGTCGACGATAACGACGCGTGGATCGCGACGAACGCGCACGGGCTGACGAACATCGACTCGAGCGCGTCTTCGAGATTTGCCGTGACGTTCGCCGACGAGAAAATTTCGGCGACGCTCGACGCGTCGTGCGAATACTTTGCCAATCGAAGCCTGGACGTGGCGTTCGTGAAGATTCCGAGGAGTAGATTTCCATCGTCGTCGTCCGTGATCGCGACGCCGAAGATTGGGACGAGCGAGGATTTACGAGTGGGACAGAGCGTCTTCGCGGTGGGATTCGCCGACGACGCGTCGCCGACGCTTACGCAAGGAACGATTTCTGGATTGGGACGCAAAATACCGAGTAAAAACGGCGTTGGGCTCAAAGGGCTGATTCAAACAGACGCAAAAATCACGGAATTCACCAGCGGTGGCGCACTGTGCGATGGGAACGGTCGAATCGTGGGCATGAATGTCGTGCCGTACGCCGGCACCGGTAAGCGAGATCCCGAGGGCGTTAACTTCGCGATACCCGTGGACGCCGTGCGATTCGCGGCGGACAAAATGTAACGCCTCATGCGACATACACGAGTAGATTGGGCGTGTCCTCGCGCATGGTGCCGCGAACGGCGCCGCGAGTCGCCGTGGACTTTAGAAATTCTTTGAGCGCGCGAGGCGTCATCGTCGGCGCGACGCTCAACACGCGAGACGCCGCACCGACGGCGTTCGCCACCGCCATGCTCGTGCCGCTCTGGTACGCGTACGACGTATCGCTTGGATCATCGCACGTCGTGTATCCCGCGCACGCGCCCAGGATTCGAACGCCGGGGACGATGACGTCGACGCATGCGCCGTCGTTGGCGAAGTGGTACACGAAATCACGGTCGTCGCTCGCAGATACCGTGAGCGTGGCCTCGACGTTTCCGGGAGATATCTCGCACGCGTCGGATTGTTGATTCCCGGCGGCGCTGACGACGAGCACGCCGCATCGGTCGAGCGATTCGACGATGGTTTCGAGCGTTCGCGACCACACGCCGGCTTTGATGCCCAGCGCCAGCGACACAACGGCGGGGACATCGCACGTCTCGACCATGCGCTCGACCCACTCGAGTCCGGCGATGAGCGCCGATAGCTCTCCATTTCCGTGACAATCGAGGACGCGCACGGGATGGATGATCGTTTTCCCTCTGTACGCGATCCTTTGAATCGTCGACGCGACGTGGGTGCCGTGCCCGTCGCAATCGTCTCCTTCTTCTCCACCGAAGCCGTCTTCGACGAAATTAGCCCCGACTCCGAAGTGCACGTCTCCAAACTCGACGTGCGAGCGACGAACGCCCGTGTCGAGGACGAAGACGCGAACGATGCTCCCGAGACCGTTCGTCGGATCGCGCGGAAGGAGTTTTTCATCGAGAGGTAGCCGGCGTTGGTTCATTCTATCGCTCGACCAGAAGTTTGATTGCGCCGTCACTTCGACGTCTTCTTCGAACGTCAACCCGGGAACGCACGCCGATAGTTGTTCGCGCTCCCAATCGTTCAGGTACGCCGCGAAACTTCTCGCGAGTCGTCTTCGAAACAGTATATTGAGTCGACGCGCGCACGGCAAAGCGCTGGTCGAGGCGTCGGCGCTCGCGTGCGATACCAGGTACGCTTTACGCGCGAAGACACCGGTCGCGAGGGTTGGAGAGGTTAAAACAGCGGCGAGACATATCATCAGGATGACATATGTCGGGACGAGCGTGCGCATGCGCGAACGCGTTGTGGCGCGATGGTTCGATTCGTCGCGACGACATCGTCGTGTCGAACTACTCGTTGTTACAGCGCAGAATATGTATTAAAGTACGAACCTATCGATAGCCTCCGCGACGCCGTCTTGCTCGTTGGACGAATCCAACACGTGCGCCGCGCTCGTTTTGGTCTTTTCGCAGGCGTTCGCCATCGCCACGCCGCACCCGACGAATCCGAGCATCTCAGCGTCGTTTTCGCCGTCGCCGCACGCGACGACGTCGAACGCCGGGTTCACGTCCATCGATTTCAGCACCGCCTGCACGCCCTTAGATTTGTCGTTACCGAGCGGTAATATCTCCAACATGTCTGCGACGGCCTGCGTCACCTCGGCGCGATCCTTAAAGGCGGCTTCCCAGATGGGTCGCACGCCGTCGATGCTCTCTTTGCTCGGTCCCATTAATAAAAGTTTACGAACGGTGCCCGAAGATAATATGGCGTCCACGGATTCGTACACGTCGCTCGGAGGTTCGTGAAACGTTTTGTGTAGCGAGTCCAAGAGTGGACTCGCTTCGAGCGTCGCGCACGTGTCACCGCAGAACGCGGTGAGCGCCAAGTCCCGGTGCACGACGTCCTTCATCATCATAAAGGCGTCCCTCGTGACGTCTTCGGGCATTTTCGCCTCGTACACGAGCTCGCCGCCGCGTCCGTACACCTCGAGTCCCTGCAGAAATACGCCCGGAGTGTTTTTACCGACGATGATACCGTCCAAACCCTGCGTCGAGGCGGCTCGAATGGCCGCCGGTCTCGCCTTGCCGGTGGCGACAACCACCTCCACGCCGGACGCGATTGCTCTGCGCAGCGCGGCGGCGACGCCCGGCGTGATGACGCTGTCTCTATTCAAGAGCGTCCCGTCGAGGTCCGTCACCAAAACGCGTCTCTGCGCGCTCGTTGTCCTCGCGGCGGACGGCACGTCGCCCGACGCGCGTCGCGTGAGTCCCGTTACCTTCCATCCCAACACGCGCAACATCTCTTGCTCCGCAACCGCCATCGTCTCCGCGTCCGCCTCGCTCAGCTCGTGATCCGATCCCAGCAAGTGTAACAAACCATGCACCAGGAGCACTCGACACTCGTCCCTGAGCCCGTGTCCGACCTCTCTCGCCTGCGCGCTCGCCGTGTCCACGCTCACGATGACGTCCCCCAACACCGCCATCGGACCGAAACTCTCCGCCGGGAAGCTCAACACGTCCGTCGCGCTATCTTTTTGTCTGTACCCGGCGTTTAAACTCCTGATATACTCGTCCGAGCACAGCGCCACGCTCAACTCGAGATGCGACACCGATTTCGGCAGCGTCTCTCTCGCGCGCGCCGTCGCCGCTGAACCGCCCGGATTCTCCAACAACAGCGTCATCAACGCCACCGCGTCCTCCTCCACCTCTTTCCGCAGCGCGCGCAGATCGAGTCCACGCTCGTGCACCTCTCTCGGCTCTCGTCCATCCTCATCGACGATCATCACATCGCACACGCACTCGGCATCGCCGACGTAAAACGTTTCGCCGAATTCCTCGTCGTCGCCGTAATCCTCCCCCTCCCCGCCCGCGCTCGCGTTCGCGTTCGCGCGCGCCCACCGCCGCCCGCGCGCCCCGCTCGTCACCACCCACGATCGTCGCGCGTCCCCGCGCGCGATCGTCCCGGCGACATCGACGCCCGCGCGTCGACGACGGTCCCGTCCCGCGTCCCACGCGATTGTCGACGAGAGCGCGCGCGCCGGTGATGTCGCGCCGCGTTCGACGCGACCGATCGCGCGGGACGCGCGAGACTTACGGCACGCGACGACGGGCGTCGTCGCGCGTCGCGCGAGCGCGCGCGCGATGATGGAGGTGCGCATCGCGTTCGCGCGGGCGCGTCGATGTGTCGTTTCGTCTGCGATTCAAATTCAGTGCAGCCGTCGGGAGACGCGGCGCGCGCGCGCGTTCGTCTGCGGTTTTCTTCGCTTACACGGCGAGACAAGTGAAAAAATAGTGGCTAAGTAACGAATGGGTGACGTGTGGAGGTGATGCGGGCGGAGGATGTCGGTGAAGGTGTGCGTGCGGTGTATCGCCGCGCGGCGAGCGGCGCGCGCGCGCGCTCCGTGGCGCTCCGTGGTCTCACCAGTTGGAGAAGACGCCGTACGATCCAAAGAGTCCGTTGGCGCCCGCGACGTACTGTAAGAAGACGAAGACGATGAAGACGACGATGGCGACGTTGACGAGATCACCGGTGGATCCGGTGAATTCATCCGATCGTTTCGTCGACGACGTCGTGCGAAGCGAACTATCCGGCACGGGCATGGCGAGCTTGGCGAGATCGTACGCGGCGAGAATTTGTCCCACCTCGCTCGGAGGAACGTCGAGACCGACCTCCTCTTCGGCGCGGCGTTTGTTCATGCGCGACGTGTAAGGTAAAGACTCGATGACGGCGTCGGCGAGATCGTCGATGAAGAGAGGATCCGTGTCGAGCGCGGGGACGCGGCCCCACTTTTCCACCCCGCTCTCCTCGGCCAACTCGCGATACTCCATGTCAATCTCTTCCAAGGTTTCGATGTGTTCGCTGACGAAGGAGATGGGCACCGCGCACAGCGCTTTCGTTCCTTTTCTCCCGAGTTCGCGTATGGTGTCGTCCGTGTACGGCTTGAGCCACTCCACCGGTCCGACGCGCGATTGGTACGCCAAGACGTGTTCGTTATCCACGCCGGCGTCGCGCAACTCGTCGACGATGAGTCTGACGCACGCCTCCATCTCATCCTTGTACGGATCCCCAGCCTCCTCGACGTACGATGTCGGCACGCCGTGCGCCGAGAAGAAGATGATCGGTTCCTTTTCATCGTCGAATTGTTCTCGCAACGTCTTGGCGATCATCGCCGCCATGGCTTTGATGTATCCGGGACGCTGATACCACGACGGAATAACCGTGTGACGCACCCTCGCCAACTCTTCATCATCGCTGAAGTACTGCTCCAACAGACGCAGACTCGATCCCGACGTACTGATGGAGAATTGTGGGTACAGCGGTAACACCACGAGTCGATTGACGCCGTCTCGTTTGATGGCTTCGATGGCGTCCTCGGTGAACGGTTTCCAATACCGCATGCCGACGTACGCCTTGGCGGCGATTCCTCGCGTCTCCATCGCCGTCTGCAGCGCCCTCGCCTGCGCCTCGGTGATTCGACGAAGCGGAGAACCACCACCGATGGACTCGTACGCCTCTCGGCTCTTCGGCGCTCGAGACGAACTCAAGACGTTGGCGAGAAAACCTTGTAAAAGCCGAAGCGGTCCGGGCAACCGAATGATGGACGGGTCGGCGAATAAATTATACAGAAACGGTTGCACATCGTCCAACGTCTCCGGACCACCGAGATTGAGCAAAAGAACCCCCACCTTGTACTCATCCTCCTCCAAATCTTCCCGTCGTCCATCGCTCCCGACCGCGAGTACGCCGCTCGATTCGTTCGCCGCCGCCGCGCCTCCCCGCCGCCGCGGCTTTCGAAGACCCGCGCGCGAATAATTCAAACCACCATTTCCATACCTCGCGAACGCCCCGTCCCCTCTCCCACCGCCCCCTTTCCCGGTATCACAGCTCTCTCTCTCCTCTCTCGACGCCCACGTCGACGACGGCGACCCATCCCGCGCCGACGCGCGCGCCGTCGCCCGCCGTCCCCGCGCGTCCCCGCGCGCGCGCGCGCGTCCCCGATCGCACCTCGCGCTCGTGGACGCCCGCGTCCCTCCCCTAACGCTCGCGAAACTCCGCATGACGATCGCGTCGAAACGCACCGAGGCGTTCCCGCGCGTCGATCGACGATCGACCGAGTC
>Ga0066845_10000465_pt1 | contig 12690 bp, 9 predicted proteins | sample ETNtaG_31_FD_65488 | JGI IMG/M metagenome (GOLD analysis project Ga0066845, IMG submission 65488) | Marine microbial and viral communities from oxygen minimum zone, Eastern Pacific Ocean - ETNP201310SV78 | ecosystem: Environmental > Aquatic > Marine > Oceanic | place: Pacific Ocean: Eastern...
AGATTTAAAACAAGCAATTAATTAATTATACTTACATTTAATTGTAATTAAACAATTAACAATGAATAAAATAATTTCTGATTTCCTCAAGGAAATTGACAAAAGAAACTCGCATGAACCTGAGTTTATGCAGGCTGTAAGAGAAGTTAGTGATGATCTAATTCCTTACATCGTTAGTCAAGAGATTTATCATGGTAAAAATGTTTTAATGAGAATGTGTGAACCTGAGAGAGTAATAATGTTTAGAGTAAATTGGATTGATGATAATGGTGAAATTCAGGTGAATAGAGGTTACAGAGTTGAAATGAATTCAGCTATTGGACCATATAAAGGAGGTTTAAGGTTTCATCCATCTGTTAATCTTAGTATATTAAAATTCCTTGCTTTTGAGCAAGTTTTTAAAAATAGTTTAACTACTCTTCCAATGGGAGGAGGAAAGGGTGGAGCTGATTTTGACCCAAAAAATAAATCTGATGGTGAAGTAATGAGGTTTTGTCAAAGTTTTATGACAGAATTATTTAGACATATCGGTCCCAATACAGATATTCCTGCAGGAGATATTGGAGTTGGTGGAAGAGAAATTGGATATATGTTTGGACAATACAAAAGATTGAAGAATGAGTTTACTGGTGTTTTAACAGGTAAAGGAGTTTCATGGGGAGGATCATTAATTAGACCTGAAGCTACAGGATACGGTACTGTGTATTTTGCTGAAGACATGCTTAATTATGAAGGTGATTCAATCAAAGGGAAAAAAGTAACTATTTCTGGGTCTGGAAATGTAGCTCAATACGCAGCAGAAAAATGTATTCATTTAGGAGCTAAAGTAATATCAATGTCTGATTCCTCAGGTACAATACACGATAGTGATGGAATTGATCAAGAAAAATTAGATCATATTATGTATTTAAAAAATGAAAAAAGATCAAGAATAAATGAGTTTGTCAAAAAATATCCAAAAGCTAAATTTTACAAAAATAAAAATCCTTGGAGTTTAAGCTGCGATGTTGCTCTTCCTTGCGCAACTCAAAACGAAATCACTGAAGCGGACGCAAAACTATTAATTAAAAATAGGTGTAAAGTTGTAGCAGAGGGTGCAAATATGCCGTGTGAACCTGGAGCAATTAAACAATTTAAATTAAATAAAATTCTTTATGCTCCTGGTAAAGCATCGAATGCAGGTGGAGTAGCAGTTTCAGGTTTGGAAATGGCTCAAAACTCTCTTAGATATTCATGGACAAGAGAAGAGGTTGATCAAAAACTTAAAGAAATAATGATTAATATTCATAAATCTTGTCTTGAGTATGGTAAAGAAAAAAATTATATAGATTATAATAAAGGAGCAAACATTTCAGCTTTTATCAAAGTAGCTGATGCAATGCTTGCACAGGGTGTGGTTTAGTTAATGGTATATTCTACAGAGTCAATTGTTTTAGGTTATATCAATTACTCAGATACGAGTATTATTTTAAAATGTTTTACTGAAAAATTTGGTATCAAATCATATTTAATTAAAGGCATACGTTCCAGTAAAAAAAGAAAACTTCAACTAGGTCAATTCAACAGGTTAAATATTGTAGATATTGAAAGTAGTCATAGTAAAAAAGGAAATCTATCTTACATTAAAAATGTAAAGTCTATTAATTCCTTTCAGTCTATTAATTCTAACATATTAAAGTATAATATTACCCTTTTTATTTCTGAAATTTTAAGTTCAGTTATTAGACACGAACAACCAGATTTAAAACTTTTTAATTTTATTAAAAAAAGTTTTATGTGGTTTGAAAACTCTGAAAAATTTTCAAACTTTCATATACTCTTTTTAATCTATTTAACAGATTTTTTAGGCATCCAGCCTGAAAATAATACTAACAACTTAAAACATTTTGATCTCGAAAATGGAAATTTCAACTCAATATGTGAATCGTCAAACTGTATTGAAGGTGAAGTTGTAGAACAATTATCTCTGATTTTGGGCACAAAATTTGATTACTCAAATAATATCTTAAACAATGTTAACCAAAGAAGAAACATGATAGATTTAATTTTAAAATACTATGAAATTCATGTTCCTGATTTTAAAAGGCCCAAATCACTAGAGATTCTTAATGAATTATTTTCCTAAAAGTATTTTATGTTTACTATTCTTAGTTTTTCTAAGTAATCTTAATTCTCAGACAATAACTGTTATCGACTCTGAAACTGAAACAACTATTCCTTCAGTTCTTTTATTCAATGAAAATAAATCAGTCTCTAAACTGACAGATTTTGAGGGTAAAATTTCAATAGATATTTTCAATAAAAATGACTCTATAACATTAAGTCATATTTCATACAAAGAAGAAAAATTTTCATTTAGCGAACTTAAAAAGCTCAGTACTATTAAATTAACCATGAAATCAAGAGGCCTTGATGAAGTTGTTTTATCTGTAGCAAGAAATAAACAGAATCTTAAATCTCTTTCGAAAAAAGTTTCTATAATTAACAAGAAAACCATAGAATTTGAAAATCCTAAAACATCTGCTGAATTATTATATCATGCAGGTGGAATTCATATTCAAAAATCACAAGCTGGAGGTGGAAGCCCTGTAATTAGAGGGTTTGAAGCAAATAGAGTTCTTTTAGTAGTGGATGGAGTTAGAATGAATAATGCCATATATCGATCTGGACATTTACAAAACGCCATTACAATTGATGCTAATGCCTTAGAAAGAACAGAAATTATTTATGGTCCTTCGTCTGTTGGATATGGATCAGATGCACTAGGAGGAGTAGTTCATTTTTATACAAAAACACCAAGAATTAATAATTCGAAATTTTTTAACTACTATAAATCAGTTTCTTATAACGTAAATAATAAAACTAAAATAAACAACTATAGTTTAGAACTTTCTAAAAGAAAATGGGCAAGTTACACAAGCTACACTAAATCATATTTTGGTGATATAGTTATGGGTAAGAATAGAAATCATGGTTTTAAAAATTGGGGTCTTGTTGAATATTATTCTAAAAATAACGGAAACAACTTTTATGAAAATCAATCAATAAATAATAATCCAAATATTCAAAAAAACTCATCTTATAAGCAAAGGGATTTTATTCAAAAATTTAATTTTATAACTGGGGAAAATTCAAATTTAATTTTGAATTTTCAATACTCTAATTCAAGTAATATTTCAAGGTTTGATAAATTAAGTGAAATAACTAGTGATGGTAATTTAAAATACGCGCAATGGTATTATGGACCTCAAAAAAGATTATTAAGTTCAATAAAACTAAATTTAGCAGGTGGAAAGATATATGATTCAGCATCATTAATAGCCTCTTTCCAAAAAATAAATGAATCTAGAAATAGTAGAAAGTTTGGTTCGCTTAATTTAAAATCTCAGGATGAAGATTTAAGGATTTTTTCAATAAATACAGATTTCTCCAAAAATTTAAATGAAATTAACTCTCTTGCCTATGGTTTTGAGCTTACAAATAATAAACTTAATTCTACAGCTAAAAATTTTGAGCTTGTAACAGAAAATAATAAAGTTATTGAAAGAAGTTACAGTAAGGGTTTAAGTAGATATCCAAGTGACGGTAGTGAATACGGCTCTATCGCAACATATTTTGAGTTTAGAAAAAAAATTAGTTCACAAACTAATTTAAGTATTGGTACAAGATATTCTTTAGTCGACATATCTGCTTCATGGGACAAAAATTTTTTGATGGACAATAATTTATATAGTTTTTTTAGGCAATTTGAAGATTTGAATTTTACAAATTCAGCTATTACAACTAGTATTGGACTTTCTCAAATAACTAATAATTTTAATAAAATTTCAATCAATTTGTCAAGTGGTTTCAGAGCTCCAAATATTGATGACGTGGGGAAAATTAGAGAAAATTCAGGTATTCTCACTGTTCCAAATGCTAAATTAAAACCTGAAAATGCGTATACTATTGATTTAGGTTTTAATAGATATGATAAAGCCTTCTCTTATAATTTTAATCTTTACTTTACTTTATTAAACCGTACCATTGGAAGAGATCTTTTTTATGATTATGATGATACAACAACTCAAAATCCAATTACTGTATTGTACGATAATGAAGAAGTAATTACAATGGGTAATTATAACTTAGGTAATTCCAGTGTATATGGATTTAATTTCGATGCAAATTATTCTTTTGATGAATATTTTTATTTGATTGGAAATCTTACTTATACCAAAGGTGATATTGTATATAATGATTATCCGATGCCATCAATCCCTCCATTATTTGGGTCTTTGAAACTAAGGTTTCAAAAAAATAATTTTAATATTCAATTGAAATATAAGTTTTCACAATCAAAATCAGCTGATGATTATAGTTTTGGTGGTGAAGACAGTTTAGATGAAACTCCTTTTGTTTATGAAGATGGAGAAATAAAATACTTGGGTATGCCTGAATGGGGAATTTTTCAACTATCATCATTGTTTAGAGTTTCAAAAAAAATGAAAGCTCAATTATTGCTGGATAATATATTCGATATACACTACAGAGAATTCGCTTCTGGAATTTCTTCACCTGGAAGATCTTTAAACTTAATGTTGATTTTTGATTAAGTATACCTTATAATCAATAAATTAGAGTAAAATTAAGTAAATTCGCATTTTTTATTTTTAATGTCATTTAAAGAATATAAAACATTAGATCTTACAGAAATTTCAAATAAGATTTCTGATTATTGGGACAAAGACAAAACTTTTGAAAAAAGTATTTCATCAAGAGATAATTCTGAAGATTTTGTTTTTTTTGAAGGGCCCCCTTCCGCCAATGGAATGCCTGGTATTCATCATGTTATGGCCAGAGCTATTAAAGATATTTTTTGCCGATATAAAACATTAAAAGGATTTAAAGTTAATAGAAAAGCAGGGTGGGATACACATGGATTGCCTGTAGAATTGGGTGTAGAAAAAGAATTAAATATTTCTAAGGAAGATATTGGAACCAAAATTAGTATTGAAGAATATAATGAAGCTTGTAAAAAAGCTGTAATGAAGTATACTGATGTTTGGAATAATTTAACTAAAAGAATAGGCTATTGGGTTGATATGGATAATCCATATATAACTTATAAATCAAAATATATTGAATCAGTTTGGTGGCTTCTTAAAAAACTTTATGATGATAATTTAATATATAAAGGATATAGTATTCAACCATATTCACCTAAAGCTGGTACTGGGCTAAGCTCACACGAATTAAACCAACCTGGTACTTATCAAGACGTTACAGATACAACTGTAACTGCTCAGTTTGAATGTGTATCAAATTCTTTACCTGATTTCTTGTCTAAATATTCTAAAATTTATGTTTTAGCATGGACAACTACTCCATGGACACTTCCCTCAAATACTGCGCTTACAATTGGAAAAAAAATTGATTATGTTTTAATTAAAACTTATAATTTATACACTCATAAAGCAATTAATGTGATAGTTGCTAAGGATTTAATTGGAAAGGTTTTTAAATCAAATTTTATTGAAGTAAAAAGTGATGAAGAATTAATCTTTGATTCAATTAAAAATATACCTTATTTAATTTGTGAAAGTTTTAAAGGAAAAGATATTTTAGAAGTTAAGTATCATCAACTTTGGGAAGATGCTCCTCTACCAGCAAATAACCCTGAAAATGCATTTAGAATTATATCTGGAGACTTTGTTACTACTGATGAGGGTACAGGTATAGTTCATACATCACCAACATTTGGTGCAGATGACGCTTTAGCAGCAAAAAATGCATCTCCTGAGGTTCCTCCAATGTTAGTTTATAATGAAGCGGAAGAACTTGTCCCGCTTGTAGATTTACAAGGAAAGTTTTTAAATTCTCTTAAAGGAATTGGGGGAAAGTATGTAAAAAATGAATATTATGATGATGGGCTTGCCCCAGAAAAATCAGTTGATATTGAAATAGCAATTAGACTTAAAGAAGAAAACAAGGCTTTTAGAGTAGAAAAATATACTCACAGTTATCCAAATTGTTGGAGAACTGATAAACCAGTATTGTATTATCCTTTAAACTCTTGGTTTATAAAAGTAACTGAAAGAAGAAATGAGTTAATAAAAAATAATTCTAAAATTAATTGGAAACCTAAGGCTACTGGTGAGGGTAGATTTGGAAATTGGTTAAATAATGCCAATGATTGGAATTTATCAAGATCTAGATTCTGGGGAATTCCTCTTCCGATTTGGGTTAGTGAAGATGGAAGTGAAACTAAAACTATAGGATCTGTGATTGAATTATATGAAGAAATTGAAAGATCAATTAGTAAAGGCTTTATGAAAACTAATCCTTTACATAAATTTAAAATAGATGATTTATCAGATGAAAATTATGATAATATTGATTTACATAAACATATTGTTGATAATATCATTTTGAGTTCAAATAATGACAAAAAAATGTTCAGAGAAAGCGATTTAATTGATGTTTGGTTTGACTCAGGGGCGATGCCTTATGCTCAATGGCATTATCCATTTGAAAATAAAGATTACATAGATAAACATAAATTCTTTCCAGCTGATTATATCGCTGAAGGTGTAGATCAAACACGTGGATGGTTTTATACTTTACACGTAATAGGTACATTAATATTCAAATCGAATAGTTATAAAAATGTAATATCCAATGGCCTAGTACTAGATAAAAATGGTCAAAAAATGTCAAAAAGACTTGGTAACGCTGTTGATCCTTTTGAAACATTAGACAAATATGGTCCAGACGCTACAAGATGGTATATGATTTCAAATTCAAATCCCTGGGATAATTTAAAATTTGATGTAAGCGGAATCGAAGAAGTGAGAAGAAAGTTTTTTGGCACAATTCATAATATTTATTCTTTTTTTAGTCTTTATTCGAACATAGATGGATTTGATTTAAATAGCAAACATGTTGATTATAATGATAGACATGAATTGGATCGATGGATTATTTCAGAACTTAATACTTTGATAAAGGAAGTTGAAGAGGCTTATAATAATTATGAACCCACTAAATCTGCAAGACTTATATCAAATTTTGTTCAGGATAACTTAAGTAATTGGTATGTTAGATTATCCAGAAGAAGATTTTGGAAGGGTGAATTTAATCAAGATAAAATTTCGGCATATCAAACTCTACATGAATGTTTAAGTAATATTTCCATTATTTCATCTCCTATTAGTCCATTTTATATGGATAATTTGTATCAGGATTTAAATAAAAATAATGGCTCTGTACACTTGTCAAATTATCCAATTTATAATGAAAATCTAGTTGATAAAGTTTTAGAAAGAAAAATTAGGCTTTCTCAGGAAATTTGTTCATTAGCATTATCATTAAGGAAGAAAGAAAAAATAAAAGTAAGACAACCATTACCAAAAATTTTGGTTCCTTTTAAAAATGAAGATGAAAAAAACACTTTAATTGAAATTTCTGAGTTTATCAAATCTGAGATTAACGTTAAAGAAATCGAATTAATTTCAGATTCATCATCAATTCTTGTAAAAAAAGCTAAACCAAATTTTAAGGTTTTAGGGCCAAAATATGGTAAAAACCTCAAGGAAGTTGTGAATCAAATTAATTCTCTCAAAATTGATAAAATCAATGCTATTGACGACGGAGAATTGGTAGAAATAAGGTTAAATGATGTAGATTACACATTAAGTTCTGACGATGTTGAAATTTATTTTGAAGATATTGAAGGATGGCTTGTTGCTTCTGAAAATGGTAAAACTATAGCATTAGATACTTCAATAAATGAATCTTTAAAAAACGAGGGTATTTCTAGAGAAATTGTTAATAGAATCCAAAATTTAAGAAAAGAATCAAATTTTAATGTTAGTGATAAAATTATTATTGAATTAGAAAGAAATAATTTGATTGAAAAAGCTATTTTTGCGAATCTTGATTATGTAAAAAATGAAACTTTAGCTAAAGAATTAAATTTTTTAGATAATTTAGACTCGACATCTAAAATTGAATTTGATGATTTTAGTTTAGGTGTTAAAATTTATAAAATAAATTAAAAATGAATGATGATAATTTAGTTGTAAGATATTCTGACAAGGATTTAGCTCATTTTAGAAAAATTATTGAAGAGAAAATTTCTAAAGCTCAACACGATTTAGAATTGATTAGAAGTGCATATATGAATGATGGCAATAATGGAACTGATGATACTGCACCTACTTTTAAAGCTTTTGAAGAAGGATCGCAAACTATGTCAAAGGAAGCTAATACACAATTAGCTATTAGACAAGAGAAGTTTATTAGAGATTTAAAGAATGCAATCATAAGAATTGAAAATAAAACCTATGGAATCTGTAGGGTTACAGGAAAACTAATTTCTAAAAAGAGATTAGAGTTAGTTCCTCACGCGACTTTAAGTATAGAAGCTAAAAATAAAATGTCTTAAATATCTTTTGGAGAATAAAAAGATTAGCTTAAAAACTTGCCTTTTAATTGTTTCTGGAATTTTGATTTTAGATCAAGTTCTTAAGGTTTACATAAAACTCAATTACTCTTTGACTTTTTATGGTGAACAAGCTATTATTGACTGGGGGTGGTTTAAATTGTTATTTATAGAAAATAGAGGAATGGCATGGGGAGCTAAGTTAAATGACTTTCTTCCTTTCATTGATGATAAATCTGCTAAACTTTTTCTTACTCTTTTTAGAATTGTTGCTATTGGCTTTTTATTCTATTGGTTAAAAAATATAGTCAAAGAAAACAGCAATAAACTTTTGGCTATATGTCTGTCATTAATACTTGCTGGTGCCATTGGAAATGTAATTGACTCTGTTTTTTACGGTTATTTATTTACTGAAAGCTATTTTGAAGTAGCTAAATTCTCCCCTGGAAATGGTTATGAAGGTATTTTTTATGGAAATGTTGTTGATATGTTTCAGTTTCCACTATTTACATGGACTTGGCCTGATTGGTTCCCTTTTTCAGCTGGTGAAGAATTTACCTTTTTTGAACCAGTTTTTAATATTGCTGATTCCGCAATCTCCATTGGTATAATTATGATGATTGTATTTAATAAAAGTTTTTTTAAAAACTAAAAACTTTTTCCGGAGTTACACAGTAGTCAAGACTTTGATCAAATTCTTTTTTTTCAACTGTTTCTTCAGGTCCAAAAAACGATAATCCAACTTTAATAATATTATTTTTTTGATTACTTAAAAATCTATCATAAAAACCTTTTCCGTAACCAACTCTATTTCCCTTCTTATCATAAGCTAATAAAGGAATAAAAATTACATCTATATTTTCTTTAAATTCTTTACCATTAATTGGCTCAGGAATACCATACTTATTTTTTTTCAGTAATGTTTCTTCATTGAAAATATAGGATTTCATGGACAGATTATTAAAATCAGATTTAGAAATTAATATTTCTTTGTCTTTGCCAATTAAAATATTTATGATTGGTGTTGTATCAACCTCAACTTTATTTTGAATTGATAAAAAAATATGAAAAAAATTAAATTCCCATATGGGTAGATTTAATGCATTATTAGCAATCGAAATACTTTTAGAAACCAATTGTTCGTTATCTAATTTTTCTCTTAGTTTAAAATATTTCTTTCTGGCTTCAATTTTGTTCATATTGGTAATACAAATAAATAATTATTTTAGTTAAGTGGCCGTGTCTACTAAAATTATTTTGAAAACAATTCCAGAAGATCCTGGTGTATATCAATTTCTGAGCAGTGATAAAAGCATAATATATGTTGGAAAAGCTAAAAATCTAAAAAAAAGAGTAAGCTCATATTTTCAGAAAAATATTAAATCTAGAAAAACATTAAACCTAGTAAAAAATACAAAATATGTTGAGCATGTTGTTGTTCATTCTGAATCAGATGCTCTTCTTCTTGAAAATTCACTAATTAAAAAAAATCAACCTAAGTATAACATCTTATTAAGAGATGATAAGACCTATCCATGGATATGTATTAAAAATGAACCTTTTCCTAGAGTTTTTGTTACTAGAAAATTAGTAAAAGATGGATCTCAGTATTTTGGACCATTTACAAGTTTTAAGACAATTAATACTATTATGGGTATTATAAAACAACTTTATTCACTTAGAAACTGCAATTATAATTTATCTAGTAAAAACATCGAACAGAAAAAGTTTAAAGTTTGTCTAGAATACCATCTTGGAAATTGCCTTGGAGGTTGTGAGGGTAAGGAAAGTCTTGAAGATTATGAAAAAAACATTCTTGCAATAAAGCAAATTCTAAAAGGGAATGTAAATGAATCCAAAAGGAATTTTAAAAAGAAAATGATAAAATTTTCTAATAATCAAGAATATGAAAAAGCACAAAAAATCAAAGAAAAAATTCAGCTTTTAGAAAACTACCAGTCAAAATCAACTGTAGTTAGTTCGAAGCTTAATAATATAGACGTATTTAGCATAATTTCAGATTCTGAATCGGCTTTTGTAAACTTTTTACAAGTTGCACATGGAAAAATTATAAGATTTCATAATCAAGAAGTAAAAAAGAAACTTAATGAAGATGATGAAAAAATACTTAGCCTTATGATTTTAAGTATAAGAGAAAAATATAATTCAACTTCAAAAAATATTATAAGTCATATTAACCTTGAAAATCAAATTAATTTAAAATTCATCATACCAAGATCTGGTGATAATAAAAAGTTATTGGATTTGTCCATTAAAAATGCAAAAGCGTTTCGATTTGAAAGAAATAAACAAACTCAACTTGTTGATCCTGAAAGACACATAAATAGAATAATGGAACAAATGAGGATAGATTTAAAGATGAAAGAAGAGCCCAGACACATTGAATGCTTTGATATATCAAATATTCAGGGAACAAATAATGTAGCTTCATGTGTTGTCTTTATAAATGGTAAGCCTTCAAAAAAATTATATAGAAAATTTAATATTAAAACTATTGATGGTCAAAATGATTTTGGTTCAATGCAAGAGGTTGTCTTTAGAAGATATAAAAGGCTATTAGATGAAAAACAGGATTTGCCAAATCTTATAGTAATTGATGGAGGAAAAGGTCAATTGAGTTCTGCAGTTAAAAGTCTAAAAGAACTCGATTTAGATAATAAAATATCTGTTCTTGGAATCGCCAAAAGACTAGAAGAACTATATTTCCCTAATGATTCAATTCCTCTCTATTTAAATAAGAAATCTGAAACATTAAAAGTTATCCAACAATTAAGAAATGAAGCTCACAGATTTGGTGTTAGTTTTCATAGGGATAAAAGATCTAAATCATCACTTTCATCTGGCCTTGATAATATACATGGTATTGGAGAAAATACTAAAAATAAGTTGTTAAAGAAATTTAAATCTATTTCTAAATTAAAAAAGGCTGATGAAAAAGAAATTATAGATTTAATAGGTAAATCCAAAGCCGAAAAAGTCATGAACTATTTGAAGGAAAGCGTCTAGTTTTTTAATTTTGTGAAGTTGAAAAAATTCTTATTCATCATATTTTCACATTTATTCTTATATATATCAAGTGGCTATGCTCAAAATCTCAACTCTGATTTTGTTCCTGATAGTCTGTATAATAAATCATTTAATTCTTATAAATCAGGTGAGTTTTTTGAATATAAACTTCATTATGGTTTTTTAAACGCAAGCTATGCTTCACTTGAATTAAAAAAGGAAATTCTTAATGACTCGTTGGTATATCGGGCTACTGCTATTGGACGAACGACTGGTTTAGCTAGGTTATTCTACAGGGTTGATGATCTTTATGAAGCTTTTTTTCCATTAGAAAAAGTTAAACCGCTAAAATCAATAAGAGATATCTATGAAGGGGGTTATGTAAGAAAAGCTGAAACAGTATATGACGATAAAAATAAGACAGCAACCATTTTAAACAAGATCACTAACGAGGAAAGAGTTATAAAACTTGAATCAGGATATCAAGATATCATCTCAACTTTCTATTTCCTAAGAAAGCATTTAGATATTTCTAAATTAAAGGAAGGTGATATTATATTTGTAAATATCTTTTTTGCCTCTCAAAATTATCCATTTAAGATGAAATATTTAGGTATTGAAAGAATTAAGACTAAATTTGGATTGATTGAGTGTTTAAAATTAAAACCTTTCATGGAAGCAGGAAGAGTTTTTAGGAGTAACGAAGGAATAGACCTTTGGGTTACAAATGATGAAAACAGAATTCCGGTAAAAGTCAAAGCCAATTTAAGAGTAGGTACAATTGTGGCTGATTTAACTTCATTTAGAGGAATTACAAACCCTTTTAAAATAATAGTTGATGATTAAGCGTTTTTTACAAATATTTATTCTTTTAACGCTTATACAGTCCTGTGGAAGTGAAGAAAAAAAGACAACTAAGATTATTCCTGTTAAAAAAGAAAAAATCGTAAAAGAATTTGGTTTTACTCTTAATGATTTTAATGTTAAAAAAGATACAATTAACAGAGGGGATTCTTTTGGTTTAATATTGGAAAATAATAATCTTTTTTATCCAAAAATATTCAATATAGTTTCAGAGGTTAAAAAAGTTTTTGATATAAGAAAAATTAATATTGGCAGACCATATACTATTTTATCATCAAAGGATTCACTTAACAGTCCAGAATACTTTATTTATCAACCAAATTCAATTGATTATATAGTTGTTTCACTAAAGGACTCTTTATGGGCTCAAAAAA
>Ga0066845_10000467_pt1 | contig 12645 bp, 10 predicted proteins | sample ETNtaG_31_FD_65488 | JGI IMG/M metagenome (GOLD analysis project Ga0066845, IMG submission 65488) | Marine microbial and viral communities from oxygen minimum zone, Eastern Pacific Ocean - ETNP201310SV78 | ecosystem: Environmental > Aquatic > Marine > Oceanic | place: Pacific Ocean: Eastern...
TGGAACACCGATATAATAAAAACAAAAAGGTCTATAGAAAAAATATCTGAAAGCCTGGTTAGTCTTTATACCTCAAGAAACAAACCAAGAGGTTTTTCCTATAGCGGTGGAAAAAGCATAATTTCTGCTTTAAAAAAGTCTTTTCCTTTTAAAGAAACTCTTGATCAAAAAAAGGTTATTGGCCGGGTTTTAAAAGACCTTGATAAAAAAACCCCAATGGATAGGTTGGTTTGTGGTGATGTTGGTTTTGGTAAGACAGAAGTTGCTCTAAGAGCGTTGGTAAAAGTTGCGGCTTCAAGCAAACAAAGTGTTTTTTTGTGCCCAACAACCGTTTTAGCAGACCAACACTATATAACCGCTTCTAACAGATTAAAACCTTTAGGCATTTCTGTTTCACTTTTATCACGATTTGGGTCTAAAAAAACACAAAAAGAGGTTTTAAAGGGTTTGATTAAATCTACTACTGATGTTGTTATTGGAACCCATCGCTTGTTGTCTGATGACGTTGTTGTTCCTTCATTGGGTTTATTAATTATTGATGAGGAACATAGGTTTGGCGTAAAACACAAAGAAAAAATTAGACAACTCCGCTCTGGTGTTGATGTTTTGTCTTTGTCTGCAACACCAATACCAAGAACTCTTCAACAGTCTATGTTGGGAATAAGAGATATTAGCTTGATAAACACGCCCCCAGTAACTCGGAAACCAATATTGACATATGTGGAGCGTTTTTCTTGGTATCGTTGTTATGAAATAATTAAAAACGAAATTTTAAGAGGTGGACAAGTATATTTTTTACACAACAGGGTTCAGTCAATCGATTTTTATACTAGAAAAATACAAAATGAATTTCCTGATATTGTTGTTAAAAACATACATGGTCAACAAAACAGTAAAGATCTTGAAAAAAATCTTTTGGCTTTTTTTTCTGGCGAGATCTCTGTTTTAGTTTGTAGCACTATTATTGAGTCTGGGTTGGATGTTCCTAATGCAAACTGTATAATTATAAACAACCCTCAAAACCTTGGCCTTTCTCAATTGTATCAAATTCGAGGCCGTGTTGGCAGGGGAGAAAAACAAGCATATTGTTATTTAACAATACCAAAAAAAACAAAGCTTAGCGACAACGCTTTTAGAAGACTAAAAACAATAGAAAGAAAAACAAGCTTGGGCTCTGGATATAGTATTGCAACAACTGATTTAGATATTCGTGGCGGAGGATCTATTTTTGGCTATAAGCAAAGTGGTGAAATAACCAAAATAGGTTTTAACTACTATAACAGTCTTTTAAAAGAGTCGTTAAACAAAAAACTAAATATCTCAAAAAAGAAAAACTACACCAGCGTTTTGTTTTTTGGAAAAGCACTAATACCAAAATATTATATATCTAATGAAAGCGAAAGGTTTCTTTTTTATAATAAAATAAACACAGCAAAGGAAAAAGCTGTTTTGTTTGATATAAAACAAGAACTTGTTGATCGATTTGGTAAAATTCCCAAAGAAACAACCGCTTTTATTAATATTTCTTTAATAAAAAAAGAATATGAAAAAACATATGTTCATAAAGTCGAAATAAACAACAAACAGGTTACATGTTTTATTAGAAATAAAAAACTAAACGAAAAAGAAATAGAACAAATATTAAGTTATAAAAACAAATCTGTTTCAAACATGAATTTTAAAAACCTTAGTGATTCTACTGGTGTCGTTTTTACAATTAATGACAATTCTAATTGGTTTAATTTATTGTTAGATTGTGGGCAATTATTTTTAAATTAGCAATCTATCTTTTTTAAAAAATGAAATACTTACCTCTTTTTATGTTTTTATTGATTTGTTGTTCTTCAAAAGAAAAAAAAGAAGAAGAGTTTGTTCTTGTTCGTATTGGAAACGAGGTTTTAACAAACAACAAAATAAAATCACTAAAAGAGGGTGTTTATAAAAACACAAGCAACAAGGTTATTGCTCAAAAATGGGTTGAAAAAGAACTTCTGTATAACGCTGCAAAAAAAAGTGGTTTTTTAAATGACAAAAAACTAACTGCAAAAAGAGATGATTATTATAAAAATCTAATTATATCATCTTTTCTAGAAAGCGAAAAAAACAAAAACATAAAAATTTCAAAAAAAGACATAAACAACTATTATTTAAAAAACAAAAACTCTTTTAAAAGAAAAGATGAAGAAGTTTTAATTAATCACTTTGTTGTTAACAATAAAAAAGAGGCATATAATATTAAAAACATTTTGAAAAAGAAAAAAAAGGGTGAAGAAAAAGAAGCATTAATAAAAAAACATAGACCAACATTAAAAAAACTTAAATACCAATTAATGAAAGATTCTTTTTTTAGTTTTGTTTTTAACAAAAAAAACAATCAAATCCTCGGCCCAAAAAAAGACAAAAGTTTTTATCATGTTGTGGAAATTGTTAAAGTTTATGAGAAAAACACAATAATGGGTTTAGAAATTGTTTATGATGAGATTTATAACCGCCTATATAAAAAACAAGAAATATTAAAAGAAAAACTAGTTATAGATAGTTTGTATAAAAAAGCAGATGTTTTTCTAGAGCCGAGCTTAAAATGAGGTTTTTTTTATTTTTAGTTTTGTCTTCATTCCATTTGTTTGCACAAGGAACGGGTTTTTTTATTGATGGGGTTGCTGCTGTTGTTGAAGATAAAATAATATTAAAAAGTGACTTAAACCAAATGGTTAATATGCTTGCAATACAAAACAAGATTAATCCAAATGAAAACTATAGCACCTTTTTAAAACTTCAGAAAGAAGTTCTTGAGTCAATGATTGATCAAAAGGTGTTGTTAAAACTAGCAGAACAAGACACCACAATTATTGTAAAAGAAAAAGAGATTGAGCAGTCTTTAAACCAGCAGGTAGATAATTTAATATACCAGGCTGGTGGAAAAAAAGAAGCTGAAAAAATATTGGGTCAAACAATTAAGTCTTTCCGTTCTGAGTTTTGGTTTGATATGAGAGATAAAATTGTTTCTGAAAGGTTTCAACAAAAAAAGTTAAACTATATTACAACAAACAGAAAAGATGTAGATCTTTTTTATAAAGCATATAAGGATAGTTTACCTGTTTTCCCATTAGAGGCAAAAGTAAGACATATTCTTTTAAAACCTCAACCTAGTGATAGTATAAAAAAAGAAACAATAAAGTTTTTATATAATCTAAAAAATGAAATATTAAATGGTTCAAGTTTTGAAAGTATAGCTAAAAAACACTCTATGGATCCTGGTTCTAAAAACAACGGTGGTAATATAGGGTGGGTTAAAAGAGGTTCTTTAGTAAAAAATTTCGAAACAACTGCTTTTACAATAGATTTAAACACTTTAAGTGACCCAGTTGAAACTGAAATGGGTTATCACTTGTTAGAAACTTTAGATAAAAAAGGAGATAAAATAAAAGTTAGACATATTTTAATAATGCCTGAAATAACAAAGAAAGATGAAGAAAAAACATATAATTTTGGTTTAAGACTAAAAGACTCATCCAAAACAATTGTTGATTTTAAAAAACTAGCAAAAATTCATTCTAAAGATGAACAAACATCTGCTTTAGGCGGCAATTTAGGGTGGATAATTCCAGAAACATATCCTATAAAAGAAATAGGAAAAGTTATAAATTATTTAAAAATAAACGAATGTAGCCCTCCAATAAATTCAAGTTTTGGCTTACATTTGCTATGGATTGAAAAAATAAAAAAAGGTGGAAAACCTTCATTAAAAGACCATTACTCAAAAATAGAATTAATGGCTTTAAACAATAAAAAAATGATTTGGTATAATAATTGGATAAAAAAGAAAAAGAAAAACATATATATAAAAAGAAATCTTTAAGTTTTACACAAAGTTTTACACATTTCTTAATATTGATGTGAATATCTTTTTTTTTTATTTTGTTTTTTTACTTACTAACTTTTTTAATTAATTATTCACAACTTTTTATTTAAACAAATACTTTAATTATTTTTAATATGTTATAGTTTTAATAAAATTTTATCATTTAATAAAAAAACTTTTACACAAAAAATGTTTATATAATAATAATATATAAATAAAGAAGATATATACTTTTTTTAAGTTATCATTTTTTTTATTTTATAATGTCTTTTGTAATTAAAATTCTTTATTTTTAAAATTAAATATTAATGAAATTTTCCACATCAAAATCTGAATTATTAATTGCTTTACAAAAACTATCTAAAGCAATCCCAACTCGTTCAACATTACCAGTATTAAGTTGTGTTTTAATTAAATCAACTAATGAAAAAACTTTATTAAAAGCAACAGATTTAGAATTAACAATAGAATTAGAAATTTCTGTTAGCATAGAAGAAGAAGGAGAGGCTGCTATACCTCTGAAACAATTATATGATATAACTAATGAATTACAAGAGACTAGAGTAACTATTAGTGTAAACAATAAAAATAAAGTAGAAATTAGTACAAATTCAGGTATTTATGATTTAATGGGAAAACAAAAAGAAGAGTTTCCATCAACACCTGAAATAAAAAACATAAATAAAATTGATATTGATGCAAATATCTTAAAAAAAATAATTAATTCAACATTGTTTGCTGTTAGTAAAGATGATTTAAAGCCTTCATTAACAGGTGTTTTACTCCGTTTTAATAGTAGTGGCTTAACAGCTGTTTCAACTGATGGGCACAGACTCGTAAAATATGAGGTTAAAGATTATAAAAATAAAAATTTTAATGGTGATGTTGTTATTCCTAAAAAGTTTTTTTCTTATTTATTAAACTCTCTAAAAGATGAAAGAATAATTTTATCATTGGGGGATAGTTTTTTAACTGCAGAGATAAATCAAGATAAAATAATAACAAGAACAATTAGTGAAAACTTTCCTGATTATGAAAGCGTTATTCCTAAAGACAACAATAAAACTTTAAAAGTAGATAAAAATATTTTATTAGGTGCTATTAAAAGAGTTTCCATTTTTTCAAACAAGTCAACACATCAAATAGCTTTTGATATTAAAAAAGAGTCTGTTTTTATAACAACTGAAGATCCAGAGTCTTCATCAAAAGCTAAAGAAGAAATTATTGCTGAATATGATGGTGAAGAAATTAAAATAGGTTATAATGGAGAATATTTAAAAGATATTATAAATCATGTTGATGAAGAAAATGTTTTAATAAAATTAAACACACCTATTAGTGCAACAATATTTGTTAATAATAATGAAGACGAAAAAAATGAAAAAACCATGTTGTTAATGCCTGTTCGATTAAATAATTGAAAAACAAAAAAAAAATAATTTTTAATGGAAATCGGAACTATAACATTGATTTCTTTTAGAAACCACAATAAAACCATTCTCAATTTTGACCCAAATGTGACTGTCATTTGGGGAAAAAACGGATCAGGGAAGACATCTGTTTTAGAAGCTATTTATAATTTATCTATTGGTAAAAGTTTTAAAACAAACACAAAAAAAGAATTAATAAAAGAAGGTAAAAACAATTTTATAATTAAAGGGGTTTTTAAAAACAGTAAAAATATTAAAAAAGAAGTTTATTATTATCAGAACAATAAAGGAAAAAGAAAAATAAAAATAAACGGAAAAAATGTTTTAAACAGAAAAGAAATGATTGGTTTAAATAACGTTGTCGTTTTTTCACCAGAAGAAGAAAATATAACAAAAGGATATCCAAAAGAAAAAAGACGTTTTTTTAACAAACTATTTTCAATTTGTTCTAAGGAATATTTAAACAACTTAATAGTTTTTAATAAAACAATTAAACAAAGAAACACTTTATTAAAAAACAAAAATAAATTACCAAAAAAACAACTTGTTGATTTATTAAAACCCTGGAATGAAAAATATATTCAAACTGCTGTTCAAATTTGGAAACAGAGAAACTTTTTTTTAAATGATTTTAAAATTTTATTTAATAAAACAAGTAAAGAGTTTGATAATAAAATAAACATAAAAATTGATTTTAAAGAAAACGAAGAAACAAGAGAAACGTTTCTAAAAAAAATAGAAAAAAACATTCATAAAGAAATAATAATGAAAACAACACTTTTAGGACCACACAAAGACAGAATAAGTTTTTTATTTAAAAACAAATCATTAAAAAAACATGCATCGCAAGGAGAACATAAGGTTTTTTTAGCAATATTAAAAATAACAGAACTTCTTTTTATAAATAAAAAAAAACAAAGCTGCCCAATATTTTTAATTGATGATTTGTTTGCAAACCTTGATATTGATAAAAGCAAAAAAATAACAGACTTTTTAAATGAAATAAAAAAAACAAATAACATTAAACCACAAACAATAATTACAACAACGGATGTTATAAGTTTGAAAAAAAATGAATTTTTTAAAAAAGGTGTTGAATTAAAAAAACACAAACTGATAAGCGGATGCAAAGCATAAATATCGCAATAAAAAAAGCCATTCAAAAAGCTGGAATTGAAAAAGCAATTAAACAACAAGAAGCTGTTTTTATTTGGCCTAAAGTTGTTGGTAAAAAGATAAATGAGGTAACAGAAGCAGAGGGTGTTAAAAAAGGTGTTTTAATGATTAAAACAAACTCTTCAACTTGGAGACAAGAACTTCAAATGCAAAAAAATGAAATAATATCTAAAATAAATAAAAAAATTGGTAAACAAATAATAAAGGAAATAAGGTTTATATGAGCCAAAAAAACACTAAATACAGCGCAGAAAGCATAAAAGTTCTTGAGGGGTTGGAGGCTGTTAGAAAAAGACCCGCTATGTATATTGGCGATATTGGGAAAAGAGGACTACACCACTTAGTCTATGAGGTTGTGGACAACTCTATAGATGAGGCCTTAGCGGGATATTGCACTAAGATAAATGTGGTTTTTAATAAAGATGGCTCCGTTACTGTAGAAGATAATGGCAGGGGAATACCTGTTGACATACACAAAGAAGAAAAAAAGCCAGCCGTAGAGGTTGTTATGACAATACTTCACGCTGGTGGAAAGTTTGATAAAGATACATATAAGGTTTCTGGTGGATTACATGGTGTGGGTGTATCTGTTGTTAACGCTTTATCAGAATGGCTTTGGGTTGAGGTTAAAAGAGGGGGAAAAAAATACAAACAAGACTATAAAACAGGAATAACACAAACAAAACTAAAAGAAACGGGAAAAACAAAAAAAAGTGGGACAAAGGTTTGTTTTTATCCTGATGGAAGTGTTTTTAACACAACCGTTTTTGAATACGAAATAATAGCCGAAAGACTTCGAGAACTAGCTTATTTAAATAAAGGGTTAGAAATAAACATTAAAGATGAAAGAACTGAAGATGGAGAGCGAGACACTTTTCGTTTTAAAGGGGGGTTAAGTGATTTTGTTAAATATTTAGACGAAAACAACAACCCCTTACATAATAAAGTTATAGTCGTCACAAAAGAAGATGGGGAAATCCCTGTTGATGTTGCTCTTCGGTATGGAAACACATATAATGATAATATTTTATCATTTGTAAATAATATTAACACAATTGAAGGTGGAACTCACTTGTCTGGTTTTAGGTCAGCCCTTACAAGGGCAATGAACAACCACGCATCAAAAAACAATTTAGTTAAAACTAAAAAAACTGAAAAAATCACACTAACAGGTGAGGATTTTCGTGAAGGGTTAACGGCAATTATTAGTGTAAAAGTTCCCGAACCCCAATTTGAAGGGCAAACAAAAACAAAATTAGGAAACGGTGATGTTAAGGGGATTGTTGACAAAGCGGTTTATGAAGGTATATTAGATTTTCTTGAAGAAAATCCATCAATTGGAAGAAAGGTAATTGAAAAAGCTCTTTTAGCTGCAAGAAGTAGATCAGCGGCAAGAAAAGCAAGGGAGCTAATAAGAAGAAAAAGTGCGTTAGGGGGGTCATCTTTACCTGGAAAATTGGCAGATTGTTCAAATAAAGACCCTGTTTTTTCTGAACTATATTTAGTAGAGGGAGATTCAGCAGGGGGTTCTGCAAAACAAGGAAGAGACAGAAAAAACCAAGCTATTTTACCACTGCGTGGAAAAGTTATAAACTCTGAAAAAGCTAGGGTGGACAAGCTTCTTTCAAATAACGAAATACAGTCTATGATAACAGCCCTTGGTACTGGTTTTGGTGGAGGAGACGAAGAAACAGGTGAAAAATCACCCGGAGACTTTGATATCACAAAGGTTAGATATCATAAGATTATTATTATGACAGATGCAGATGTAGACGGTTCACACATAAGAACACTACTGTTAACCTTTTTTTATAGAAAAATGAAACAATTAATTGATCATGGGTTTTTATATTTAGCAATGCCTCCGCTATATAGAGTTCACCAAGGAAAAAAAGCTTCTTATGCGTATGATGACAATGAAAGAGATCTTATTATTGAAAGAATGAAAAAAAGTAACAAAAACACAAAGGTTGGAATACAAAGATATAAAGGGTTGGGTGAAATGAATCCAGAACAGCTTTGGGATACAACAATGGACCCAGAAAAAAGAACGCTTTTACAGGTTACTGTAGAAAGCGCTGAGGCGGCAGCGGTCACATTCCAAAATTTAATGGGAAGCGATGTTGAAGCAAGAAGGTCTTTTATTGAAAAAAATGCAAAATTTGTTGCCAATCTAGATATTTAAAGGATTAAAAATGGTTGATATTAATAGAGATAACACACTCCCACGAGATATTGTAGATGAAATGAGGGAAAGTTATTTAAACTACTCAATGTCTGTAATTGTTTCTCGAGCTCTTCCAGATGTAAGAGATGGGTTAAAACCAGTACACAGAAGAATTTTGTATGGTATGAGCGAATTAGGGTCCTCTTGGAATAGGCCATACAAAAAATCAGCAAGAATTGTTGGTGATGTTTTAGGTAAATATCATCCACACGGAGATTCTTCTGTTTATGATGCGTTAGTTAGAATGGCACAATCTTTTTCAATGCGATATGAGTTGGTTGATGGTCAAGGAAATTTTGGTTCAGTTGATGGAGATAATGCAGCAGCAATGAGATATACAGAATCAAGAATGGCAAAGCTAACTAGCGAAATGTTAAAAGACCTTGATAAAGACACAGTTGATTGGGATTTAAACTTTGACGAAACACTTAAAGAGCCAACTGTACTACCAACTACGATACCAACATTATTAATTAATGGTTCAGAGGGTATTGCTGTTGGTATGGCAACAAAAATACCACCACATAACTTAACAGAGGTGATTAATGGTCTTGTTGCAATTATTGATAATAAAAACATAACAACCGATGAGTTAATGACACACATAAAAGGACCAGACTTTCCAACTGCTGGTTTAATAATGGGCGTTGATGGTTTGGTAGATGCTTATACAACAGGTCGAGGAAAAATTAAAATGAGAGCCAGGGCACACATTGAATCGGCCAAATCAGGAAAAGACAGTGTTGTTATAACAGAACTACCCTATCAATGTAATAAAGCAAATCTAGTAGAGAAAATCGCTGACTTGGTCAGGGATAAAAAAATAACAGGAATAACAGACTTAAGAGACGAATCTGATAAAGATGGTATTCGCGTTGTTGTAGAAACAAAAAGAGACGCCGTTCCTGAGGTTATTTTAAATCAATTATATAAGTTTACCCAATTGCAGGATACTTTTGGAATAATTCTTCTTGCTTTAGTTAATGGTGTTCCAAAAATAATGTCTTTAAAAGAAGTATTAAACCATTTTATCGACTTTAGACACGATGTTGTTGTAAAAAGAACTCAATATGAATTAAGCCAAGCAGAGGCCAGGGCACATATTTTAGAGGGTCTAAAAATAGCACTAGACAATATTGATAAAGTTATTGAGCTAATTAGAGCAAGTAAAAATCCGGAGGCAGCAAAAGAGGGTTTAATGAATGGTTTTAATCTTTCTGAAAAACAAGCACAAGCTATTTTAGATATGCGGTTACAAAAACTAACAGGGTTAGAAGTTGATAAGGTTATTGAAGAGTATAAAGAGCTTATAAAATTAATATCTCACTTAAAGGGCATTTTAGAAAACAAAAACCAAAGAATGGATATCATAAAAAATGAATTATTAGAAGTTCTTGATATGTATGGAGATGAAAGAAGAACAGAAATCATACCGGTTGATTCTAATTTTTCTATGGAAGATATGATTGCCGAAGAAGAGGTTGTTATAACAATAACACATGAAGGTTATATTAAGCGAACAGCTCTAAACACTTATCGAACCCAAAGGAGAGGAGGAAGAGGTGTTCAAGGAGCTGGAAGCAAAGAAGAAGATTTTGTTGAGCACTTGTTTATCGCAAACACACATAATTATATGTTGTTCTTTACAGACAAAGGAAAATGTTTTTGGTTGAAAGTGTATGATATTCCTCAGGGCGGTAGGGCAACTAGAGGAAGGGCAATAGTAAACCTTATTGGTTGTGACCCCTCAGAGAGAATTGAAGCCTTTGTAAGTGTAAACGAGTTTGATGACAAACACTTTATTGTTATGGCTACAAAAAAAGGTGTTGTTAAAAAAACTGTTTTGTCTGCTTATGGAAAACCAAGAAAAGGCGGAATTTATGCTATAGAAATCCGTGATGACGATCAACTTATTGAAGCTAGAATAACCAACGGTGAGCACGATATTCTTTTAGGCACCAGTGAAGGAAAGTCAATCCGTTTTTCTGAAACAAATGTTAGGCCTAGTGGAAGAAAAACAATGGGCGTTAGAGGTATTAGGCTTAGCTCTAAAGATGATTTTGTTGTTGGTATGTTGGTAGTAAAAAGAGAAGGAACAATACTGGTTGCAACTGAAAAAGGATATGGTAAAAGAACAGATGTTATACAATATCGAACTCAAACAAGAGGAGGTAAAGGTGTTTTAACCATGAGGTGCACAGAGAAAACTGGAAAAATGGTAAAAATAATGGAGGTTGTTGACTCTGATGATTTAATTGTGATAACAGATGCGGGTGTTTTAATGCGCCAACCAATTGAAGCAATAAGGACGATTGGTCGTGTTACCCAAGGTGTTAGGCTGGTTAAACTAGACGATGGAAGTATAATATCTTCAATCACTAGAGTAATGAAAGAAGCGGAAAAAAAAGAAAACCAAAAAGAAAACGACGAAAAAGAAGACAACAAGACAAAAGAAGAAAATTGAGTCTTGAACGAAACTTAAAACACGTTCTTGAAAACATTGAAAAAGAAAAGGAAAAATCCTCTTTTAATCAAAATGTTGAACTTATAGCTGTTACTAAAACACGCCCGCTACCCACTATTGAAGAGTGTTATAAATTGGGAATAACAAATATTGGGGAAAACAGAGTTCAAGAAGCAGCTGAAAAATTCTCACACTTTGATGGTTTTGAAAGAATAAAAAAAAGGTTTATTGGGCACTTACAAACAAACAAAGTAAACAGATGCTTAAGTTTGTTTGACACCGTTGATAGTGTTGATTCTTTTAGGCTTGCAAGTAAAATAAACAACTCTGCACAAAATAAAAATATCAAGATAGAGTGTTTATTAGAGATAAATACAAGCGCCGAAAGTCAAAAACACGGTTTTAAACCAAAAATAAACAAGGACCTTCTGTCTTGTTTCGATTTAAAAAACCTTAAGATAGTTGGCTTAATGACAATTGGCCCAAACACTAAAGACGAGGAAAAAATAAGAAAATCTTTTTCATTATTACGAAACATTAAAAATGAAATAAATAAAAAACTTCGATCATATAATCTCACTGAATTATCTATGGGAATGTCTGGTGATTATCAAATTGCAATCCAAGAAGGGTCAACCATGGTTAGGGTTGGTACTGGTTTGTTTGGAAAAAGGGAGTTTTAATTTGATTTTTAATTATTTTAATATGGGTTTTACCTTATTTGGTGTAAACAACAACAAAAAAGAAACAAAACATGACCATTTTATATATGAAACAAAACTAGCGGTTTTATTTTGTCCAAAAAACTTTACAGAAAACAGTATTAACCCCGATGTTTTTTATAGATTAAAAAAACTATATAATATAAAAACAATAAACATGTTTGATAGGATAAAAGGTGTAAATAAAGACATTATAATCACAGACCACATTAACCGTTCTGGTTTATCTTTTTTGGTTGGCAAGACTCCGTATAAAAGTAAACCAATGTTTCCTGATATCTCTAAAATTTATATAAAAGAAAAAAAAGATTTAAAGAATGTGGTTCACACTATTGGTCCTCAAAACTATCAAAAACCTTTAACTGAAAAAGGGGTGATTTTTTCAGAAAGCATTGCACCTGTTTCAACTGTTTGGCACTATGTTGGTGTAAGGGTGCGAGCACACGGAATAAGCAATGTTGAAAACAAAACAGTGTTAAAATTTATTTGACCTAACAAACCAAAAAGGCTCGTACATAGATTTTTTAATTGAAAAACCAACAATTAAAGCATAAATCCAACTTGTTAACCACAAAGCTATCAAAAATGGAATAATTAAATTAATTATAACATCTAAGACAATAAAAACAACAACCAGTGAAAATGGTAGTATTATTATAAATGAAACCAGGGGATAACTAACCATTAAGTTTTTTATTTTATTCATAACAAAAGAAAATCAACAACCATACCAAACAAGCATCACTGCCATATCGGCAAACCTA
>Ga0066845_10000471_pt1 | contig 12531 bp, 8 predicted proteins | sample ETNtaG_31_FD_65488 | JGI IMG/M metagenome (GOLD analysis project Ga0066845, IMG submission 65488) | Marine microbial and viral communities from oxygen minimum zone, Eastern Pacific Ocean - ETNP201310SV78 | ecosystem: Environmental > Aquatic > Marine > Oceanic | place: Pacific Ocean: Eastern...
GAGAGGCGATCACGGGCTGAGCGGTTCGACGTCGCTGTCGTCGGTGTCCGAGGCGTAGTGAATCGTCGCGGGCGAACGATCGGCGAGATGGTTCGCCGCCGGCGAGGCGGCGCACGACCGCGGGCCCAAACCGACGACGCCGAGCGAGCTCGAGATGGTAAACTTACCCAAGTCGTACGTGAGTTCGGAGAGCTTATTCGTCCCCATGTACATGTAATCGGTCAGACCGAGCGCTCTGGGACGGTGACGGTGCGGGTTTTCTTCGCCGAGCGCCTCGTGATGGGCGTCGAAGATGTCGAGGGCGCGTTCGCCGAGCGCGGCGGCGACGCGCACGAGACATCTGGAATACGCCGCGAGCGCCGCCAGAGCCACGTCGTCGTTTCGCTGAATCTTCATCTGCTGTAGAGACGTCAATTCAACGTTCGGGTACCGCGCGTAGAGCACTTTTCGATACGTGCTCGAGTTGCGTAATCGCTTCGTGAGCGCCTTGGAGCGACTCCCGTGACTCCACCCCTTCACCGTTTGAAACGAATCGATCGTCTGTTGCTCCTTGAGCTTTGAACTCCAGATCGCCTCTGCCTTTTCCAAGGAATCTAATTGCGTGACGGCGTCGAGATCGCTCATCCCGCCCTCGTCCGTCACGTCGCTTCCCCAATACGTCTCTCTATCCGCCAACGCCTCGGCGTCGAACCGACCGTCCGCGCTCAACTCATTATACAACCGCACCCCTATGATTTCCTTCGCGTTCACGTCCAGTGACGACTGCCACGCCTTGGGCGTCGGCATGGCTTCCACGCTCAGCAACCACACCCTCCTCGCACCGTCCGACACCCCTCGTATCCACTGTCTCGTTCCCGTCAACTTTTTATACGCCCGCTCCGACAGTCCAGATTTCGATCGCAACACCGGTTCCGGCGCTCGATACTCCAGCACCGTCCCGTTCCACTCCCTCACCACCTCGTACTCGGCTTCGTACGCGAACGATCCCTCGTCCCCATCCGCGTCTTCCGCGAACGTCGTCGTCGCGTTCGTCAACTGCCTCTCCAACGCGCGAAGATACTCCCAGTGCTCGTCGAGCATCGCCCCGCTCTCTTCCCTCTCGCTCGCTCGCTCGCTCTCCCCGTGGCTCGGCATGCTCACCGACCGTTCACGTTCCCCTCTCACGCGTCTCGCGCGCGCGCGCGCGTCGTCCAGCGCGCGTCGACTCGCGTCGATCGTCTTCACATCCAGCGGACGCAACAGCGGCACGACGCCCCACGCGTCGTCGCACGCGCGCTCGACGGTGGCGGCGACGACGCGGGCGTCGACGACGGACGTCTCGTCGCGCGCGGGCGACGCGCGGGCGTCGACGTCGACGGACGACGACTCCATGCGGTCGAGAAGGCGACGGGTGGATTGGTCGAGCGCCACGAATTGACGCGCCTCGGCGTCCGTCGACGCTCGCGACGCGACGCTCGCGACGCGCCGCGCGCGCAGCGAGGCGTGACATTCGTCGTTTTCGATCGACGACCGTCGATCGCGGCGTCTCGCGTCGTCCTCGCGCCGCGAGCGCGCGAAGATGTCCAACGACCCGCGCGCGTGGCGCGACGTCGAGCCGACGACGGTCGGCGTCGCCGCGCGCGCGCTGGCGGAACGACGTCGCGCGCGCGAGCGCGCGGTGAATGACGGCGGCGCGGGAGTCTCGCGAGGGCGCTCAGCGCGCGCGCGAGGGGGGGCGGGGACGCTGGAGGACCCGCTGGGATTCGGCGACGTCGACGCGAGAGCGTCCGTCGAGCGCGCGGTCGAGCTCGTGGAAACGTCGACGTCGTTCGGTATTCGTGGGAAGGACGCGGACGAGGATGTTCGCGCGTATCGACGTCGCGTGCGAGACGCGCTGACGGTGTCGAGCGCGAAGTTCGATGGCAAGTTGTTTTTAGCGGCGGCGCACGGCGAACGCTCGGCGAACGAGTTGAGAGACGCGCTGCGTCGAATGGAGGCGATGGGGACGAGTGACGCGCGCGCGAGGAAAGAGTTCGTCGCGGAACACCTGCCGACGCTGTTGGCGTGTTTGGACGCGATGGAGGACGCGAGGAATTTGTTGCGAAAGGGGAGGGAGGAGCACGGCGAATTTGGCGTCACGGCCGAGTTGGAATCGCGTCTGTCTCGCGCGGCGAAGAGCGCGCGGGAGAGTCTTCGCGAGGTTTTCGAATTGGAAGAGCGTCGTGAGAAGATACTTCGTGTGTTGAAGACGTTCGAGCGACACGAGGACGTATTTGGGATTCCAGGAGCGATTCGCGAGGCGTTGGCGCGGGGCGATTACGTCGACGCGGCGAATAGATACAGCCGCGCGCACCTTTCATTCGCGGGACAGAATTCAAAAGTCCTGAATGCGATTTTGGTTGAGATTGAGGGCGACTTTGCGAACGCCATCGAGCGATTGTTTGAGCGCTTGTACGTCGGAGAACTCGACGACGTTGAGGCGGAAATGACAGTGTCGGCGTTGCAAACTTTGAAATCGTGCAGACGCTCGACGTCGAACGACGTTGATTCTGGAGACGCGACGAAGATTTATTTCGATAGATTGGTTCATCACGCGTGCGAGTGTCTGACGACGTCGGCGTCGGCGGAGGACGTGGACGTGGACGCGTTGAGTCGAGAATATAGAGCGAGCTTCGTGCGCGTCTGGCGTTTCGCGACGCTGACGGATTCGGTGAATACGTCGCACACGCGCGATGCATTGGATAAAATACAATCGCTGTACATCGACGTGATCAAGGTTCAATTTGAAACCGCGGTGAACGGACAAGTCGACGCAAAGGCGAGACGGCATTACGACGAGTTGATGGACAAGTGCGCGAAGATGTCTCGCGTCGGTTTCGCGCTCTCGCACACGTACGACGTTCTTCGAACGAGATTGGAGATACAGGCCGATTTTCTCGGTGGTCTACAACAGCAGTGCACACGCTACAGTGTCAGCTTACGCGTCCATCTCGAGCAGGCGTTGAAATCGGCGTCTAAGCCACCGAGCGATGCCGATGCCGACGAGTCGGCGACGAGCGCCTTCTTCGCTGAAGACGCGCGCGCCGTGTTCGAGTGCGCGTCTCACTACTGGTACAATGACTCGTTCACGACTTGGATGAGGAGAGCCGGCGCGCGCGATTTCGACGCATTGGTCGACAGTTTCTATGGCATCGTGTGCGCACTCGTCGAACACCGTCTCACCGTCGGCGGCGACGCCCTCTTCGCCATGCGAAGCGTCCTTCACCTGGACGCGGAGTTTCGCGCGTTTTGCGACGCGCGTCTCCGCGCGACCGACGGTCGTTCTCCGAAACGCGTCTCGCTCGAGAACGAACTCGTCAAATCCGCGCGAACGCTTCAGGCGACGTTCATCGATGAAAAACTCGCGACGCTCGTCGTCGACGTGCGCGCGTGGCTCTTCGCGTCGTCCGCCGACGTCGACGTCTCCGACGAGTGCGTCCACGTCATCCACCGATGTCGCGACATCTTCGACGCCACGGACGTCATCTCTTTGGACATATCCCGCGTCATCACGCACCGCGTGATCAACGTCACGCGCGATGAATTCACCAAGGCGCTCGCGCGCGTCCGTCCCGTCGCCGGACGCCTGCGCCTCGAGTTCGAGTTCGTCAAACTCGCCCTCGACTCCAGACTCACCCAAATCGCGCGAGACGGCGCCGACCGACTCATAGAACTAGCCACCAGACTCCGTCCCGACGACGACCCCTTGCTCCGCGCGCGTCGACTCCAAGCGTGTCTTCGCCGCCGCGCAGAGCTCCTTCGTCGACTCGAGACGTGAACGAGCTCGTGAATCCATTCCCGATTTCAGACGACGACGCGCCGTTCGCCATGCGAGACGCGCGCGACGCGCTCGTGCGCCTCACCTTTGCCGCTGCCTTCGCGTGTTACATCGACCGCGTCGGGTTCCCCATCGTCTACACGACGCTCGCGCGCGAGGCGTGGATACCGAAGACGATCCAAGGATCGGTGCACTCGGCGTTTTATAACGGATACACCGCCACGCAAGTCCCCGGGGGCGCGCTGGCGACGAAAATCGGTGGACATCGAGTCATCGTGTGGGCGTTTCTCGTGTGGGGGGCGATGAGCGCGATGACGCCGAGCGATGGGAGCAGAACGAGGGCGATTTGGTGGTGCCGCGTCGGCGTCGGCGGCGCCATGGGAACGGTGTTTCCGTCCATGCACGCAATGCTCGCGCGGTCGATTCCGGTGGAGGAACGGAATAGGGCGGTGAGTTTTATGACGAGTGGGATGTATTTCGGGAGCGCGTTCGCGATGGTGGTGATTCCGTTGGCGATGCGGGTCGGCGGGGCGCGGTTGGCGTCGGCGGCGACGGGCGGGTGCGCGTTGACGTGGTTGATGGTGTGGAATAACGCGAACGAGGGTTCGTCGTTGGTTCGACCGGTGGAGGATGCGACGCGTTTGCCGGGGGCGCACGGGGTGAGGAAGGCGCACGGAACGCCGTGGGGGGGATTGCTGGCGTGTCCCGCGGTGTTGGTCATCATGCTCAACAACTTTACGTTTCACTACGCCTTCTTCATTTTGATGTCGTGGATGCCGACGTTTTACGAGCAAAAGTTAGGTTTAGACGCCGGATCGTACGTGGTGCTGAAGATGGTCCCATATTTAGTCATGGGGAGCTGTTCGTACGGGGGAGGCGTCGTCGCGGACAAGATGATGGCGTCGAAAGAGTACGCGCCGACGTGGACGCGAAAGATTCTAAACACCGTCGGTTTCGGCTCCGCCGCGTTGGCGCTCTGGATTTTACCGTACTGCGGCGGCGTGCTCTCGGCGGCGTTCGTGAGTTCCATGGCGCTTGGATCGCTCGCCCTCGCGCGCGCGGGATACGCCGTCAATCACATGGACATCGCGCCTCGACTCGCCGGCGTCCTCATGGGCATGAGCAACGGCTGCGGCGCTCTGGCGGGCATGATAGGCCCCTGGTTCACTGGCCTCGTCTTAGACACCGCGAAAGATCCCTGGGTCGCCGCGTTCAGCGCCCCGGGATACCTGTGCGTTCTCGGCGCGGCGGCGTTCGCGCGTTTCGCCACCGCAGAACAACTGTTCGACTGATACTTCGAGGTGGAAACGTCATCGTCGACGACACAACATAGTCTACCCTAGCCGTGTATGAATGAAACTAGTGCTTACGCCTGAGATGAAGTTACAAAAGGGGACGCTCGTCCCGGGTATCGCGTGAAGCGTACACAAACAATGAAGAAGTAATAAACAAAAAGAAGACTGCGGTGAGATGGTAAACAGACGCGCGGAGACAAAATCGTCGCCGTTTACTTCTTCTTGACGCGACCGTACCACACGACGCCGGCGATGGCGAGGGCGGTGCCGGCGATGTTCGTCGCGCTCACCGGGTTGCGAAAGACGATGACGGAGGCGGCGATGATGACGACGCGCTTGAGCGAGTTTCCGACCGAATGCGTCACCGGACTCACGCGTTCGAGCACGCTGAAGCTGAGCTGTTGGTACAGTTGAAAGCACACCGAGGCGTAGAAGAGCGTCTTACCCGCGAGGACGACGGCATCGATGCCGCCTCGCGCCGAGAGCGCTCGAAACGCCCCGGGCGCGCTCGATCCCTCAAAGACGAGCGCCAAGGGCACGGCGAGTGCCGCCGACACCGCGGTGACGACGCCGAGTAAACTGACGTAATCCATCTTTTTCACGTCTTCGCTCTGCATGACGAATTTACTCAACACGTTTCTCGATTGAAACGTTAGATTCGATCCCATGGCGCTCAAAAATCCCGCCGCGCAAAACGACACCTCCGTCGCGCTCGCGATGATGACGCCGACGACGATGGGCACGAGCGACGCGCACACCGCCAGCGACGGCACCGTGCCCAAAAACAACGCGCTCAATCCAACGCTAAACACAGGTTCCAGCGCTTTCACCGTGTGCGTGAACGACACCGCCACTTTCCCCAGAGACACGTTGGTGAACGCGTTCCCCAACAGATGCGTCGTCGCGAGCACCGTCACCGCCCCCGCCGCGCTCTTCGTCGGCAGCTCCATTCCCCGTTTCCCGCTCGTCGCGCTCGCCACGAACGCCAGACACGCACCGATGACCAATTCACACGCCGTTACCGTCAGAGGCATGGGAAACGCTTTCAGCAGCGTCTTTTGATGCACGTTAAACGCGATGGAAAAGTAATACCACCCAGCAAAGTAGAGCGCCAACTCGACCCGTTTTCGCAGCGGCGAGGCCATCGCCAAGTCGACGACGCGCGCGAGCGTCGTCGACCGCCTCGCGTCGTCCCCATCGATGGAATTTTCCCCGACGTTCGCGCGCACCGTCGGACGCTCACTCGAGCGCGTCACCGTCCGAACGCGCGCCGAGCGATGCGTCGCGGACAACGGTCGACGACGCTTCACAGTCGCGACGGTCCGATGCCGAGGCCGATGACGGTCGCGGTCGCTCGCGCGAACGATGCGCGCGTGAGAGCGCGCGAGTGCGAACATGGGTGATATTTTTGCGCGCGAATTCGCGGTCGGTCGCGCCGCGGTCGTGCGCGCGCGCGTGTGCGGTCGTCATCTGATTCGCGCGCGATGGCCAAAAGGGGCACCCCGGGCGCGGTGAAAGGGGCCAGGGTGGGTTGGGCGACTGTTGTTAATGGATTTGCTGAAACAAACACTACGTACCGACAGGACCGTCGACGAGAGACGCGCGCTCGAGGGAGATTTTTTTGAAATCTCGCGCGGTGACGCGTCTCGTGCGGATGAGTCCGCGTACTATGATGACTATGATGGCGCTAGCCTAAAAAAGGCGGTCGGAACCCACGCCCGCGAACGCGAGGCGGCGACGCGCCGAGAGGGCGCGACCGCCGGTCGGTCGGGGGACGTGGACGCCGCAACTAGACCTATATCTAGCCTAGGATCGATCTTGAGAGAATCGGCGCGCGATGACGTCCGAGCGAGGACGGTGGCGCGCGCAGATTGAACCGTCGAGCGAACCGTGGAACACTACTTGGGAAAGTCGAGCTCCATGGGGCGTTCCCACTGGCTCACACCCGTGCGGCTGTTGTAATAGTACACGTAACCTTCGGGCGCGGTATGCTCGGTCCAACCATGACTAGGTGCGTCGGGAGCGCCTTGGGGCTTGGAACCGTCGCCGGCATAGCCGTATCCTGGCTTTTGACCACCCGCGGCGTCGCCGCCGAGGGCGTTGACGCCCCACGGGTTCCCTCCGGCGTCGTACGCGCCCGCAGCTCCACCAGCTTGCGGCGCACCGTATTGCTGACCGCTGTAACCGTATCCGGGTCCACCGGCACCCGCCGCACCTCCTCGCGGCTGGCCGTATCCGTACCCTTGAGAGCTTCTGGGCGGTCCGCGTTGCGGCGGAGGCGCCTGTCCGCGCGGCACCGCGCTCTTCACCTCGACGCGCTTCCCGAGCATGTCGTGATAACGGTTTTGCAACACTTGCTTGGCGGAGTCTTCGCGTTGGAACGTAATGAACCCAAAACCGCGGCTTTGGTGGTTGTGCGGATCTCGCATCACCAGCACCTGCGCGTCGTCGTCGTCGTCGTCGTCGTCGTCAGTCTCTCTCTCTCGTCTCTCTCCTCCAGTCACATCACGACGGGTCGTGAACGGCGAAGAGTGCCCACGAATGGAAAACCCTACCACCCAGATCGACGCGACATCGAGTCCTCGTCGTCGCCCTCGCGCGTCGCGTTCGCGTCGCGCTCGCGTACCTCGACCACCGGTCCAAACTGCGAGAAAAAGTTTCTCACCACGCCTGCGTCGCGCGCGTCACCGCACATCGCGCGTCGTCGTCAGTCTCCCCATCGCGCGTCCCGAGCGCGTCTCGTCGAGCGGATACCGCGGTCGTCGCGCCGTGCGCGCGCGCGCCCTCCATCGTCTCCCCCCGCACCTTCGTCCACGGTGCGATCGAGTCCACCGACGAATATTTTCGACCCCGCCGCGGCGTCGCTCGCGCCCATGGAGTCCCCCATGGTCGTCGACGACGACGCTGTGAGGCGCGATCGCGCGCGCGCGCGCGATCGCGTCGCGCGGGCGAGGGACTCCTCGACCGGTCGTGATCGGTGGATGAGTGTCTCGAGTCGTGACTCGATTCGGGTGGGGACACACGACGATGGCCGCGATGGCGCGCGAGACGCGATGGGCGAGACGGGAGACGCGATCGCGCGCGCGCGAGACGACGGCCGAGCGCGAGACGACGGCCACGCGCGCGCGTCTCGCGTCTCGCGTCTCTCTCGCGTCGTCTCGACGACGCGCGTCGGGAGGGGCGACGGACGCGCGATCGCGGGTTCGACGCGCGGGCGAGGCGGTACCTGTCCGACGCGTTCGAATCCGGTCGAGCGCGCGCGCGCGGTGTCGAGGGGTGAGACGGGGACGAGAGAGGGCGGGAGCGAGCGAAGGTGAACGGGCCGGATGTCGATGACGGCGCGCGAGGTGGGCGCGGGCGCGCGCGTGGTGGGGAACGCGAGGTGGACGAGGAGGAGGACGAGGACGCGCGCGACGACGCGCGGGGCGTCGTCGGGGAAGAGCGCGGCCACCGTGGACGTGGACGAGAGAGGGTTGGCGCGAGCGTTGAGGGAACAAGGGTTGGTGCTCCGCGAACGCGTCGATCAAGGTTCGTTCGCGGTGGTGTACAGAGCGGTGAGCGACGGTTTGAAGGGATACGGGGCGACGTCTTGGCAAGGCGAGGAGGGAACGGTGCACGCGGTGAAGATTTTGAGCGCTACGGCGTCGACGGTGAGTTCGCGTCGTGATTTTAAGCGTGAGGCGACGATTCTCACTCGGGTCGATCACCCGGGCATTGTTAAAGTGCAGTACTACGGGGAGACGCCGCAGCCCTTCATGGTGACGGAGTTCTGCACGAGCGGGAATCTGTGGAACGCCATGCGCGCGGAAGAAATCAGAGCGAAGAATTTTCTGGGCGATGAAGCGACGATGGACATTCCGGATAACATGCCGCTGTTGGATTTACCCACGCTGGTGAAGGACGTCACGGATGCGCTCATTTATTTACACCGCGCCGGGTTCGCGCATCGAGATCTCAAGACGCCCAACATCCTGCTCACATGGTCCGAAGATCTCAACCGTATTCAGGCCAAGTTGTGCGACTTTGGAAGCGCGGCGCCCGTGAACAAAATGCCCCGACGTCCGAAGCGCGGTACGCTCGAAAAGGTTCTTGGATTGGGCAAAGGCTGGCAACCGGTGGGAACCATGCTTTGGATGGCGCCGGAGATGCTTCGTCCGCCCATGGAGGGCGAAGAGCTGGCCGGTTTCAGTGGAGATAAGTCGGACGTGTACGCCTTGGGCGTCGTCTTGTGGGAGTGCACGGCGTGGAAAGTGCCTTGGACTTTTGAAGGAACGCCCAATCGTGCTCGCGTCATCGAAGAGATCGTCGAAAAGAGCTCCCGCTTGACTCCTCGGGACAAGTCTTCTCGCACGGTCACCGCCCTCCTCGACGCCATGTTTAGAACGTCCCCGGCGGAACGACCGAGCGCAAACGATGTCGCCACCTCACTCAACAGTTGTCGGCGAAATTGGGACACCGAAGGTAAGTTTGAGTACGTGTGCTCTGTGGCGGCGACGCGCGCTCGCGAGGTGGCTGATTTATTAGAGAGCACCTCGGTGGAGAAGGAAACGCAAAACGTCATAGAACAGGAAGCGCTCGCGGCAGCGGGCGAGAACCCAGATTCGAGAGCCGAAGATGAAGTCGAGCAAAGCGAAACCGTCGAGCCCGAGTCGCGTACTCCGACCGCTTCTCAAGACGATACTCCGGAGCTCACGCGCACCGAGGACGCGAAAATCAGACTCACGGATATCGATCCTGAGATGTGGCTCGGTGAACCGGGGACGATGGACACGGATTTGATTTGCTCGAATCTCGTTAACATGATCTTCCCGCACGTACTGGACGCTCACTTCACGCCCGAGATGGCGGAGGAAATGGCTGCCGACATAGAAACGTTACAAGAGCTCACGGAGAAGTTCAATAATCTGAAGCGTCGTTCAAGAACTGATCCGTTTGCCGCGCTCTCCGCCGATTCCAAGGGACGCGAAGTTAAGAGAATGACTAAGAAAATAGAGCGCATCGAGGTCCAAGCGCAAATCAAGGCCTGGGACCAAACTAGAACCGTGTTGCGCGAGCAGCTTAAGAAAGCGGATGAAGAATACAGCGCGTGGAGGAAGACTCTTCGTCGTCTGTAGGATATTTAATGGCATAAATTACATAAAGTAAGATTGTTAATCTTCTTGTCATCCTGTAGCTGTGAAAGTGAGCTTGCTTGGTGGAAGAGGTGGAAGAGGTGCTTGATGGAGCCGCTAGTGTACATGTGTGTGTGATGTGTTGTGTGTTCTACTGTTGAGATTGTCGCGGCGCAGTGTGACCGAGCGTGTGGCAACTCGTTTTGTTACCATCCGTATCGAATACCAGCGGCAAATATTCCTCATTCTCGCATGGAAACCTACTGTTCTTGAAGTGATCAACCATCGCCTCCTTGCCCTGCACGCGGGCGTAGGTGACTTCGCACACCTTGCGTGAGTTGAACTCTTTCCAGCGTTGCTTGTGGAACTCCTTGTAAAATACCGCCGTTTGCTTCGTACACTTGAAGTTGACGAACGCGTAGCCAAGGTTGCATTTATTCTTGAAATCGATCGGTAGATAGAAAAAGTCATACTGACCAGCGTACGAACGATTGAGTAGATCCAACATCATCGCTTGATTGTACTTGTTGGGAATATTACGAATCATGAGCGTTGTTCTCCCGCGCGCACTCTCTGTGGCGCCCTTGTCGTTCGCTTCTTCCATGTTGAATACGTACTCATTTTGGTTCACCTTCGAGCTTCCATCGACTGTGCTGTTTTGGCTCGATCGCGAGCGCGCCATGCTTTCGCTCGTGCGCGGAGACCGAGTGTACTCCCCGCTCGATCGAGGCGAGCGATGGCTGCTGCTCCCGGAGCCAACGTCCATCATGGCGTAGCCGTACTGTTCGTTCGGCCATCCGTGATACGCGTACCCTTGCGCGGCGTCGACTTGTATGGTGGGCACACCACCGCCGTACGGCCAGTACATATTCGGCATCATCGGCGCTCCGACGTATTGCGATATCGAAGTCGGCGAATGCGGTTGGTGGTACGATTGCTGCTGTTGCGGCTGCGAGTGGCCCCACGACAAGTCCACGTGCAATGGTGCGTTACGAAACCCATTTCTCTGTAACTCCATCACCGCCAACTCCGCGTGTCGTACATCGTAATACTCTATGAACCTATGCTCTTCGTGACCCTTGGGGACCATCATCCTCTTCAACTCACCGTACTCTTCTAGTATTTTCCTAAGCTCAGCCTCACGCTCGGCGTCTTCATCTATGCCGACGTCGTACGCCAAGAACCGTCCTTGATTCTCCATCCCAGCGATCCATTCGCACGTCGACGAATACGCCACCATGTGGAATACGTGCGTCGACTGTTGCAACGTGCGCTTGGCTTGCTCGGCGCACCTGATGTCGTAATACGCCACGAACACCGCGTTCATGGATCGTCGCATCTCGCTCGATAACGCTCGAATATCACCGAATTGCGATGCAATCTTCCATAACATCTGGTCCGTGATCGTCTGATCCGCCAAGACGAGATAAATCGTGCGGGACGGATCGTCGTTGGTCCACACCACCGGCATCTGCATCTGCATCTGCATCTGCATCGACGTCTCCACGTGCATCGGACCGTGCGACTGCTGTTGCGCCACGCCCATCAAGAACGGATGAGACATCCGCGTCGAGTTCGACTCCGTCACGATCGACGGCGGCACCGGCACCGGCATCGGCGGCGGCGGCGGCGGCGGCGGCGGCGCCGCCGGTTGTCTCCGCCGCGTCTCCGCCGTCTCCGTCCCTTCGTCGTCGCCTCTCTCGTTCGCGCGCGTTCCTCGTCCGATCGCCCCCTGCTCGATCTCCTCCCTTTCCTCTCCGTACGACATCGACGCCGATCTCGATCTCGTTCGCTCGCTCATCGTCGCAGTCTCGCGCGACGCGCCCTCTCGCTCGGCAGCCTCTCGAGGGTGAGGCGGCGCTCGTCGCTCGCCGATGTCCTCGCCCGCGCAATTCCCATCGTCGCGCGTCTCCTCCGTCGCGCGCGACGTCTCCGACACGCGAACGTGTCGCTCAAAAAAGTTTTCGAGCGCATCCACCGACCTCGGCGCGCGACCGAGCGTCGCCTCGACCTCGGCGCGCGCCGAGACGTCGCCAACGGGATTCTCCTCGCGCGCGCGCGCCGCGTCATCGCGTCGCGCCCCATTCGCGTGATTCCCGGCGTGTTTCGCGCGCGCGACCGCGGACGCGCGCGCGTCGTCGTCGTCAACGATACGAGTCGTTCCCTCCATCGCGCCCGCGTCGTCTCGCGTCTTCTCCGCGTCCGCGTCCATCATCGCGCGCGCGCCGATGCGCGCTCGACGCGTTCTTCCCGCTCGAGGCGGTTGGGCGATGGATGGATGATGCCCTCGTACCGCTCGCGACCGATCTCTCTCGACGCGCCGCGCGCG
>Ga0066845_10000479_pt1 | contig 12448 bp, 14 predicted proteins | sample ETNtaG_31_FD_65488 | JGI IMG/M metagenome (GOLD analysis project Ga0066845, IMG submission 65488) | Marine microbial and viral communities from oxygen minimum zone, Eastern Pacific Ocean - ETNP201310SV78 | ecosystem: Environmental > Aquatic > Marine > Oceanic | place: Pacific Ocean: Eastern...
CCAAGAGCTGAAATAGTATCTATATCAGTTGTAGGAGATGATCCTGTTTTTATGCTTACAGGCCCAATACCTGCTTCAATAAAGGCACTAGAGACTGCAAATCTTTCAATTGATGATATGGATTTATATGAAGTGAACGAAGCTTTTGCCCCGGTTCCTCTTGCATGGGCTGAAGATTTAAAGGCTGATAGATCAAAGCTTAATGTGAATGGTGGTGCAATGGCGCTTGGACACCCATTAGGAGCTACTGGCGCTAAGCTTATGACAACCCTTTTACATGAAATGGAAAGAAGAGAATCTACTTATGGTTTGCAAGCAATATGTGAGGGTGGTGGAACTGCTAATGCAACCATAATCAAAAGATTAACTTAATTACTTATCTTTAAAAAACTCTAGTATTGTTTTTATATCGGTAATTGAATTAGTTGAGACTTGTCCGTCTCTACCTTGAAGTTCAATTTCTTTATTTTCAATAAATTTTTTACCTATGATAATGTTTAAAGGGATACCTATTAGTTCTGAATCTTTCATCTTTGAACCATAACCATCTTTTCTGTCATCAAGAAGAACGTCATAACCCATCTCAGTTAGTTCTTTATGTAATTTTATTGATGATGATGCGATTTCTTTATCTTTATCAAACCCTATTGCAATAATATTAATGTCAAATGGAGCTATGCTATGAGGCCAAATAATTCCTTTTTCATCAAAATTTTGTTCTATAGCTGCTGCAACAAGCCTTGATACACCAATTCCGTAACAACCCATATGCAATGTCGAAGCTTTACCTTCAGCATTCAAAACATTAGCTTTCATCGATTCAGCATAAAGCTTGCCAAGTTTAAAAATATGACCAACCTCAATACCTTTCTTAATTTGTATTGTTCCATTTCCATCTGGAGAAGGTTTTCCTTCAAGTGAATTTATATCTTCACCTTCTTTCAAAAGGAGTTCTGTATTTATTGCAAATTCAGATGAGTCACTAACAGCAATAGTATCTTCTCCATTTTCTGCCAAAACATGAAATTCTTCAGAACTATCCCCACCAATTGCTCCAGAATCAGCAGCAGAAATTTTATATTCAAGACCAATTCTTTCTAATACTTTCTTATAGGTGTCTCTCATTAGCAGATAAGTTTCTTGTAGAGATTCTTCATCAATATTGAAGCTATAGGAATCTTTCATAAGAAATTCTCTTCCTCTCATAATTCCATATCTTGGCCTAACCTCATCTCTAAATTTAGTTTGAATTTGATAAATGTTTAATGGAAGTTCTTTATAACTTTTTACATTATCTCTGATTATGTCTGTTATAACTTCTTCATGAGTGGGGCCAAGACAAAAATCTCTTTCGTGTCTATCCTGAATTCTTAATAATTCTGGACCCATTTTTTCCCATCTTTTGGTCTCATCCCATAATTCTTTCGGTTGAACCATTGGCATGAAAACTTCTTGAGCTCCTGATGCATCCATTTCTTCTCGAACAATATTCTCTATTTTTTTAAGAACCTTCAATCCTAAAGGTAACCAAGTATATATACCTGATGCTACTTTTCGAATCATTCCTGCACGAAGCATCAATTTATGACTAATAACTTCAGCCTCTTGCGGAGCATCTTTTAAAGTAGGTATTAGTAGCTTTGAAAATAACATAGTTTATAATTTTATCTTTTTTTGGGGACTTATGCCTATTTATGATTACAAATGTTCAAATTGTGGACATGAGATAGAAATAATACAAAAAATAAGTGACAAACCTAAGATAATTTGTCCAAAATGCAATTCAAAAAGTCTTAAAAAACTAATTTCTGCACCATCTTTCAGACTAAAGGGCGGTGGTTGGTATGAAACAGACTTTAAAACAGGAAAAAAGAAGAATATTTCAACAAATGAATCCTCAAATGATAATAAATCTAAAGAAACTTCCAAAACAAACTCCAAGAAAGGGTCTAAACAAGATAAAATTAAGGATTAAATAGGAAACTATCATGAAATCTCATTATTGCGGTGAAATAACATCCTCAAATCTTAAAGAAGAAGTAACAATCTGTGGTTGGATTCATAGAAGAAGAGATCATGGCGGCGTAATTTTCCTTGATGTAAGAGATATAAAAGGGATATGCCAGGCTGTAGTAAACCCTGATAATGAAAAGTCTTTTAAATTAGCCGAATCAATAAGAAATGAATATGTTGTTCAGATAAAAGGCGGTGTTCGCAAAAGGTTAGAAGGAACAATTAATAAAAATATGCACACAGGCGAAATTGAAATCGAAGTAAAAGATTTAATTATTCTAAGTAAAGCGAGCACTCCAGTATTTCCAATTGATGAATATCAAGAAGTAAATGAGGACGTTAGATTAAAAAATAGAGTTCTGGATCTAAGAAGACCAGAAATGAATGAGAGAATAATAACTAGGTCAAAAATTACTTCCTTAATTAGGAATTATCTAGATAAAAATGATTTCCATGAAATTGAAACACCTATATTGACAAAAGCTACTCCAGAAGGGGCCAGAGACTATATTTTGCCTAGCAGAGTTCAACCTGGTAGTTTTTATGCTTTACCCCAATCACCTCAGCTCTTTAAACAACTTTTAATGATAGGCGGCCTCGATAAGTATTATCAGATAGCAAGATGTTTTAGAGATGAGGATTTAAGGGCTGATAGACAGCCAGAGTTCACCCAAATAGATATTGAAGCATCATTTATTGATCAAGATGAAATAATGAAGATTAGTGAAAAAATGATCAAAGATATCATTAAAGAGTTTTGTGGTGACAAACTAGAAAAGTTTGAAGTAATTAATTGGCATGATGCTATGCGGGATTATGGATGTGATAAACCTGATTTAAGAATACCTCTCAAATTGGTTGATATATCTGAAATAGTTAAAGATGAAGAATTTAAAGTTTTTTCTGAACCAGCAAAGAAAAAAGGATCAAGAGTAGTTGCTCTAAAAGTACCTAATGGCAATTCATTATCTAGAGGACAAATTGATGACTATACAAAATTTGTCTCAAAGCTTGGCGCAAAAGGATTGGCTTATATAAAGATAAATGATGTGAGCGATCTAGAGAATGGTATTCAATCACCAATATTAAAATTTTTAAAACCAGAAACGGTAGCAAATATAATTAAATCTTTAGAAATCAAAACTGACGATTTAATTTTCTTTGGAGCTGGCAATGAATCAGTCGTAAATCTATCAATGAGTAGTTTGATTAAAAAACTTGGAGAAGATTTAGATTTATATTTGACTAAATGGGCGCCTTGTTGGATCGTAGATTTTCCAATGTTTGAAACCAATAAAGAAGGTGATTTAACACCACTCCATCATCCGTTCACACTTCCAAAATGTTCAACTAAAGATTTAGAAGATAATCCTAAGGATTCAATTGCTCATGCATATGATGTTGTTTTAAACGGATATGAAATAGGAGGAGGCTCCTTGAGAATATATGACAATGCAATGCAAAAAATTATTTTTAATGTTCTTAATATTTCAAAAGAAGATGCTGAAAGTAAATTTGGATTCTTATTAAAAGCTCTTTCATCTGGTTGTCCTCCTCATGGAGGAATAGCATTTGGTCTAGATAGAATAGTTATGCTAGTTACTGATACTACTAATATAAGAGACGTAATTGCTTTCCCTAAAACTCAGAGTGCTGCCTGTTTGCTAACAGATGCACCTAGTAAAGTTGAAAAAGATCAACTTGATGAATTAAAAATTATTAGCACTCACAAGGAAGAATAATTTATGGCTGGTCATTCAAAGTGGGCTAACATAAAACATAGAAAAGCTAGACAAGATGCCTCTAGGGGTAAGGTTTGGACTAAAGTAATTAGAGAAATTACTGTTGCTGCAAAAGATGGACCTGATCCTAATGACAATCCAAGACTGAGATTAGCTTTAGAAAAAGCTAATTCAGCAAATATGCCAAAAGATACAATAAAACGAGCAATAGAAAAAGGCTCTGGTACTGGTGAAACAGGAGCTTTGGAAGAAATAATATTTGAAGGATACGGACCAGGAGGAGTTGCTATTCTTGTTGAGACTATGACAGATAACCGAAATAGAACTGTATCAGATGTAAGACATGCTTTCTCTAAATTTGGTGGCAATCTTGGTACAGATGGATCTGTAGCATATTTATTTAAAAAACTTGGATTAATACATATTTCAAAAGAAATTTCAGATGAAGATTTGATGGATTTAGTAATTGAATCTGGAGCAAACGATTACACTGAAGAGGAAGATTTTTTTGAAGTTACAACAGAACCTAATGATTTTAATAATGTTTTAGAGATTTTTAAGAAAAATGAGGTTAAATATATTAATGCGCAGTTAACACTTAGAGCGGAAACGTCTGTGAACATAGATCATGAAATGTCTGAAAAGGTTCTTAACATCATGGAGTTTATGGATGACTTAGATGATGTCCAAGAGGTCCACACAAATGCTGAATTCCCTGATGACTTTGAGGCCAAAGCATAACTATGTCCATTAATTCTAGAAATAAAGGAGCAGCATTTGAAAGACAAATTGCCAATGCATTAATAGAAGATTTAAATTTAAAGAATCCAGTTAAAAGAATTTTAGAACAAACAAGAACTAAAGAGTTGCCAGATCTTATGCTTGGGCGTTGGTGCATAGAGTGCAAGGCATACGGATCTGGAGCAGAACCAAGACCTGATTGGTGGGAGCAGGTACTTTCATCGTCAAAAGCTGAAAATCTAAAACCAGCTCTTGTCTATAAATTTAATAATAGACCAATTAAAGTTAGAGTTCTTGCAAATTCTATTAATAAAGATATTAAAAACAACCTTGTTACAGTGGACTTGTTGTGGCCAGATTTTATACAAATAATCTTAGAACTTTTTCAAGAAGATATTGAATTGCATGAGCAAAATTATCAAGTGTAGCGATCTTAAGCTAAAAATATATATTGAAGATACTGATTTTCAAGGAGTTGTATATCACTCTAATTATTTAAAATATTTTGAAAGAGCAAGATCAGAGTTTTTATCAACCAATAATGTTTCTCAAACTAAATTAAGAAAACTTAATTTAGTATTTGTTATTAAAAAAATTAACTTGGAATACACCGCAGCAGCTGAGCTTGGAGATAACTTAATAATCAAATCATCAGTTGAAAAAGGCTCTGATGCTAGAATGATTTTTTATCAAAAAATAGTCGATGAAAATAATAAAGAATATGTTAGTGGAAGAATTGATGTATGTCTTATAGATCTTATGACAAAAAAACCACAAAGGTTCTCAGATGATTTATTATTAATATTTAAATAGGAAAAATAATGGATGATGTATCAGTTTTAAACCTTTTCTTAGAAGCAGGTATTGTTGTAAAGATAGTAATGTTAATTTTATTTATCGCCTCAATTTTATCTTGGATAGTAATTGTAGAAAGGTCTATTTTTTTTAGAAAAATAAAAAAATTAAATGATAATTTTCTTAAGAAATTTTGGAGCGGTAAAGATTTAGATAATTTATATAAAGAAGTCTCAAATGATGGCTCTGTTTATGGAGCTATGAGCTTGTTTAAAAACTCATTTGATGAATACAACAGCATAAAGTCTGATCAAAATATCTCTGAGCTTGATCTTGAGAGTATAAATAGATCAATGAGGGTATCTATTGCCTCAGATGAAGAGGAGATGAATAAACATTTACCATTTTTGGCAAATGTTGGTTCTGTGAGTCCATACGTAGGTTTATTAGGAACTGTATGGGGCATTATGACCTCATTCCAAGGACTGTCTGATGCTACCCAAGCCACAATTAATGCAGTGGCTCCTGGTATATCTGAGGCTTTGATAGCAACTGGTATGGGGTTATTCGCAGCTATACCTGCTGTGGTAGCTTTCAATAAATTTACTTCCGAATCGGAAAATATTAGTCAAAGCACTTTAATCTTTGCTGAAGAGCTAGCGAGTATTTTTTATAAACAGTCTATTAAATATTAATGATATATAGGTTAGCTAAGAAAAAAAATCTTAAGGCTGAGATAAATGTAGTTCCTTACATAGATGTAATGCTAGTTTTGTTAATTATTTTTATGGTGCTTTCTCCACTCTTAATTCAAGGTATTGAGGTAAATCTTCCAAAAACCGACACAACTAAAATGAGCGTCCAAAGTGAACCATTGGTAATATCTATTAATGAGAATGGGGACTATTTTATTAACATAGGTGATGAGTCTTTATCGATTGATTTAAATGAATTAAAAAGAAAATCTAAAGTCATTTTTGATGCCAATCCTGAAATAGAGGTTGTTTTTCAAAGTGACAAAGATGTTTCATTTGATGCTGTTGCCAAAGCTATGGCGTCAGTTCAAAGCATAGGCATTACAAAAATTGGAATAGTAACATCTGGTTATGAGAGTGAATAAAGTTTATTTAGAAGCTTCTTTTATATCATTTGTCATTCATGGAATGGTTATCTTATACTTGTTAGGTTTTTTTTATTTTGAATCTCAAGAGAGATCGGTATTAAGCAAACCAGTAAATGTTAATTTAGTCTTTGAAGAGAAAGTTAATAAAAATAATTCGAATCCTATAGTTAAGAAGACTCAAACTCAAGAAATAAAATCTTCTGAGCCGATAATTCAAAATAATACTTCAGAAAAATCAATTTCATTTGACTCTCTTATTGAGTCTATAAGCTTTGAAGATCTTTTAAAAGAGGATGATTTAATATCTTCAGAGTCAGAGCAAAGTCAGGTAGAGATGTATAGTTCATTAATTATTCAAACCATTCAGTCAGCATGGAGAAAACCAATGAACATTCAGGATGGTCTAGTATGTGACTTAAGACTGACAATTAATAACAATGGAAGAGTTATTAAAGCAAATCTTATAAGGAGTAGTGGAAATATTAGATTTGATAATTCAGCTCTAAAAGCTGTTCAAAGAGTAGAAACATTTAACTTCTTTAATAAGATTCCTTTATCTATTTATTCATCAAATTTTAAAAATATTGTAATAACTTTCAATCCATCATGAAAAAATTTCTTTTATTAGTGTGCTTTTCTAGTTTTATTTCCTCAGAACTTATTTTAGAAATAACCCAGGGAACCGAAGATCCATTTAGGGTGGCAATTATTAAGTTTAATGGAGATAACAAGGCTGCCACAGAAATCGATCAAATTATCAAGAACAATCTTATGAGGTCAGGTGAGTTTAAGATATTTGACAATGACGATCTTTTATCACTTCCAAAAGATGAAGATGAAATTGTATTTAATGATTTTAGGATTTTGAATATAGATTATTTAATTATTGGCAATCTTATTAACGAATCTTCAAATATTAAAGCTGAATACAAGGTTTATGATATTAGAAAAGGATCCAAAGTAAGATCTTCAACTGTCTTTGGTATTCCAAACAAGAATAGACAACTAGCACACTATATAAGTGACGGAATATATGAAGAAATAACTGGTATAAAAGGCATTGCTTCAACAAAAATTTTATACGTAACACAAAATAAAGATTATAGACTTGTAGTGGCAGATGCCGATGGCAAGAATGAGCAGATACTGTTAGAAAGCTCAGAACCAATAATTTCACCATCATGGTCTCCTGACTCAAAAAAAGTAGCATATGTTTCATTTGAAACTGGTATTGCAAAAGTATTTATTCAAGATATAGCCTCTGGAAATAGAGAAGTTGTTATTGAAAATTCTTCTCAAATAAGCTCTCCTGCATGGTCGCCAGATGGTAAGTTTTTATCTTTAACAATGTACCAGGATGGTAATGCAGAAATTTATATCTTAAATTTAAAAAATAAGAATTTAACCAGACTTACAAATCATTATGCTATTGATACTGAATCAACCTGGTCAAAAAAAGGATCAAAAATAATGTTTACATCGGGAAGATCAGGATCGCCTCAACTCTATGAGATAAACCTAAGAAAGTCTAATGCTAGACCGAAAAGAATAACTTTTGAAGGAAATTACAATGCAAAAGGTGCTTATTTGCCAAATAATGAAGGCATAGTTTTTGTTCATAGGGCAGATACAAGTTTTCAAATAGCGCTTAAATATTTTGATGAAAATTTTATTAGGCCACTTACTGAATCTCAAATGGATGAATCTCCTAGTATTTCGCCCAATGGAAATGTTATAGTTTATTCTATAAAAGAAAAAGGTACGGGACTGCTTTCGGGAGTTACTTTGAGCGGAGCTAAATTTAAACTCCCTGCTGCAGAGGGCTCTGTTAGAGAGCCAGCCTGGTCAGGTTTTTTAAGATAATTTAAAGGGAGAAATTATGTTTTTTTTAAGAAATAAATTAAATTTTGTCGTTGTTATAATATTTTTGTCGTCCTGTTCAAGTATGAATGTAACAGAAGAAAATGTTGGCTCTGATGAAGTAAAAACTGTTAAGGCATCATCTGCTAAATCTGAGAATATCAATTATGACACTATGGCAGTATTTGCAAATGCAACAGTTTATTTTGAATTTGATAAATCATCTTTAACAAGCAAGTCTATTCAAACTTTAAAAAGTGCGGTAAACGCATTAAACGAGAACTCATCAATTAATATCACTCTATCTGGTCATGCAGATGAAAGAGGCACAAGAGAATATAATTTAGCTCTGGGTCAAAGAAGAGCTGAAGCTGTTAGTGACTATTTTGTTTTAAATGGTATAAGCAAAAACAGAATTACAGTTAAGAGCTTCGGGGAAGAAAAACCAGTTGCATTTGGTCAAGATGAGACTAGTTATTCAAAGAATAGAAGAGTAGAAATCAATTAATGAATAGTAGATTCTTATCAATATTCATAGTTTTAATAAGTTTTCTATCAAGCATTTCCAATGCAAATGAAAATGAGTCTGCAAAAACAGACATCTTATTTCTTAAAATTCAAGAATTGGAATTAGAAATAGCTGAACTTAGGAATAAAATAGAATCTCAAAATTATCTTATTGAAAAATTAATTGATGAATCTATGGATTCTTCTGATGAAGAGTCTGGAAATATTGATGATCTTGGAATAGATACAGATATTAGATTTAAAGGAATAGAGGACCCCAATAGCAAAGATCAGGTATTCAGTGCAGCAGATCAGGCATTAAGAGCCCAAGATTATGATAAAGCCTTTACGCTATTTAATTTCTTTGTTAAAAGTTTCAATGATGATGAAAAAAAACCTCTTTCATATTTCTGGCTTGGAGAGATTTCTCTGATAAACAATAATTTAGACGAATCAAAAGATTTTTTCATGGAATTAATAAGCTCTTATCCTAATCATTATAGGGTTCCTTTAGCTCATAAAAAAATTGGAGACATTTATTTAAAATCTAATGAGATTGATAAAGCAAAAGATAAGTACAATTTCGTTGTGAGAGAATATCCTAATAATACTGCATCGTCTTTGGCCTTGCAGTTATTGAAAAATATGGAATAATCACCATCTTTTATTATGTATTACTGTGGGTCGCTAGCTCAGCTGGTAGAGCAGTTGGCTTTTAACCAATTGGTCACAGGTTCGAATCCTGTGCGACCCACCATTTTCTGGAGATTCTTTAAATGAATTCCATTAAGGACTCTTTATCAAAAATCTCTGAATCTTTTTCAAAAGAATCGTTGCTTGGATCTGCTCTATTTTTTTTAGTTTTATCATCATGGTATATCTTAAGACCAGTTAGAAATGAAATGGCAGTAGCTAATGCAAATGAACTTCCATACCTTCTCGCAGCTGGCGCAATTGCTATGTTATTAGTTAACCCAATATATTCATGGTTGGCCTCAAGATCAGACTTAAGAAAGATTGTTATTTATAGTTATTCATTTTTAATAAGCAATCTAATCTTTTTTCTTCTTTCATGGAGAGTATTTGGCTTAGATGATTCGGTATGGTTAGGAAGAATATTTTATGTTTGGTGCAATATTTATTCATTCTTTGTGGTCTCTATATTTTGGGTAATTATAATTAATCTTTTCAGAGATTCTAAGAAAAGAGCTTTTTATGGCGTAATAATGGCAGGCGGCTCATTGGGAGCATTATTTGGTTCAGAGATTTCCAAGAGATTTTCAACTTCATTTAACGAATATGGATTAGAGTTATTTAGTCTTTCATCAGCTTTGTTATTATTTTTTGCGATGCTCTTGGCGATATTTATATTATCTAAATCAAGGATTTATAATTCATTAGAGCAAGGGAGTGTTGGAGGTGGAAGCTTTGATGCGATAAGAAACTCTTTAAAGATCTCAGAAATAAGAAATATTGCTTTATATGTTTGGACTTGGACTGGCTTGATGACTATACAATGGATTACAGCGATTGGAATTGTTGATGACTGGTCTCAAGATTCTGAACAAAGAGTATGGTTTTTTGCAGTAATAGAGCAAGTTATTTCTCCACTTGTATTATTAGTACAATTATTTTTAACAAATATTATTATTAAAAAATTTGGTATTAAGAAAATCATGTTTTTATACGGATTCTTATTTTTGTTAGCTTATTATTCATATGCATTAGCACCCTCTATTATTACAGTTGCTCTTATTACAATAATGTTAAGAATTTTTGAATACGGTATAAACAAACCAACAAGAGAAACAATCTTTAGCTCATTTAGAAAAAATGATAGATATAAATCAACTGTTTTTATTGATACGTTTATTTCAAGATTTGGTGACCTAACCGGAAGTACTTTCATTGCGCTCTCAAAATTTACAAATATAACTTTTAGTGCAGTTCCTTTATTAGCAATCCCAATAGCAGGTTACTTATCTTTTCTAGGAATTAGAATTTCAAAAGATATAAAAACTAAAGACCTCTAGAATTACTTAAATCTTTTTTAATCTCAACTATCTTATTCATAATACTCTCAGATACCTGAAAATTATTTTGTGTAAGCTGCAGAGCAAATTCAAGTTGATTTAGAGCTTGTTCATCTTGACCCAATAAAAGAAAATATTCAGCTCTGCTTTGGTGATAACCAATAATATTTTGACTAGTTCTTTGTATTTCTGATAATAAGAGCCACAGCTCCGGATCATCATTTCTTCTTAATAATTGATCTCTAATGATTTCTTCAGACTCAAAATATCTCTCCATAGCAAGAAGAACCTTAGACTTAGAAATTGAAAGTGGATAATTTTTTGGAGAAATTTCTAGGAACCTATCAACAAGGACAAGAGCTCTTGAAAACTCGTCATTAGATAATAATACATCTACCTTTGTTGTGTTAATGACAAGATTTTTTGGATACTTTTGTATTAAATTATTTAACAAAGATAAGCTCTCATCAAAATTATTATTTTTTTCGTGCGCTAAGGCTAAACCATAAATATTTGCATCAGATGGATTCTCATTCACTTTAGCTTGAAAAGATCTTAAAGCATTTGCAGGAATCTTTTCATAATAGACCTCTAATCTTGCTTTCATTAGACCAAACTCTAATGAATCATTCTTTTTTCCTTCTTCGGAAATACCCTCTGCTGCATTAAATGCATCACTAATCCTTGAAGAGGAAAGTGGGTGGGTTAAGAGGAATTCAGGCGGCAAGTCTCCAGATAATCTTCTTATATCATTCATATTTTCGAACATCTCACCCATGGATTTTGGGTTATAGCCAGCTTTTACAAGATTTGCGAATCCAACTCTATCTGCTTCCTTCTCAAAAAGTCGGCTGTATCTTAAGTTTTGTTGTTGAAGAAAAGCAGGGCCAACGGATATCGCATTAGGATTATTGCTAATTAGGGCAATTGCTATTGAAGAAACCATTACTAAAGCAGATGCAAGGTTACTGTCTTGAGATTTTAAAACGTTTCTTGCAAAATGCCGTTGACTTAAATGTGCTAACTCATGTGCAATAACCGATGCAAATTGCCCTTCATTATCAGCATTAAGAAATAGTCCTCCATTAACACCAATAATTCCACCTGGAGCAGCAAAAGCATTCAATGAGCTATCATCTATTAATAAAACATTGAAGTATCTATCATTTACTTGACTGTATTCAGAAAGTCGATATATCAAATGCTCTGTATAATCAAAAAGAAGAGGGTCTGATATAAGAGGAGCCTGAGAATATATTTGTTCTAGAACTATTTCTCCAATAGCTCTCTCTTGGGCTGCTGAAACAGCACCAGAAACCCTATCACCAAGCTCAGGTAATATAATTTCTTTAGAAGGTACTTCTTGAGAAAATGCATTATGTACTAAAATGAAAGTACAAATAATGTAAAGATAATTTTTCATTCTGTTAACAATTTTCTTGATTTTAACTTAGAACATTAAATATAAAGAAAGTTTATTATTTTTAGCAATATAACTGATTGGTAATTTTTATTAAAATGTTATATATAATGTACAAATAACAATGATAAAGCATTTAAACAATTTTTTTAAACGAATATTCAATAATGAGGAAACTGTAATTTTCACATTGATAATTGCATTTACTTTAATT